>VTLG01007092.1_pt1 | contig 23867 bp, 34 predicted proteins | sample 4694571 | NCBI WGS metagenome assembly VTLG01 (sample SAMN12604809, study PRJNA352737) | marine metagenome | biome: ENVO:00000447; feature: ENVO:00000209|ENVO:00000569|ENVO:01000036; material: ENVO:00002151; isolation source: viral sequences binned using virsorter ...
ACGAATTAGCCAGAGCTTTAGCAAATGATTCCGAGGCTATGACAGGAAATGTAGGAACAGATGGAAACATCGAAGAAGTAAAGCTAGGAGATATTCAAGTCAAGTACAACATACAAAGTCAAGGCACAGGATCTGTTAACAATGTTTTAGATAAATACCCTTGGCTTCAAAGTTACCTTGGAGCGTATATGCTAGGTGGAGCAGGATCTTTTCAAATGAGAGTAGTTAGAGGATAATGGCAGGACAACTAGACACAGCTTTAAAAAATATAGCCAAACAGGTAGTATCTCAACTTGGTAAATCCCTGGATACAACTATTGTCTATACGAGAAAAGGAGTATCAAGTTATAACAATGAAACTGGAGAATACCATACAATAGATACAAATTACACAATAAAAGTTCCTATTGAATTTGTAAGATCCAGTGAAGAAACAGGTTTTCAAGAAAACGTAGCAAGATTATACATAACACCTGACCTAATCGGAGATAGCCAACCTTTATTACAAGATGAAATTACTTTAACATTTTCTGGATCTAGTAGAAGTTGTAAGATAACTAATATTCTTACTCAAAAAGGTGGTCAAGAATATTTATTTAGAGTGGATGTTATTTTCTAATGACTTTAGTAAACGCACGAGCAGCATTTGAAACCGCCATATTAAATGCGGTTAGAGATGCAGACCCCACTGTATCTGTAATTTTTGATAATACACCGTTCAGTTCTCCAGGAAAAAATAAAAAATATGTAATGGTAAGTTTAGACTTCAATCAGTCTACGACCCAACCACAAGGTGCAGCAGCTACTTATTATGCAGGATCTATAAGATGTGGAATTATGACACCACCTCATAAGGGAAGTGCAGTTGCTTCTGCAATAGCTGAAACAGTTATTACTGGCCTTATTTCTGTAAACAAGTCAACCTATGTAGATACTTTTTCTGTTGCTCCAAGAGTATCAGCAATAGAAGGACCAACTTCTGTTAATGTAGAAGAAGATAGTCATTACTTATCTGTTGTAAGCTGCGATTTCACTGCTAATGGCTAAAGATTTTAAAAAACATTTTACTAAAGATTTAGGAAAAGCAATAACTAAAGGAAGAAAGGAAGTTGCAAAGACAGTAGCTCATTCTCTAATTGAAAAAGGTCCGTGGTGGACAGGAACATTTGGAGAAAATTGGATAGTATCAAAAAGTCCTGTACAGGCAACTAAAAAAAGAAAACCAGACTTTCCACATTATTTAATACCCGACCCAACAGCTAGGCAGATAAAAAACCCTAGAGTTCCAAATGTAACTTTAAATCAAGATTTGTTTATTGGTAACAGAGCTAAGTATGCTGGTTTTGCTATTAACGCACCAGGGCAAACAAGACCTAATTTAAAAGGAGAGCCTGTTACTTATGCAAAACATGGAGAAGATTTTGCTTTAACTGCTACAGGAGGACCAAATTGGTACAATATTTATACGAAAGGTGGTCTTATCAACAAAGATATAGCATTAGCGTTTAAAAAGGTTGGCTTTAAGTAATAAAGTAGTAGTATAGTAGATGAATATACTAATTTATTTTGCATGGCAACAGAAAGAGCAATCGACAAACTAAAGCAAGCTTTTAGTTTAAACACCAAAAGTAGTTACTCTATTTATAAAAACGGAAAAGTAATATTAACTGTATATTGGACACCTTTAACTATTGCTGATAGAGATACAATAAATGCTACTTTAATAGCAACTAACAAAGGACAGGAAGAGGGTAGTTTAGATTTTGCTTTACAGGTAATAATAAATAAAGCAGAAGATGAAAACGGACAAAAGTTATTTAGTGAAGGCGATAAAGCTAGTCTTAGGAGAGAAATACCGTTAGCAGTCTTGTTAGACCTTATGACTAAAATGCAAGAATTGGGCGAGGAGGTTAGCCCTGATGCCGTAAAAAGCACAACTTAATAAAGATCATTATTTATACCTTCAATTTTTTATTGCAGAAACTTTAGGTATAACATTGGATTATTTGAAAAAGAATATGACATTAGAAGAAGTATATGGCTGGAGTGCATATTTTAGTCTAAAAGCAGATCGAGAAGAAAAAGCTTATCAAGATGCACAAAAGAAAGCTCAATACCGCAAGTTACGCTAAACTAAATATAATGTTTTGTCGAGATTAGTGGCATCTAATTACGAAGTTAATATAAAACTGAATACCAGGACTGTTAATAAGCAGTTAAATAATCTTGAGAAGCGTATATCAAAGTTAAACAAATTAGCTCAAGGTGGAAGAGCAAGTAAAACTGTAAACAAAAACGAACAAGAAAAACTAAAGTCAGCAACTAATAGATTCAAAATAGAAACTAAAAATACATTAGAGCAAAAGAAACAAACATTAGAGAAACAAAAACAATTAAAACTTGAACAACAGTCAGCTAATATTAGAACCAGGCAAGCAAGGGGTGGTGGAACAACTGGTGGAGGAGGATCTAGAGGTGGAGGAAAAGGAGGGGTTTTATCTGGAGCGTTAATAAGTGGTGCATTTCCGCTTTTATTTGGACAAGGATTATTAGGTGGTGCTGCTGGTTTTGCTGGTGGAGCTATAGGTGGAGCAGTTGGTGGTCAAATGGGAGGATTTGCAGGAGGTTTAATTGCTACTGCTGGTTTAACTCAGATACAGCAAGCTATACAAAGTATTAATGAATTAGGCACAGCGTTAAAACCAGAGTCTCTTAATTTAGAAAAATTAATTACATCTTTAGGGCTTGTTGGAACAGAAGAATCAAAAAGACTAAAACTTATAGAGCAGTTAGAAGGAAAACAAGCTGCTCTAAATGAGGTAACTAAAGAAATGAATAGAGTAGTAGGAGAAGATGGAGTAAGAAAAATAAAAGAATTTACAGAAGTAACAAAGGCTTTGGGAAATAATTTTTCACGACTTATGACTCGAATGATGGCAGGTTTAACGTCAGCAATAATGGATTCTCCTTTAGGTAAATTTTTAAAAGACAAAGCAGAAAAAGGAAAAATTACAGCAGCATTACCTAGTGATATTGAGGCAACTGATCCAGTTTTAAAAAGGTTGATTGCTGAACAACAAAAACTATCATCTCCTAAGAGCGTAAATAAAGAAGCTTTAGGACCATTATCGCTTTCAAGTGGTGGTTTATTTCCACAGCAAATTAAAAATACAGCAGAACAGCAAATAGCAGATGCTAATTCTGCCAAAGTATTAAATATGCAATTAAATACTATTCAAAAATCTATAGAAGCAAGAAAACAAGTTTTATTTACGTCTAAAGAACAAGAACTTAAGGATAAAAACGCTAAAGACAATTCAAAATTAATTTTGCAAGACATAACAGCACAGAATCAATTTTTACGAGAGTCTTTAAGTCTTGGTACATTCCAAGCTGAAATAGAACAAAAAGTAAGGGATTTAAAACAACAACAGGCAGCATTAGGAAAAGAGTTATCAGCAGACGATGAAAGGGCTTTTAGAAATCAATTAAGAATGAATGACGCTTTAACTAGAGCTAATGAATTATACAGTCAAATAGGAAACACTATAGAAAGTGGAATGGTTAGTGCTATAGAAGGTGCTATACAGGGAACTAAAACTTTAGGAGAAGTAGCAAGCAGTGTATTTTCACAAATCCAAAGATCACTTATACAATATGGTGTTAATGCTTTCTTAGGTGGACTTCCTGGAGGGCTTGGTGGAATGTTTAGAGCAGAGGGCGGTCCTGTCAGCAAAGGTAGAAGTTACATTGTTGGAGAACGTGGTCCAGAAATGTTTACACCAGGAGTTTCTGGGAATATTACTCCAAATCATGCTTTAGGCGGTACAACTAATGTGGTTGTAAACGTAGATGCTTCTGGCTCTTCTGTTGAAGGTGATGAAACACAAGGTCGAGAACTTGGTCGTGTTATTTCGGCTGCGGTACAATCTGAAATATTACAACAGCAAAGACCTGGAGGTTTACTTGCATAATGGCTACCTTTCCTTCAATAACTCCAACATACGGACAGCAAAAAAGATCACAACCAAAAACCAGAACAGTTCGTTTTGCGGATGGATATGAACATAGAATATTATTTGGATTGGCAGAACATCAAAATCCAAAAGTTTTTACTTTTACTTTTAATGTATCGGAGACAGATGCAGATACTATAGAAACATTTTTAGACGCAAGAGCAAATGATAGTGCTAGCTTTGACTTTACTCCGCCAGGAGAAGCTAGTTCATCTAAATTTGTTTGCGAAGCATGGTCAAAATCAATACCGTATGTAAACAGAGCAACAATACAGACAACATTTAGAGAGGTATTTGAACCATGAGTACTGGCCCTGTATTTAATGAGGTTCAAAAAATAAACCCCTCTGCGATTATTGAGCTTTTTACATTACAGCTAGACAACTCTTTACATGGTGCAACAACAGTTTATAGATTTCATGCTGGATCTAATCTTAATGCAAACGGAAAAATTGTTTGGGCTGGTAATGAGTATTTAAGATTTCCTATAGAAGCCACTGGTTTTGCATATCAACGTGGTCAGATTCCTAGGCCAAAACTTATTGTAAGTAATGCACTTGGAACAATATCTTCAATACTTTTGACAGTTAACCAAACAACAACAGGTAATGATTTAACAGGTGCTACATTTACAAGAATAAGAACAATGGCAAGATTTATTGATGCTGTTAACTTTCCAGGAAATACAAACCCACTTGGAACACCAGATCCTACAGCAGAGTTTAAACGACAAATTTACACAATAGATCGAAAAGCGACAGAAACTAGAGAAGTAGTAGAATTTGAACTAGCAGGAGCTATAGATATGGCTGGAGTTAGAGCACCAAAACGTCAATGCACCCGTTCTTTGTTTCCTTCTATTGGTACGTTTATACAATGACTTGGAAATATAAAGCATTACTTCATGCTAAACGTGAAGATCCTAGGGAATCTTGTGGACTGTTATTGAATGTTAAAGGTAAAGAACGATATTACCCATGTCGTAATCTTTCAATTACAGATAATCAGTGTTTTATTATTGACCCAGAAGATTATGTAAAAGCAGATAATGTGGGTGAGATTATTGCTGTTGTTCATAGTCATCCTATAACACCTCCAGAGCCAAGTCAGGCAGATAAAATTAGTTGTGAACAAAGTAAATTACCTTGGTATATTGTTAATCCTAAAACTGAACAATGGGGTGAATGTAAGCCAGAAGGTTACGTTCCAGATATTTTAGGAAGGCAATGGGTTTGGGGTGTAACTGATTGTTGGAGTTTAGTTGTTGATTGGTACAAAAAAGAAAAAGGAATTATTTTAAAAGATTACGCAAGAACAATGACACCAGAAGAGTTTTTAAAAGATCCTCTGTTTGAAGATTATGCTTGGCGAACAGGTTTCAGAGAACTTAGGTCAGACGAAAAGTTGAAGGAGGGAGATGTGTTATTGATGTCAATATTGCACCCAACTTTAAATCATGTAGCTATTTTTCTTGGAGATATGGTTTTACATCATTTAGCAGATAGACTATCTTGTAGAGAGCCTTACTCTGAATGGTTGTTAAAATGTACTGGTAAGAGGTATCGCTATGCTCAGAAAAGTTAAACTTTATGGAGAACTTGCTGACTTTGTAGGTCATAAAGAATTAGATGCTGTTATAAATTCAACTGCTGATGCTATGCGTTTTCTTATCAGTAACTTTCCTAAATTAGAAGCACACATGGCAAACCGTAATTATCAAGTTTTAGTTGATGATTATGAAGTAAGTGAGGATGATATACAAAATCCTATAGGTAAATCTGATATACATATAGTTCCCGTCATCACGGGTGCTGGTGGAAGTACAGGAAAGTTTTTAATGGGAGCAGTATTAATCGGAGCATCATTTATGTTTCCTGGTGCTGGAATGTTTGGATATAAAAGTATTTTCGGAGCAAAAGCAGCTGGAGGTTTTCTAACAGGTGTAGGTACACTAGCAAGTTCTATCGGAGCTTCTCTTGTTTTGCAGGGAGTTTCAGAAATGTTATTTCCTTTACCTAAACCACAAGAATTTAGTAACGAAGAAGATCCGAGAATATCATTTAATTTTTCTGGAGTGCAAAATACATCTAGGGCTGGTACTTCTCATCCAATAGCTTATGGTGAGATAGTAACAGGATCAGTTGTTATTTCTGCTGGTATTGACACTAATCAGGTAACAGCATGACAGATAAAATTATTAGAGGATCTGGTGGCCCAAGATCAAGAGCTTCAAGGACTCCAACAAAAGCACCTGATACTTTAAATAGTAGACAGTTTGCTTCTATTCAAGATTTACTATCTGAAGGAGAAATAGAAGGTTTTGCTACTCCATCTAAAGCAGGACTTACAAAGGGAACTCCAGAATATAACAACGCAGCATTAAAAGACGTATTTTTAGACGATACTCCTGTTTTAAATTCTCTTGCTAGTAATACAAACCCACAGGGTTCAGACTTTAATTTTCAAAATGTTGAATTTACACCTCGTTTTGGAACAGCAAACCAAACGCACATCTCAGGTATTGAAAGTAGTGAATCTACAACTGGAGTGGGTGGAACACCTACTAACCCTGCTGGAACTGTTAACTCTGGAGAACAAAATGCTGTTACTCGTCAGATAACAAATACAAATGTTGATGCTGTAAAAGTTACTATTACATTTCCACAACTACAAAAAGTTACGGATAATGGAGATTTATTAGGTTCAACTGTTGATTTAAAAATACAAGTTCAATATAACGGTGGTGGTTTTAATGATGTCTTATCAGATACAATTACTGGTCGTACTGCTGATGCGTATAGGAAAGAGTATCGTGTAAATTTGACGGGAGCTTTTCCTGTTGATGTAAGGCTAGTTAGATTGACGCAAGATAGCACATCAAATGAATTAATAGATGCTTTTAATTGGACAAGTATTGGTGAGATTGTTGACGATAAACAGACTTACCCTAATAGTGCATATACTAATTTACGGATAGACTCTGAACAGTTTAGTTCCATACCAAAAAGAGCTTTTCGTATTCGTGGTGTAAAGGTAAGAATACCAGGTGCAGGAGCATCAAATTCTGGTACTCCTGTTGTAGTTTCAAATCAAGCTACAGCTACTTCTTTAGGATTAGGAACTTGCACAACCTTTGGATTTATATACTATCCAACAGGCTATATATTTAATGGAACAATGGGAGCAGCCCAATGGTGCAGCGATCCAGCGATGATACTGCTTGACCTTTTAACTACTGAGAGGTACGGATTTGGTACTCATATTACAGATGCTAATCTTGATTTATTTAGTTTTGTAGCTGCTAGTAGATACTCAAGCTTTCTTCTCGATGATCCGACACAACCTGGAGCAAGTGAACCAAGATTTAGTTGCAATGTGAATATTCAAGGATCTATGGAAGCGTATCAGTTAATAAATGAATTAGCTGGTGTTATGAGATGTTTTCCTATATGGTCTGAAGGTTCAGTTACTATTACTCAAGATAAACCAACAGATCCAAGTTATTTATTTAGTTTGGCAAACGTAGGTGAAGCTGGTTTTTCCTATTCTGGTAGCAGTTTAAAACAAAGACATACTGTTATAGCTGTTAGTTATTTCAATATGGATAGTAGAGAAATAGATTATGAAGTTGTAGAAGATACTGCTGCCCAAGCAAAATTAGGAATAGTAAAAAAAGATGTAAAAGCTTTTGCGTGTACTTCCCGTGGACAGGCTCACAGATTAGGTAAAGCAATATTATTCAGCGAACAGAATGAATCAGAAGTCGTTAGTTTTACAACATCAATAGATGCTGGTGCAATCGTAAGACCTGGTTCTGTTATTAGTATTAACGATCCTGTAAGATCAGGAGTCCGCAGGTCTGGTCGTATAAATACAGCATCCACTACACAAATAACTGTAGATAACACTAAGGACTTAAGTGGGTTTTCTGGAACGAATCAACAGTGTAGTGTAATTCTTTCTGACGGTACTGTAGAAACAAAATCTATATCGGGTATTTCAAATAATGTAATCACTGTTAGTTCTGCTTTTTCTTCTGCACCAAACGCAAATTCAATATGGTTAATACAAAGTGATAGTCTTTTAGCACAAACATTTAGAGTGGTATCTGTAGAAGAACAAGATGGTATTAATTATGCAATAACAGCACTCACTTACATAGATGGTAAGTATGCGAATATTGAACAGGGGGTAACTTTACCTACAAGAAATATATCATTATTAAATGAACCAAAAGACCCTCCTGGAAACTTACAGGCATCTGAAAGAATTGTTGTAATAAATGCTCTTGCAGTAACTAAATTACTTTTATCTTGGGTAACAGTTACAGGTGTAAGTCAATATCTTGTTCAATATAGATTTAATAATACTAACTGGGTAAGTCAGATCGTATTTAGACCAGATTTTGAGATTACAAATACAGAAGCAGGAACTTATGAGTTTAAAGTTTTTTCTTATAATGCTGCATTGGAACTTTCTGCAACATCATCAGACTTAACATTTAGTGCAGTTGGCAAAACAAAACCTCCAGGAAATGTTCAAAATTTATCCATGGAGCCTCTTACTAATAAATTGGTAAGGCTAAGATGGGCAAAATCTGTAGATCCTGATGTTTTACATGGAGGAAGAGTATATGTTAGACACAGTAACTTAACTAATGGAAGTGGTACGTTTCAAAACTCAGTTGATCTTGTTACTGCGTTAGCTGGAAACACAACAGATGTGGTAGTTCCATCTTTAGAAGGTGAGTATATTCTTAAGTTTCAAGATGACCAAGGTAATTTTAGTTTAGGAGAAACAAGTATTATTCAAGATTTACCTGATCTTATTGATACTCAAATTATTATAGATGGTACAAGTACCAGAGAAGATTTAACAAATCCTAAATTTCAAGGAACTAAAACTAATACTACTTTTAGTGCTGCAAGTTCAGGAGGAACAGATGCTTTACAACTAACAGATCCAACAGCCGTAAAAACAGGAACTTATATACAAGATGATGCAAATCCTGTAGGCAGTGGAGTTGCTGGTACAACTATTACTATTACAAGTACATCTCATGGAATTATTGTTGGTGAATTTTTAAAGTTTAACTTTAGTAGTGGTCAATCAATAACTGGAGAATATACTGTTGTCTCTGTTCCTGATGCAAATACTTTAACACTTACAGCTGCTAATACTATTGCTACAAGTGGAAATGTATCTATAGATAGAGGTCTAAGAGGACAGTATGAATTTAAAGACATTGAAGATTTAGGTGCTGTATTTTCTCTTGATTTAAAGAGAGTAATACGTTCTGTTGGTTTTATTCCTGGTCAAGACATTGAAACTGTAATTCCTGGACCACCTGGTATTAACTGGGATGATTATGCTTTAAATGGTAATTTTGATGGGATAGCAGCAGATAAAGCAAACTGCCAAATACAAGTCGCAACATCACAAACAGCATCAGGAAGTTTTGGAGCGTTTAATAACTTTGCAAATGGTACTTTTAGAGGCAGAAGATTCAAATTTAAACTAATACTTGAGACTACTGATATTTCACAAAATATGAACGTGCAGGAAGCAGGATTTACAGCAGAGTTTCAATCAAGAACTGAACAAAATTATCAAACAGGAGGTGGCACTTCTACCGCATCACAACAATCAGGCACATCAGCAAAAACAATTACTTTTGGAACGCCATTCTTTGTTGGTACTTCATCTTTAGGAGGAGCAAATGCTTTCTTACCTACAATAGGAATAACAATTCAAAATGCTCAATCAGGTGATTTTTTCACGGTAACAAATGTTTCTGGTACAGGATTTACTGTAAGCATTAAAAATGGTTCAAGTTTTGTTGATAGGAGTTTTACATTTCAAGCTGTAGGATATGGTAAAGGGGTGTAATATGGAGGAAAATCTTTTATAAATGGCTCAAGTATCAGACTATAATATTGCTAACGCTTCAGGAGCTTCTGTAAGAAGTGATCTTAATGCAGTATTTGGTGCAATCAAGACATTAAATAGTGGTAGTTCTGGCCCTTCAAATCCAGAAGCATTTATGCTTTATGTTGATACAGCAGATAATAATAATTTAAAAATAAGAAACTCTGCTAATAATGGATATACAACAATCGGGCCAGTAAATACTGTTAATTTAGGATTACTACCGTTAAGCGGTGGTACGATGACAGGTCAAATATTAGCAGATGACGCATCTCAAGATGCCTCACCAGCTTACTCATTTGACCAAGACCCCGATACAGGAATGTTTAGAAGTGGAACTAATAGAATTAGTTTTGCTGTAGGTGGTAATCGTGTTACATCTATTGATTCTAATGGTATTACTATAAACAATTTTGGTGGTAACACTAAAGGATTATATTTTACTGATGCTGACGGCAGTCATTCAATAAATCTTCGTGCTCCAGATACACTTACTTCAAATCCTACGTTAACTTTGCCTAATGGTAATGGATCAGCAGGACAATTTTTACAGACAGATGGTTCTGGTAACTTAAGTTTTGCAACTGCTTCTACTGCTGCATCAGCACTAACAGGCAACACATTAGCCAGTGGTGTTACCGCTTCTAGTTTAACTTCAGTAGGAACATTAACTTCTCTTACCGTATCTGGAAGTATAACTGGATCAATAGCATCATCAAATATCAGTGGTGCGTTATTTACGTTATTTGGAACTTCAATAAATAGAGGTAGCAGTCATACATCTTTTTCAACAATTACGGCTACAAATAGTAGAGTTACGAACCTTCAAGATTCGTCAGGTGGCAACAATTCTACACCAAACCAAATAAAACAAGGTAGAGCAAAAGCATGGGTAAATTTCAATGGTAGTGGCAGTGTTGCTATAAGAGATGATTTTAATGTTAGCTCAATATCAGATAATGGTTCTGGAGATTACACCATAAATTTTTCTAGCAATATGGCAAATAGCAATTATGCAACAGTAGTTTCTCATAATCATGGACTCCCTGCTAACGGTGGTTCTAATACTCGTCAAATTGGACTTACGGGTACAACCTATAGCACCTCTGGAGTTAGAGTAACTATTGAATTACCTAACAGTTCAGTTGGTGGTAGTAGAAGCGACTCCAACAGAGTTACCGTAGCAGTATTTGGCGACCAATAAAAGCTATGTATAATAAAAGAAAAAACTGATGGCTAATTCTGATAAACGTATTATTTACACCGCAGATGATGGTAGTGTTGCAGTAATTATTCCATCAGATAATTGTGGTTTAACAGTTGAACAAATAAGAGATAAAGATGTACCAACTGGAAAAACATCCTATATTGTAGATAAATCTGTTATCCCTACTGATAGGAGTTTTAGAAATGCTTGGACTTATACGGAGTAAACTATGGGATTTGGTGTAGACATGGCTAAAGCCAGAGAAATCCACAAGAATAATATTAGGTCAGCTAGACAACCATTACTAGAAGCTCTTGATATTGAATTTCAAAAGGCTTTAGAAACAGGTGCTTCAACAACTGATATTGTTGCCAAAAAACAGGCTTTAAGAGATGCTCCTGCTGATTCTGGAATCACATCCGCAGCAGATACAGATGCTTTGAAGGCACAATGGAAAACTGATATACTAGGCACATCACCTTATAGCTAATGGCAATAGAACCTGGTACATACAATTTTACGCTTCAAAGAAGGTCGGATCATACAATTCCACTTCTTTTTAAAGATGGAAATAATAATGCAATAAATCTAACTGGATTTACTGTAGCTGCACAGGTTTGGGAAGAAACACGCACCACAAAATATGCTGACTTTTCCGTTACATACACTGATAGAGTTACTGGATCGGTAAGCATTACTTTAACTGATACACAGACTGCAACATTTACTCCAGATATTTTAAAATATGATGTTTTATTAGTTGATGCTGGAGGAGCTAAAGAATATTATTTAGAAGGTACAATATTTGTAAGCGAGGGCTACACTACAACATGAGTAATGTCAGTATTACAACTGAAAAAAATACCGTCACCGTTAATGGTGATACTAATGTTGTTACAGTTGCAACTCGTGGACCACAGGGACCATCTTTTGCAACATCAAGCACTCCTTTAAATGATTCCAACAAAGTCAACAATTCAGTAGTGTATTTTGATTCATCTAGTGGTACATTTAAAGCAGATCAAACTCGCACCGTTGAAAATCTCGTAGACGGAGGAAACTTCTAACATGGCAAACACCCTAAGAATTAAAAGATCTACTGGATCGTCAGCACCTACCTCATTAGCTAACGCAGAATTAGCTTTTACGGAAGGAACCGAAACCCTATTTATTGGTAAAGGTACTGGTGGTGCTGGAGGATCAGCGACTAGCATTATAAAGATTGGTGGTAAAGGTGGTTTCTTTGATAAAGATACAGTACAAAATGCTAATAAAGTTTTATCTGGGCCAACTACAGGAAGTGATGCTGCACCTACATTTAGAGCATTAGTAGCTGCTGATATTCCTTCGTTAGCACATACAAAAATTTCAGATTTTGATACAGGAGTTAGAACAAATACTTTAGATCAAATGGCTGCTCCAACCAGTGCAGTCTCATTAAACTCACAAAAAATTACAGGATTAGCAGATCCTACTGGTGATAATGATGCAGCAAATAAAGGATATGTAGATGGAGTTGCTCAAGGATTAGATGTAAAAGATTCTGTTGTTGCTACAACTACTGCGAATGGCACATTATCCACTGCGTTTGCTAATGGTCAATCTATTGATGGTGTAACCTTACAAACTGGTGATCGAATATTAATTAAGAACCAAACTACTCAGTCACAGAACGGTATTTATAATGTAAACGCATCTGGAGCACCATCAAGAGCTACAGATATGGCAACGGGTTCTAACGCTGCTGGTGCTTTCGTTTTTGTTGAAGAAGGAACAGTAAACGCAGAAAACGGATTTACTTGTACTTCTGATACTGGATCTGCTGTTGTTGGAACGAATAACTTAACATTTGCACAATTCTCTGGTGCTGGTCAGATAATAGCTGGAGATGGTCTTGAGAAATCTGGTAATACATTATCTACTGATTTAAAAGCAAACGGTGGACTTGTTATTGAATCTACAGAACTTGCTCTTAAATTAGACGCTAGTTCAATAACTGGAACGCTTGCTATAGGAGATGGCGGAACAGGTGCTACAACTGCTTCAGCAGCCCTTACAGCACTTGGTTTATCAAACTATGCAAAGACATTAATAGATGATGCGGATGCTGCTGCTGCCCGTACAACTTTAGGTCTTGGCAGTATTGCTACCCAGGCTGCTAACTCTGTTGCAATAACAGGTGGTTCGATCACAAACCTAACAACATTTGATGGTATAACCATAGACGGTGGTAGCTATTAATCTTAAGGAGGTTATAGCTAATGGCTAATGTAATAAAACATAAAAGAGGTTCTGGTAGCGATCCAGCGGCAAATAATCTTGTTATCGGTGAATTAGCGATAAGAACTGATACTGGTAAATTGTTTACCAAAATGGATAGTGGAGCTATTGCTGAAATAGCAGGTGGTGGTAGTGATATTGCAATTAATACTCTTAGTTCATCTTCTGGAACGGGTGGTGGTAGTGCAACATTTAACGGATCTGCTTATAGATTTACTTTATCTGCACCACCCTCTGTATCTGCTGCACAGTTATTAGTAAGTATCAACGGTGTTATACAAAAGCCAGTAACAGGAACAGGTCAACCAAGTGAAGGTTTCGCTGTAGATGGTACAGATATTATTTTGGGTGACGCTCCAGCAACAGGTAGTGACTTTTTTATCCTTACGTTTAAGAGTTTAGGGGTAAGTGAACCAGCAGACAATAGCGTTACAAGTGCAAAGATAGTAGATGGAGCGATTGTAAATGCGGATATAAATGCAAGTGCAGCGATAGCAGGTACAAAGATCAATCCAGATTTTGGATCTCAAAATATAGTTACAACTGGAAGTATAGTAGGTGTTCTTCCTTTGGCTGGCGGTACTTTAGTTGGTAACTTAGCTATTACTAGAGAACAACCTATTATTTCGTTTAATGATACAACTGATAATCCAGATTATTACATAGGAAATATTGATGGATCTTTTAGAATAAGAGATACAACAAACAGTGCAAATAGGTTAATTATAGATTCGTCTGGAAGGTTGCTTTTAGGAACTACCACGGAAGGTTACACAAGTGCAGATGATCTTACAGTTGCAACTACTGGTCATACAGGAATAACCATACGATCTGGCACAACCAGTTTAGGAACACTTGCCTTTTCTGACGGAACTTCTGGAAGTGCTGAGTTTGATGGTTATATCCAATACGATCAAGATAATAGACATATGGATTTTGCAACAGGGGGAGGCAATATCCGTACTCGTATATTATCCAATGGTGATATTGGGATCAATACAACCACTATTAACAGGAGAGATGCTGGTAGAAACACTATACAATTTGACTATAGTGGGTCGGATGCAAGTGAAGGACTTGAAATTAGGCTTTCAAACTCAGCTATAAATGGAAATGCTGCAACTGATAATTGTGGAATAACCTATATTGGTCAAAATTTTGCAATTAATAATAATGAAAATGGAAATATTCAGATTTTAAATAATGGAGCAGAACGTATGCGTATAGATTCGTCTGGAAACGTAGGTATAAATGATACATCCCCTACTGCTGAATTGTCTGTTGCTGCTACTGCACCACATATAGATATAGGGCAAGCTGGTAGTACAAGAATGAAAATTGGTTATGAAGGTAATAACTGTTTCTTTGGTGCTACTTCTAACACTGGAATGTTTATATTCAAGCAAAATGTAGATTTAGAAGGTCATCCACAAGCAAGTGGAACGGAACGTATGCGTATAGATTCGTCTGGTCGGGTTGGAATTGGAACAACAAGTCCTGATGATAGGCTCGTTTTAAGTGGTTCTACAGGAGATGGACTAAAACTTATTGATGGTACTCATACTGTAGTTTTTCGTACCGTTAGTGGTGGTGGTATTTTAAAAACTGCTTCAAACCATGCTCTTGTATTAGGTACAAATGATACAGAACGTATGCGTATAGATACGTCTGGGAACCTTACTTTTTCTATGGAAGCTGCTAGTGGCTATCCAACACAACAAATAAAATGGTCAAACGATAGTACTACAGCGAATGGTTTTTATATTGCCCAACACTCTGATAGGAATGGCAGAATTTGGCACGAGCAAGGGTTAGATTTAGTTTTTGGAACAAATAATACAGAACGTATGCGTATAGATTCGGTTGGAGCATTAAATATTAATACTTCTACAAATCCATTACCAAATAATTCTGCTGGGAGAGTTCACATAACATGCCCTAATGGTGGTGATGGTATAAATGTAAAACATCTTCATTCAGGTCATTGTGTAAATTTATGGAGGGCAAATGGTGATGGTACTTTAGTTAATTTTTATCGTGGAGATTCTGCTCAAGGATCAACTGTAGGTGGTATCTCAGTAAACTCTTCTAATACTGCATTTAATACAGCATCTGATTACAGATTGAAAGAAAATGCGACTGCGATATCAGATGGCATCACAAGATTAAAAAAATTAAAACCATATAGATTTAATTTTAAAATTGAGCCTTCTAGAACAGTTGATGGTTTCTTTGCACATGAAGTCACACCAGCAGTTCCAGAAGCTATAACAGGGGAAAAAGATGCTCTTGATTCAAATGGTGACATTGACCCGCAATCAATAGATCAAAGTAAACTTGTACCTTTACTTGTAGCTGCATTACAAGAAGCTATCGGTAGAATAGAAGCATTGGAGGCAAGTTAAATGGCACTTACACAGATCAGTACTAAAGGTATCAAAGACGGCACTATCACTGGATCGGATCTTGCCACCAACGTAGACCTGGTTGATAATCAAAAAATAAGATTTGGTACAGGTAATGATCTACAAATTTATCACGATGGATCAAATTCTTACATTAAAGAAAATGGAACTGGTGGTTTATATCAGCAGACTAATGGGAATGGTATTTTCTTACAAAAAACTGATGGAGAAAATATGGCTAATTTTGTTACAGACGGAGCAGTAGAGTTATATCACGACAACAGTAAAAAGTTTGAGACTTTAAGTACTGGTATTCAAGTAACTGGCAATGTAACACCAACTGGCTATATGAAATTAGTTGATAATATGCAAATATATTTTGGAACTGGTAATGATTTAGAGATTTTTCATGATACAAATAATTCGATCTTAAAAAATAATAATGGATTTTTACTTCTTAAGAGTAATAATGGAATTAATTTAAGTGATGCTTCTGACACAGACAATTATTTAAAATGCATAAAAGATGGAGCAGTTGAACTTTATCACGATGGCACTAAAACGCTTGAAACGACAAGTACAGGTGCTAAAACATCTCTAGCTAATCCTGTTTTTGAAATAGAAGGAACAGGAAATTCTGGAGATGCAGTATTATTTTTAAATGCAGGTGCAAACCACTGGCTTGTAAGAGCCGATAATAGTACTTCCGCAGGTACATTTAGTATAAAATCAGGCACTCCTTCAAGCAGCACTCATAGATTATTAATAAATTCGTCTGGGAACGTGGGGATCGGCACAAGCAGTATTACAGCAAATACAAATTACAACACACTACAAATACAAGGACAGTCAGGCAGTGGTGGTGCAATTATTCGTATGCAGACAACTGATGGTAGCACCATGAAAGCAATGATTATTGGGGATACCGCAGGTTTAGAACTGCGAACAGAAACAGATGATCCAATAAGTTTTTCAACAAATAATTCATTTCGTAGGGGTATAGCTTCCAATGGTCAAGGTAGTCATAATTACACAACAGATTGCAATCCTAAAGAAATTTATGAATGGTCTAATAATAAAACTGGAATGTCCTTTAGAAGTGCTAATACAGAAAGGGGTAATATTTTCTTCTTTGATAGTGGCGTTCAATTCAATACAGGTTCAGATTATCGTTTAAAAGAAAATGTAACTACAATATCAGATGGTATTACAAGAATAAAACAATTAATTCCTAGAAAATTTAATTGGATAATAGATGAATCAAATACCCCTGTGGATGGATTTTTGGCACATGAGGTATCTTCAATCGTTCCAGAGGCAGTTAACGGAACAAAAGATGCTGTTGCTACCCAAGAAGATGTTGACTCAGGACGTTCACAAAAAATAGGTGATCCTATTCATCAAATGATTGACCATTCAAAACTAGTACCTTTACTAGCTGCTGGATTAAAAGAGGCAATTTCTAAGATTGAGATATTGGAAACCGAAGTTGCAGCATTAAAGGCTAGCTAGTATTATTATATTATTACAATATCAATTTAATGGCAGTCGATCCAAAGCAGAAACTAGAGGCTCTAAATGCAGAGCTACAGCAGATAGTGAACAATTATAACCAGGCTACTCAAGTAGTAGAGAACTGCAAGCAAAAAATATTTGAATTAAAAGGAGCTATTGCTGCTGTTGAAGATATTTTAAAACCAGACGAAAAAGAAACTACCTAATCTTTTCTTGCATTTGTCTAGTCATTATCCCACCTATTAGATATAGTGGGCTTAGACCTATTATCAAAGCAAGAACTCCCCAAGTTACGGGTACTAATGCTTTAGCAAACGCTTCTTTCCACATATGTTTCAAAAAATTGCAAATGTATTGAGTATTATCTCATTTCTAATGGTAGCTTCTATGACTGCCACAGGCGTAATAGGTTACAGGTATGTAACTTCTGAAAATTTTAAGTCTCAAGTTATGAATGAGATTCTTGGTAATGTGCAAGGTATGATGCCAAAAGTTTTAGAAAAAGAACTACCTAAAGTTACAGGACCATCATTACCTTTTAAAAAATAAATGCTTTTGCCTATAGTCACTGTTAGTTTAGCAATCCTAATTTATAGTGCTTGTGCTTTTGCAATGTATAAATATTTTATTGAAAGATGAATTGTTTTTGGTGCGATTCAGAATTGATTTGGGGTGGCGACCAAGATACCGAAGATAATCCTGAGTTTTCTGTAGAAACTAATTTAAGTTGCCCTAGATGTTTTTCAGAAGTAACAGTGTTGAAGAAAAGAGATGCCTACGATTGATATACCTCTTATCAACATAAACAGGGTAGAAATACAAAAAATTCCAATATGGAACTATAACGTACCAATAATTGATAAGTTAAATAAACCTATAGTTGATATTCCTGGTTGTGTAAGAGTACATAGAAATAATCTCACAAGTCTTATTGATAGTGATAAAGATGAATATGGCACATATACAGAATGTGGTAATTTCAGTATTCCTAGTTTTGAACCTTTACAGTATAACCCCAACGAATTTGTATATACGCAGTCAGAAACCCCCCAAAATCAAGAGCAAGAATTTGTCCAACCTACAGTAGAACCTCCAAAATACGAACCAAAAAAGAAAAAAGATGATCCTCTTTTTGTTGCTTGTCCTGGCAAAAAAGATCAGAGAGTGGGAGATTATCGTAACGAATTTAAACTGGAGCGTGTCATCGGGCATGAAAGAAGCGAAGATGGTACTGAATGTATAACCTTGTATGAAAGTACTAAATTCATCGAGCAATACATACCGAATCCTCCACAGCTTGTTAGCACTGCTGTTATTGCTACTGTTGCTGCCTCTACTCCACTATTGCTTAATATTGTCAAACCCTTAGTAAAAAATCTTATAAAAAGACTTACAAAGAAAAAAGATAAGGTATAATAATTATTAGCATTGCTTACCTGACAGCCTCTACTCTAACGAGTAGGTAGTGAGCCCAGGGCCAATGCTTTTTTAGACAAGTGGATACCCGTAGCTTGTCTATTTTAATTTGTGAGTGTGCGGTATAACTTGATTTGGAGGCGGTGAAACTATGACTCCTTCACATAATTTTGCAAATCTACTTTTTGGGTCAAAATAAATCCCCTTTAACTTTAAATCTCCGCAATTTTTCAATCTGGCTATTTCATAGTTCAGCATTTTTGCATTTAGTTCCTGTTTTTGTAATTTAATTTGTGTATTTGCTGCATCTAAACAAGAGTCTTGAAATCTCTTATCTAAAGGAATATTAAATGTAAGTGCAAATCCAACATTAAGTCCTAAAGAATCTTTGTTATTACTGTAGTTTTCTTGATAGTAAAGTATATCCCCTGGGTTATCTGGTACACCATCATCGTCTTCATCTGTTGGATCGTACACGGGCGTATGATAGATGTAGTCCTGTGGTCGCTTTTGGTTAAACGAAGTGGTGACGAAAGGGCTAACAGTCATCTGTGGTCCAGAACACTTGATATTATTTCCGTACATATTTTCTACCATTGGCCCACCCAAAACTTGAGTTGCAAAATTTGAAACCGATCCAGAGGCCGATGCACTTGGAGCAGCCGTATTACTAGTGTTAGCTAGTACAGGATTACCTAGCAGACTTATTGCGAGAAGATAGTTGTGGTATCTGTGACGCTTGTACTTTGGATCGTGCGTGTAATGTCTGTTACGGATTCCATTCCAGGTGCTTGATAAACTTCTGTAAATTGAAAAGCATCTCCAGGATTTGATTGAGTCCAGTTTGGTCGTTGATCTAGATTTAATCCCTGCCATGTATGCGTAGTTCCGTTTATTGTTTCACTAACTGAGGTAGCTGCTGGAGTAATAGAAGATCCGTCATGTTGAATACCCGATCCTGTAACTGAGTAAAGAAACCCAGAATTATATTCTGTTGTTCGTATAGATTCTGTAATATTTGTGGTAGTTTCGGTTCGGCTGGTGGAACTTCCCTGCGTAAAATTAGGTATAACTGGCACAGCGTAACAAGGAGCAGATATAACAAAGCCAAGAAGAAGTAGCCTCCTCATTCGATAGTAAGGTCAACCACATATTGACCTGTTAATACAATACCTGTTCCTGTTCCAGGTGTCAGCGTCATTGAATGGTTATCTATTGCCACTGCTGCTGTTCCCACACTTCCAGCACTTGTAGATGTTAAGTCACTGAAGTTTGGCACAGTACCTACCGTAACTGCACTACCTGGTGTGGCATCACCTTCTAAATAGCTAGTAGAGAAACTAAACGCCTCTCCCGAAGTTGCCTGCGTAGCGGAAGGAAAAGTTACTGCTGGTACGCCATTGGTAACAGAACCAAAACCGCCTAACGTAGCTGCTGAGTTAGAGTCTACCGTGGTAACATTGTTACCCGAAATACTGTAGCTGGAACCAATTTTGTCAGCTGTACTAGCTGCTGAAAGTGATTCAAACTTTACACTGGATGATATGGAATGATTCATGTCCGCATAGGCTGGTGCAGATACAAGGAAGATAAAGGGTAATAGTCTTTTCATTTGATACCTACTTTGTTGTTCTTATTATCTACTATAGTATCTTTTTTCTTCTTTATCTGAAAACCCAGCGAGGCTGTGGAAGCACTGAAGATCGAGGCTATGAAAGTTGGATCGAAGTCAACTATTTTTTTACCTGATGGCGGTTCATAGTATGAAAGGGATAAAAGTGTTGCCGACCACAAAAGTACGCAAACTTTCACAATAGTTTCAACTTTACTAGGCTCTTGATCTTCCATAAAAGTTAAGATTCTTGTCTAATACTAGCAAAAGAGCTATGTTTGGGAAGTAACACATAAAAACGATGGTAAAAATTCTCAAACCTATCCTTCTAGTCTTTATCAAATCAAAAGCAATGAAGAGATTAATAGTGGATCTGCTAAAAGCTATAGCTAAACAAACAGACAATTCAATAGACGATCAAGCGGTAAGTTTTATAGAAGCCAGAATGTTTCCAGGCTCTACCACAAATCTTCAGTAATATGGAAGATGATGGTTTTATGAAAATGATTTATACGGAACTACCACCCGAAGCAGAACTAATGATAGAACTTCGGTGTAGAGAAATATGGGCCTGTGAAGATATAAAACAAGTAAAAGCCTTTTGCATAGACATGATGAAAAACCATGCTAGGGCTGAAGCGGTTTTATCTAAAGCAATGATGAAAGTAATAGAGTTAGAGGCAACATTAGCCGTATTACAAACCAGAACAAAAAAGAGTACAGGCATTTATAAACTTAGATGGTGGGCCGAGCAGTTCTATATGCACTGGAAGTATAGAAAAATAACAAAGCGTCATTCGCATCGAGCGTAAGCTGCCTGTTGCCTAGAAACTGTCATCTCAGGATATTGTATCGTTTCCCACCTATGCCCACATTCATAACATTCTCTTCTACGAATAATTATGTATTTTGAGTTTCTTTCAGATCGGACCACCTTTTGATTGCCTAACTTTTTACAGTTAGGACATTCGACCCATGTTATTCTTTTCATTTTTAGGGTTTAGTTTTTAAATCGTCAAAAATATCTTCTATTGATATTGCTCTTTCATTTAGTTTTTCCATTCTACTTTCAGCTTCTTCAAGTTCAGCTAACATTCTGTCCATTTTCTGATCTTCGTGAGCCTGTTCATAGATAGGTTCTAAATAAATATCAATAGCAGTTCTAACCAGGTGGGATATAGATTTCCCTGGTCCGCTAAGACTTTCCAACGCTTTATGCTGAGAAGTTCTAAGCTGTACTGTAGTTCGTATCAGCTTATCTTTTTCAAATAGTGATGATCCTTTAGTAGCCATGTTTTTAATGTAATATAGTAGACTGAGGACTTACAGATCAGGTTAGCTTATTTAGTGGCAATATTATCAGGAGTTCCCCCCTTTTGACCCACCACTAAATCCTCGATGGGAACTTGTATTATCATTTGTAAAATTGTGCCAGGGAAAATGAGGGTCATGGTTCCCAAGATTACAAAAAAGCAGCGTAACCGCCTGGAAGACTAGCAGGGTGATCTTGCCTCAGATATTAGTTGTAACGTGCAAATTCTTCCTTTAATCTGCCATCTGCAACAGCTTGTTTTTCATCGTCTACTATTTCTTCATCAGTAGGTTCTCTCCAATAACTACATACATGACCTTCTGGTTTGTATATGTCGTAATAAGGAGTTTTATCAGCTTGCTCTTCAGTTATAGAAATAGCAACTAAGCCTGGACAGTCATCATCATCTGAATACTGTTTTTCTTCGTACCACCAACCTGTACGTTCTACCTCTATTGGGTAGTCATCTTCATGGTTGTCTTTGCCTTTGTCTATAAGGTCTATAGCTTGATCGTAAGATTCAGCTTCTACTTCAAATGTTTCGTTAAGAACTGTTTGTGTTCTGAACTTGTAAAGTTTCTTTGTGGTCATGGATAAATTTGAACTTCCTTACAAGTATAGCAACAAAGTGCCACCACTATGTAATCTGTTACGAAACTTTAACTTTCAGAATTTGCTTTCCTTCCGTCTATTCTTCTTTGTACTGATTCTCTCCATAACAACTCATCTTTTGCTTCAGCTATTTTGTATTCTGCACTAGAAAATTCACGCTCTAACTGACTATATGCAGCCTTTCTAACCCAGGCTGTACCCTTCATTCCCTTCTTTTCTGCTGCCTTTTCTATAAGTTTTGATCTATGTGGATCTATAAGAACTTGATAGTAATTTTTGTTTCCGTGTTTAAGTGCCATTCAATAAGTCTCTCTTGTACTACTTTACCACCAAAAAGGCAAATCGGCTTTATCAACTTGCTTTTTTACATAATTTTTTCTAGCTTGTTTTCTTTGGCTCGATTTACCTTGATGTACTTCTCTAGCTTTTTTTAAAAAGTCTACAGCCCTGGATAAGTCTCCTGTTCTGGATTTTCTAACTTCAGCGTATAGGTCTTGAATTACTTGGACTCTTAAATTCTTTTGCATAAGCAGCAGCCATCACTTCATGGAGTGTCTTATAGTATGCTACCTCAGTATTACTTTGATAACACCAGCCTTTTGTAGTATTTAAGATTCTAACCATTAGTGTGTTTCCTCCCAAGTGTTTCCGACAGATACTTCAGCAACGGCAGGAACTCTACCTAACCATTTTGATTCTGCATTTTCCATAATATCCTTTAGTTTTCTAGCCCATGCGTCAGCAAATTGCTCCTTAACTAAAAGTATTAATTCATCGTGTACTGCTGCTGCGATCCTTACTTTATCTTCGCCACAAGCCTTAACTTCTGTCCATAAGTTTCCTAATGCACACTTTAATATGGCAGCACCAGCACCCTGGATCGGAGTATTACATCTGACAGTTACTCTGTTAAGATCACCCTTAAGATACCTACGCATATTCGATAAAGGAATACGAGTCTCAGCCCATTCATTACCATTAGAGTTCTTTGCAATCTGATAATTTTTATTCTGCCAAGCGTGAACGCCTCGGTAGGTACGCAACCAGTTATCACGAACTTTTGTTGCTTCTTCGAGCGTCATCAAAACACCGCTACTACCAGCGTAGTTACGCAACCCTTCTGCTCCTGCTCCGTAAAGCAAACCAAAGTTAGCTGATTTGGCTATCTGTCTATCACAACCCATCTGTTCAGCAGTGTAATCATGTAGATCTTCTCCTCTAATAAAAGCCTGGATCATATTTTCATCTTTGGCTAGTGCAGCAGCAAGACGTAACTCCATTTGTGAAAAGTCAGCATCAACTATCTTCCAACCTTTAGGAGCTTCTACACATTGTCTAAACTCCGAATCTCTAGGTATCTGTTGATTATTTGGTTTGATACTAGACATTCTTCCTGTATCAGCACCTAACTGCATATAGGAGGCTTTGACGTAACCCTTATCATCTAGTTTTTCTAAGATACTTGTAATCATCTGTCTACGCTTTTCTGTCTTTTTCCAAACCAGGTAAGTTTGAATAATCTCAGAATCAGCAGCAAAAGATTTTAGTGTTTGTCTTGAGGCAC
>VTLG01011365.1_pt1 | contig 23866 bp, 22 predicted proteins | sample 4694571 | NCBI WGS metagenome assembly VTLG01 (sample SAMN12604809, study PRJNA352737) | marine metagenome | biome: ENVO:00000447; feature: ENVO:00000209|ENVO:00000569|ENVO:01000036; material: ENVO:00002151; isolation source: viral sequences binned using virsorter ...
TCATCACACACCTTGAAGGTCAAAGTGAAATGATGGTTGAGAGTAGATTGAATTGTAGCAATCCAAGTGAACTACCAGACAGAGAAGAAGTGCTACTTAATCTTGTATATGCAAAGGCATTTACAATCGGTTGGGATGCACACATAAACCCAAAGGTCGATTTTAATTTACATCAAAACGAAGATAGGATTCACAAATACAAATGAAACTTGAACTAAACACAGAACAATTAGAACTACTTGAGTTCATACTCTCAGAGTTTGAGTATGAAGATGACAAGGAGAGAACTTTGATTGAACAGATCGAAGCACAAATATACAATGTCAGAGAAGAGGACTTGCTCAGAGTGGCAAGGATTCTAAAGGCACAGGCAAAGCAACCGACCCCACAATGGGATTGACAAATGCTCCCAGATACATTATAATACATGGTAAGGAGAAAACATTAAATTAATGAAAAATCTTTATATTGTTGAATATTGGGTTCCGTTTCCACAATCTGAATATGGGGGAATAGTCAATGTGATTGCCGAGACGGATTCGGAGGTTTTTGACCTATTATCAGCAGATGACTCTTTTCATGAGTCATATATAAGTCGTATTATGCCGAATGTCAAAAAGGCACAAAAATTCCCACTTGTAGATGAGTATGAGTCGGGTATTATCGAAGCATTTGTAACGTAACTATCATGGAACCAAAGTATCGAATTGAAGAACAGTCAACCACAGGATGGAATGATTGGGATGAGAGTAAACCAGACATGTCAAAGGAGGAGTGTCAGGCACTTTATAAAACCTTAATTAATGATGGAATTAACCCTGATGACTTAAAGATTAAAAGAGTGTCATAATGTATGTACCACAGGTCAATGATTATGTGAAGTGGACTACCGCACTTGGCATGGTTCATGAGGGATGGGTGTATTATAAAGGAAAACAGAGTGATAATGAAAAGAGAGTCAAAAATCACTGGTTACCAATATCTAATTACATCACGATTGAAATTGCAACCAAACCCAGACCACAATGTGACCTGACTACATTCTTACATAAAAGGATTCATGTGTGTCTATGTTGTTACGAAGAGAACTGGCATGAGTTACAATTTATTCGGAGAAGAGTCAGCAAACAGAATGACAGCGACCCCGATGAAGTTGTGAGTTATGGTGCATATAAGTCTCAGGAACATAGATACCTTGACCCCCAATGATTTGTATAGTATGATACAGAAAAACATTTAATTTAATTAAAAAAGGTATTTTTAAATATAAAAGAGTGTTTTATATCGTTTGGTAATCTGTAGAGAATCTGTATGTATTATGATCTGATTGAATGTAGATTTTAATGCTTCTGAGAGTTGTGACCTTTGCGAGCATAGCATAAGAATCTCTCTTCGTCAAGATAGCAGACGGGCAAAATTTACAGAATGTAACATTTACTACGAGATCCTTATAAATAAATTGTTACATTATATGAATCTCGACTAGATTTTAAGCATCATACTTGACATCTCGACGAGATAGCACTATAATAACAGTATACAATTCAATTCTCGACTAGATTTTATGTACGACGATTTTGATCTCGACTATACATATGACTACTCATCGAGTCTCGACGAGGACTATGCAGACGCATATGAACACGACGAGAATGAAGAGCATGCACGAGAAAGTACAGACTTTCAAGAACTTGCATACATGCATTATGCCTGATGTATAAGTACGAGATTTGCAGCTACAAGGAATCAGACTACGAGACCCCATTATAGAGGGAAAGTGGGGTTTAATTTCTAGTACGAGAATGAATTAACTAAACTCTTGGACGTGGGAAATCCAAGGGTTTTTTTTATGCGTGTGACGGTTCGTTTATTGGCACATGTCTTCGAATCTGATCTGGGCATGATAAGCAGCGACTGCTTGGGTGGTATCTTTATTGATATTATAACCTTGTTGCTCTAATTCGCATAGGCACTCATCGAATAAATTTTCCATAATCATTTCATTTTGTAGTGTAGACATTTTTGGTTCCTGTAACGTTATTTTTAAATTAGCATGAATCCGTGGTACCGTGGGGACATAATGTGACACTAATGTGACTGGCACAACGAATTATAATTGCGCGGGAGAGGTGTCGAAAGTTTAGAATCAGTCCTACCCCAGACCTATTACTAGTATACTACACATCTAATTGGATTCAAGTTAGATTGTGACACTAATAATATTGGCACACTGACACTACTACTCGTGGCGATAGGCATTATAATAGGTACATGAGGTTCTTAATTAGACTTGGTAAACAAGTTAGGATAGAATCTCAAGTCCTTTATTCCCTATCCCTTATGCCAAATTGGTGTTCAAACAGAGTTGACGTTTACTCAGAAAACAAAGCTGACTTGCAGAAGGTGTTGGACATCTTCAATAATAAAAACGTATTTAATCAGATCATCCCCGAACCAAACTGGTCAAAGATTCCTTTTAAAGGAGAACTTCCCAAAGTTCGTGAAATGAAATCACCGAACGGAGAGACATTCGGAACTGTCACAGAATTTGCGGATGGCACTCAGGATACCAGATGGTATGACTGGAGACTACAAAATTGGGACACTAAATGGGATGTGCACGAAGTTGACATTGAGGAGGAAAGATGGAAATCAGATGATGGGGATGAGTTGGAGTTGGAGTCTTTCACCGCAGAGTTTCAAACCGCATGGTCACCACCCGAAGCAATCTGTCGTCGTCTTCGTGATATGTTCCCGAAGGTTTCGATCTCATGGTTCTATGATGAGCCAGGATGTCAAGTTGCAGGTTACCTATAGGACAGTTTAATTAGTGTCACAACACCCTCTTCACGGAGGGTTTTTTAATGCTATTATAAGTACATAAGCAAATTTCCCACACTATGCCGAAACCCGAAATTCATTTCAGTCCCGCATTTGGAATGGGGTTCTACATCGCAGAAGATGGAACTCTCATGAGTATGCCAGCAGTTACGGACGCAAACGGACGTACCACTATGGACATTGACAATGAAATTGCCGTTGATGAGTGGGACGACCCCAGTGTTTATTCCCCATCACATATGATGGTGCTTACGCAGATAATGCAGATTTGCACTCTCAAACGTGACTATGTAAGAATCGGTTATTATGCCGAAAGATTCGGGAGTGCATCAAAATGAATGAGAATACCTACGAAGAAATTCTCAAACTTTATAACGAAGGGGACTTTGACCTCTTCGACTTAAAGTCCGATCTCTATTACCAACTCTTTTACTCTTATACTGATGATAACTATGAAACCTAACGGCATTAACATCGAATTGACACCCTGTCAGTATGACTACCTATATGAAACCTTAATGGAAGCATACTCAAACGATGTCGCACAGCAAAAGGAATGGGACGTGCAGACATTCGACAATCTAATTGATAATGTCTGTAATGGTAAGTCTACCATACTATCAAACGATGTCAAGGGAGTATTACATTAATGGCATTATGCGAACAATGTGGCAACTTTGATGACAATGAAGTTGAAAACGATTATGGTATCTTTCATCTCGGCAAACGGCCAAAACGCAGAAAAGGTTATCAACCCGACCTATATTTCTACTGGCACGGAGATATTGAAGAGGATTATGACATGGGCGATTATACTTGCCTATGCGAAATTTGCTTCGATATTAACAACTCAGAAGGCAAGATTAAATGGAAAGATGACAAAAATCCATTTAAGTGTGCCAGCTAAATTACTGTCACACATTGACTTCACAAAACGTTTACCTATCGTTTATAATAGGTACATAAGCAATTCACCCTCTCTTCCCAACATGCGTAAAATTGAACAGCAAATGAACTCAGCAATTCGTTACAAGCAGAATTTTACAAAAGATAATACAATGGTTCGTTATGACAAAGCAGAGAACATGAGTTCCGTTTACTTACATGGTCACCGTATTGCAGACTATGACCACAGCAAGGGTAAAGCATGGATCAGTTCATGCGGGTGGGAGACTAACACCACTAAATCTAGACTCAATGCGTTTTTAGATGAGGTTGCCTACGGTGTATCCGTATTTCAAAAGAATTGGCAGTGGTTCTTACATGACAACCGCACCACAGCAACGATTGATTTCTATGATAATATGGTCGTATTTTCCAAACCCCTTACACTCTCAGCAGTGTAAACAATTGTTTCAGATGCTCGCATTACGTGGGCATCTCTTTTATAATAGTAGTATAAGAAATTTATTCCCTTTCCCAAATGAATCCAACAGACAGAGTTATTAAGAGAATCCTTGAAGTTGACAACTTTCAGAACATGGCATGTTGTTGCGATGACTTCGCAGACTTCGTAACAGAAATCCTTGAGTGGGGTGTCGATCACATCGCAGGAGTTGATTTCTTTGATTCTTATAAGTCATACAGAGACTTTACATTCAATCCTGAGTTAAACATCAAAAGACTTGATGCTTTCATTCAGTCGGAGAACGGATACATTAGATAGTCATTCGTTCGTGATTACAGCAGTTGGGGGGTTGATGCCCCCCTTATATAAAAACGGCATGGGAACCTAACCTACAAAGTGTTACGAAAGGCAGATATAAATTCCACGATTCAAAAAAAATTTTCGCATATATAAAAACGACCACTAGGTTTTCATGAAATGAAAAAAAATTTTGACGAAATTTATTCCACTGTAGAGATCGATCCAGTAACTGACAGATATCATATGACAATTCCCGAAGAAATTGTAAATGAATTTGACTGGTATGAGGATCTTGTGCTAAAATGGAATTTAGAAGTCGATGGAATCTATCTCACACTTAAGAAGGATGATTAAAAGTTACCACATTTATTTGAATGATAAATGCCTGTTTAAAAACCTATCACTTGAAGAATTTACATTAATATGGGAGAAGTTATATACATCATATTGGAAAGAAGAAATTACATATACAGAAGTGAATGAAATGAGTATGGAAAACTCTACAATATATGAATCTTCTTATTGACAAAACGTTCTATATAAGTTAGAATTGAATTGATATCAATCTATTATGGCAAAAGGATTTACAGTAAAAGCAAAGAAACCCACTACTCCAAAGAAACCCGAATGGGATTATGAGAGAGCAAAGGAATTAATTAAAGGTAAAAAAATAGTTTTTTGTTTACCAGGTCGAGGAGTATCATACGTATACTTAAAAAATTTCGTACAATTATGTTTTGATCTTGTACAGTGTGGTGCAAGTATTCAAATCTCACAAGATTATTCATCAATGGTTAACTTTGCCCGTTGTAAGTGTCTTGGTGCAAACGTTCTTCGAGGACCAAAGCAGATTCCATGGGATGGGAAATTGGAATATGATTATCAACTTTGGATTGACTCTGACATTGTTTTTAATTCAGAGAAGTTCTTTCAGTTATTCTTAGATGCAAATCCAGAAGGAGAAGAGGAAAGACATATAGTTGCAGGTTGGTATTGCACCGAAGATGGTAGAACAACCTCGGTTGCTCATTGGTTGGAAGAAGATGATTTTCGAAGCAATGGTGGTGTGATGAATCACGAAACAATCGAAAGTATGTCAAAACGCAAGAAACCGTTCACCGTTGATTATACAGGTTTCGGATGGTTATTGATTAAGAAAGGTGTATTCGAACACGAAGGACTACCTTATCCATGGTTTGCTCCAAAGATGCAGGTATTTGAGTCTGGTGATGTACAGGACATGTGCGGCGAGGATGTCTCGTTTTGTCTCGATGCAATCGAAGCAGGATTTAAAATTTGGTGTGATCCAAGAATTCGTGTCGGACATGAAAAGACAAGAGTTATATAAGGTAAGAAAGGGTCAGGAAATTCTTGGAAAGAATCTGACTACGGAGGAGTATTGTGAACTGATGGAAGATTTGGCACAGGAGTTCTATGATGGCAAACTTCCAAACCCTCTCGATTTAACAACTGAAATACAAAAAGAATATGAAGAATGAAATAATGTTCGATAAGAATGTAAAGTTTCGAAGAACACCGAGTCGTATTCGAACTCGGTTTATTGCTGTCTTTGCATTAATCATATCTCTAATTACTTTTGGAACAAGTTTCCTGACAATTTTGTATATGAATAGCACTGCTTTTGAAAATCTATTAGAAATGAAAAATTTCATTCGATCTGATAAATACGAAGAGTAGAGGAAGGTAATTATGAGTCAATTAAAAGTTAACAGTATTATTCCAAGATCAGGTGTGCCAGTTGGAGCTTCTGGTGGTGGTATTGTTCAAGTTGTCAGCACTCGAAAGACTGATCGTTTTACCACAAGTAGCACAAGTTTTGTTGACATCACAAATTTTCAAGTGACTATTACACCTTTGTCCACTTCGAATAAGATTCTTCTTATGTGTTGTTTCGGTCAGGCAGGAACCAGACAAAATACTTTAGATCATGGTAATGCAATTCGTGTTCTGAAAAATGGTAGTATAGATAACAATCTTAATGCAGATGCCGATGGAACTCGACCAAGGCATTGTTATAAAGGAGTCGGTTGGTCTTTCAATACTGATCATATGCCTGGTGGGGTAGGATTTTGTGGATTGGATGATCCATCAACAACAAGTGCTTTGACATACAAGGTGCAGGTGCAATGTCAATCATCTTCTTATGCATTTCATATGAATCGACCACCTGATAATGGTAATGGCACCAACATATATGAAAATGCAACAGTTTCTCATTTAATAGCAATGGAGGTAGCAGGATGACGAGTACAAGAGATGGATGGAATAGAGGAATTACAGCAGCATTAGAGTCTTTAAGACCAGGATCTCAGTGGACAATCAATGGTGATGATTCTTATTCTAATATTCAATGGTTAGAACCATCAGGTGGTCAAACAATACCAACTGAGTCAGAATTAAACGCTGAAATATCGAGATTAAATACAGAATATATCAATAAACAATATCAACGAGTTCGGAAGACAAAATATTCTGAAATTGGTGAGCAATTGGATATGTTATATCATGACATGGTTGCAGGTAAACTAGATAGCACTGGAACTTGGTTTAACCATGTTAAATCGGTAAAAGATTCAAATCCAAAATCTTAATTTAAAATTATGTCTTGTCTAATTACGAATCTACCCTCTTATGAGGTATGGGTGAGAAAAGAATACTTGACCGACCATAAGTATGGTCATGGTGAATTTGTCAAAGGAGTCTGGGTATCTGCAAAAAGTATACCTGGTCGTGCCTTTTATTTTGAAACTTATCTACCTGAGTATGCAGCAATGTTTGATAAGTTGCCAATTTCTGCGTTTCTCTCGTCTCCAGAGATACCTGATCCTGATATGACACTTCATAATCTACAGTTTTGGAACTGTATGGACTATGGTGTGGTTGCTGTTCAGAAGCAGTTTATTGGAAGTATGCACTACGAAGTCTACACAAGGGATTTTGGCACTCAAACAGGCACGTACATATGTACTCTTGACAATTATCATCAAGATGTAGACGCAATTGACTACTCAACAAGTGAACAACCTGCCGAACATAAGTCTCATAACCTTCTTGAACTTGATAATGGACAGTTTTGTCTCTATCCAAACAACAGAATGAGAATCTATGACAATAGTATCACTCCTGAGACACCTAAGATTCCTGATTTTAAGGTATCAACCGTGTACTATCAGGTGGAAAATGGTCATGATCGTGACGGATTAGGTTCAGAAGAGAATTATTTTTGGAAAACTGCCAAAGAAAGGTCTGTTGATACGAATATTGGAGTCGGAAATACTGCAACTGGGACTGTAGATATCAATATTGAACCAGAACTCGGATAATTTTGTTAAAAAAAGGGTATAAATAAATATAAAACTTGGTTCATGGCAATCAAAAGGGTATCAAGAGCGTTTAAAGACATAAGTTTATCGTTTTCACCCCATCCAGTCACAAAAGATTTACCCATTCTTAAGAATGAAAGAGCAATTAGTCGATCTTTACGTAATATTGTAGAGACAATACCGACTGAAAAATTCTTTAATCCTGATTTTGGGTCTGATGTGTATAAAAGTTTGTTTGATTTTGTTGATTTTGGTACAGCAAACATCATTCAAGACCAAATTAAGACTTCGGTTACTAATTTTGAACCAAGAGTTGATAATGTAAGGGTTGAAGTTGACCCACAACCTGATTTAAATCAGTTTGAAGTCACCGTAATTTATGATATTGTCGGTCAAGAGTTCCCAACTCAGGAATATTCATTTATATTAGAGGCAACAAGGTAAATGCCTTTCTCAAATTTCACAAATCTCGATTTCGATCAGATAAAAACATCAATTAAGGACTATCTTCGTGCAAATACCACTTTCAGTGACTTTGACTTTGATGGTTCGAACTTTTCTGTCTTAATTGACACTCTTGCATATAACACATATATCACTGCATTTAACTCAAACATGATTGTGAATGAATCTTTTTTAGATTCTGCTACTCTGAGAGAAAATGTAGTGTCGTTAGCAGGTAATATTGGATATACACCACGGTCTCGAACGGCAGCAAATGCTCAAATAACACTTGAAGTTACTATAAGTGATAATACACCTACGTTAACCATAGAACCAGGTTTAGTATGCACTGGAGACGTTGATAATGAGTCATATACCTTTTCAATTACAGAACCAGTAAGTACAAATGTTGTTAATAAAGTTGCAAAATTCGAAAATGTGAACATATATCAAGGAACTTTTCTTGAAAAAACATTTATTTACGATGGATCTCTTGATCAAAGGTTTATTTTAGACAATTCTTTCATTGATACATCAAAAATTGCAGTTTATGTTAAAGGACAATCTGAAGATGGACTCGGAACTCAATATTCTTTGGTAAATGATATCATAAATGTTGATTCAAACTCAAAAATTTACTTAATAAAGGAAATACAGGACGAAAAGTATGAATTGAAGTTTGGAGATGGGTTTTTTGGAAAAAAATTAGGAACTAATTCAAACCAAGACGGTGATTTTATAACAGTTAGATACATTACAACTGATGGAGAGAGTGGAAATGGTGCAGAAAACTTCAATTTCTCTGGTAGGTTGGTAAAATCAGATGATAACGTTGCAAATATTACTGGAGGACCTACAATTTCCAATATTATAAGAGCACAAAATGGTGGAAATGTTGAACCAATCGATTCTATCAAGTATTTTTCACCTCTTTTATACTCATCACAGAATAGAGCTGTAACAGCAAGAGATTATGAGGCAATAATTAAGAAAATTTATCCAAATACGGAATCAGTTTCGGTAATTGGTGGAGAAGAACTTAATCCTCCAGAATTTGGAACAGTTGCAATAAGTATAAAACCCAAAAATGGTGATTTAGTGTCTGATTTTTCAAAAAATCAAATTTTATCCAAGTTAAAGCAATATTCAATATCTGGTATTAATCAAAAAATCATTGATTTGAAATTATTATATATTGAATTAGATTCAAATGTTTATTATAACGATTCTCTTATTTCAGGAGCAAATTTACTCAAGACAGATGTTATAAATTCACTTAATACTTATTCAAAATCAATAAATTTGAATAAATTTGGTGGAAGACTAAAATATAGTAAATTACTTAAAGTCATTGATGATACGAATACCGCAATAACATCAAATATCACTAAAATAAGAATTAGGAGAAATTTACAAATATCTGCAAATCAATTTGCACAATATGAACTATGTTTTGGTAATAAATTTTATGTTGATCCAAATGGTTATAATATAAAATCAACAGGATTCACAGTTTCAGGATATTCGGGAACATTATACTTAATTGATACTCCAAATTCAGATTTAAGAACAGGAATTATAAAAATTATTAAATTATTAGATGATAATACAGTTCGAGTCATAAATTCATCAGCTGGTTCAATAGATTATGAGAAAGGGGAAATAAATTTATCAACCATTAATTTTTTATCAACAACAAAACCAAATAATATAGTTGAAATAGAAGCTTTTCCAAGATCAAATGATGTAGTTGGTTTAAAAGATTTGTATGTCTCGTTAGACATATCAAATAGTTCAATAAATATGGTTAGGGATGTTATTTCATCAGGAGATGAGATTTCTGGTGTGCAGTTTACTAGAGATTTTTATTCATCAAGTTATCCAAATGGAAGAATAATTAGAACATGATCGAAACAGGTATTATAAGTAAAGTTAAGATACAGGACGTATTATCAAATCAACTTCCCAATTTTATTCGGGATGAGAGTCCTGATACAATTGATTTTTTAAAACAATATTATATTTCGCAGGAATATCAAGGTGGTCCAAGTGATATTTCTGATAATTTAGATCAATATTTAAATATTGATAATTTAACACCTGAAGTTATAGTTGATACCTCTACTACAGTTGGTATCACTACTAGTGGTGATAAAATAATTAATGTTACCAGCACAAAAGGATTTCCAAATCAGTATGGTTTATTAAAGATTGATAATGAGATAATTACTTACACAGGGATTACCACAAATTCTTTCATTGATTGTAAACGTGGATTTAGTGGTATTACAAGTTATCATGCAGATACGAATAAAGAAGATTTAGTATTCAGTTCTTCATCTGCAGCAGGGCATGGAGATTCATCCCCAGTTCAAAATTTAAGTTCATTATTTCTAAAAGAATTCTACAAAAAGTTCAAAAAAACATTTTTACCTGGTTTAGAAGAAACTGATTTTCAATCAAACTTAGATGTTGGCACATTCATAGGTGAAGCAAGATCATTATATCAAACAAAAGGAACAGATGAATCATTTAGAATTTTATTTAATGTTCTGTATGGAATTAATCCAAAAATAATTAATTTAGAAGAGAGATTAGTAAAACCATCATTCGCAAAATATGTTAGAAGAAGAGTTTGTGTTGCAGAAATATTAGAAGGAAATCCAATAAAACTCAAAGGACAAAGTATATTAAAGGGATTAGCAGGACAAACATTATTCAGAAGTGATCTTGACTTAGATATAAATGCTGCTATTTCAGAGATAGAACCTTTTGAGAGAAGTGGATCTGGATTAAGTGGAATTACCACTTACTATAAGATTGGTTTATTTGTTGGATATGATGAAACCTCAGATGTTAAGGGTGATTTTGTAATCGTACCAAGCACTAAATCTTTAGAAGCAGTATCAACAGGTTCAAGTATAATTTCAGTTGATTCTACAATTGGATTTGGTGTAACAGGAACTCTAATATCAGGTTCAAATACAATTAATTATACTGACAAAACTGTTAATCAATTTTTAAATTGTACTGGTATCGATGATCCAATTGAACCAACTGCTAATATAAGATCAAACATTACATATTTTGGTTTTGAAGATGGTGATTTAGATAAAAAAGTTGTTTTAAGACTTACTGGTGTATTGTCTGAGTTCAAACAAAAAGGTAATGTAGATGTTGAAGAGGGAGAAATAATATCAATCAAATCAATTGGTGATAAGATAGAAGATAATAGTTCTACATTCAAAGAGATATTTTGCAACTCATGGATTTATAATACAAGTTCTTCATATTTCGTTGAAAGTTTCAATGGTACGGCATTTACGTTATTAAGTGAAGTAAATAAATCTAGTTTAAAGAAAGGGGATAATGTAGAAATAGTTGAGAGAGATACAAATAAGATAATCAGTTCTGGTCACGTATCAGGTACCTCAAATGATAATATAGTTACATTGAATGGAACTACTTCTCCTCCCTCTGGTGTGAGATATAAGTTAAGAAAAAAGATAAACAAAGCAAGTGCTTTGGTTGATTCGAATAAACCAAATTTAGCACAAATTGAATTTGGTAATGACAAAGTTATCTCTGATATTCAAAATGTTTATGTAGATGATAATAATGCTTATGTTACATCAAATTCACTACCATCATTTATCAATAATGATGAAACTGAATTTTCTAAACTAATTAATGTGGATGTTAAAAAAATATCTCTTCAAATTGATGTTAATGGAAGCATTGAGGGTGGTGTTAATGATCAAAAAGATTTTTCAATTATCAAATTTAATACCGATGTTCCCTTTAAAACTGGAGATAAAATATTTTACTCTAATTCAGACGGTGATGCTCTCATAGGATTAAGCACAGGTGCATATTTTGTACGTAAACTAGATGATAAAAATATCCAATTATTTGGATCACCTTCTGGTGTTGATGATTCTAAAAATATTACATTTTCAAAAAGTGATAATGATGGTATTCATAATTTTATTTTATTTTCACAAAAATCTGGAGAGATTGGAGTTCAAAAATTAATTAAAAAATTTCCTCTAACACAGAATTTAAACAATGGAATGAGTGAATTGACACCTATTGGTCAAACGGGAATGTTGAAAAATGGTGTTGAAATATCAAATTACAAATCAGAGGATAAAATATATTTTGGACCTTTAACTTCAGTAGATGTTTTAAATGGTGGAGAAAATTATGATGTAATTAATCTACCTTCAATAGAGGTTTCTTCTGGACTTGGGACAAACGCACTAGTTCAACCAGTTATTAGTGGTGTTGTTGAAGATGTGTTCATTGATCCCCAATCTTTTGATATTGATCGAATTATTTCAATAGGTGTAACTGGAGGAAATGGATCTGGTTGTGTTATTGAACCAGTTGTTGGAAGTAGATTTAGAGAAATATTTTTTAATTCAAAGACTGAATTAAATGGTGGAGGCATAACTACTACTACGGATGATTCGAGAATAACATTTTTAACTGAGCATAATTTTAAACCATCTGAACCTATAATATATGACTCACAACTCAGACTTGGTATTGGTGTTGGTATCGGAACTTCATCATTAGTTAATCAGGCAGTTTATTATCCTGAAATTATTAACAGTAGAACGATAAAATTATATGAAACATTATCAGATTTAAATGCAGGTATAGGAACTGTAAACTTTAATGGTAATTATTTTTCAGGAAATCATTCATTTAAAGTTGGTCTAAGAAATACCTTAATAAATGCAAATGTTATTGATGGTGGAAAAAATTACACAAATCGAAATTTACTCGTTAAACCCACAGGAATCTCAACTTCAGATAATAGAATAAAATTTACTAATCATGGATTTTCTCATGGTGACTTAATAAATTATTCAGTTATAGCAGGACTTGGAAGCGCAACACCGCAAACAATAATCGGATTAAACACATCAACAAGTTACTATATTTTAAAAGATGATGATAATTCATTTAGATTAGCAAATGCAGGTATAGGTGGTACAAATATAACCAATTTTGAAAGAAATAAAAATGTATCACTAGAATCAACTGGAACTGGATTTCAATCCTTTTCTTATCCAGAAATAAAAGTTTTAGTAGAATTTAGTCCTGTTGGTGTTGGAACAACACCTGTAATCAGAACAATTGATGCAACTCCAAAAGTAAGAGGAAGTATAATACAAACCTATCTGTATGAGGATGGAACTGGATATGGATCGACAGTAGTTAATAATCATAAAAAACCGATTATATCAATTAAAAATGGTAAAAATGCATCCATTGTTCCAAATATTAAAAATGGTCAAATTACTTCAGTTAATATTAATTTTGGTGGTAATGAATATTTTTCTGTTCCAGATTTAGATATAATCGATCCTACAGGATTTGGAGCAGGTGCTAAGTTAAAACCAGTTATATCCAACGGAAGAGTAACAGATGTAAAAGTTGTTAATACTGGTATTGGATATAGTTCCTCTACATCAATAAATGTAAAATCTGCAGGTCAAAATGCAATATTTGATTCTACTGTAAGATCCTTAACAATTAATAAACATGATCCTAATGTCAATAATGAATATCAACTTTTAGAAGAATCCAACAATAAATTAAAATATTCATTAACTGGATATTCTACATCATTATTAGGTTCTAAAGAATTGATAGGGTGGGCTTATGATGGTAACCCAATTTATGGTCCTTATGGTAGTAGTGATCCTAAACAAAAATCAGATTTAACTACAAGGTTAGTATCAGGATATGTAAGTAATGTTGATAATGTAGTAGACAGACCGTCATTATTAATATTTAATGAAGGTTTTTTCATAGAAGATTTCAAATATGAAAGCATTAACTCTGATTTAGATAAACATAATGGTAGATTTGAAGTAACTAGAGAATTTCCTAATGGTGTTTATGCTTACCATGCAACAGTAAATGATTTAAATCAACCACAATTTCCATATTTCATAGGTAATACATTTAGATCCAAGATAGTAAGTGAGAATTTTGATAATAACTCACAAACAAATTTTGATTTTGTGTCGAATAATTTAATCAGAAATACTTTCCCATATAAAGTTGCTGATGAGTTTGCTAATAATGATTTTTTAATTGAAACGAATGAAATACAAGATCAAAAGATAGAGATAGATTCCGTCACATCTGGATCAGTTGATGATTTTAATATCATAACAGGAGGAACTAATTATAAAGTTAATGAATTTTTAAACTTTGATGATGGTGGAACTGGAGGAGATGGTTTAATATCTTTCATATCAGAAATTTCAGGAAAACCAATACAATCAATTAATACCATCATAGAGGAGAATAATAATTCTGTTATTACATGGTCACAAAATAAGTTAAATGTTACTACAGAAATAAATCATAATTTAAAAGATAATGATATTGTGAGAATATCAGGATTATCTACGGATATTTCAGTTTTGAATAATTCATTTAAAATTGGAGTAACAACATTTACAACAACCACTATATCAACAATTACAGCATCTCCATCTGCTGGATTTACTACAGAAATATTTGTATCAGATATACCATCTTCTATCTCAGTTGGCAGTAGCATTGGCATTGGTACTGAGACATTAAAGATATTGAATATCTATAGGGACTTAAATATTTTAACAATTCAAAGAGATTTTGAGTCTTCATTTGGAACTATACATCCAGAAGGATCGAGTGTAGAATACTTAACAAATAAATTTACAATTGATAAATCAATTCCCTATTTTGATTCTAAAGTAAATCAAAAGGTATTTTTCAATCCATCACAGACAATTGGTTTAGGCACTGCTGACGGCACAGAAAATACAATTACATTCTCTTTCACGGACAAGGACATTACGAGAAATGTTCCAGTAAAACAAATATTCCTTGAAAATCATCCATTCGTAACAAATCAACAAATCAAATTTACTTCAGCTTCTGGTAATATAACCATATCTAAGGATAAGGGACTATCTTCTTTTAACTTACCACAAGATTGTTTTGCTGTTAAAAAAAGTAAAAATACAATTGGAATTAAAACTGAAATTAATTCAGATGAAGTTCATTTTATATCAATTCCTACTCCTAGTGAAGAACTTCGTGACAGATATCTATTTGAAACAGTTTTTGATCAAGTTTTAGGAAAAGTAGATAAGATAAAAACAACTGTAAGAACAACGGAACCTCATGAATTACAAAATAATGATGAAATATCATTATCGTTAAAATCTAATTTATCTGTTGGAATTGGAGTTTCCACATCAATAAATGTCTCCAGAGACTCTGTGACAGGTGATGTGTTAATTAATCGTGTGGGATTTAGTTCTGAATCTGTCAACATATCTAATAATACGATTACAATTCAAAATCATGGATTAAAGACGGGTGATAAAATAAAATATGAATCTGATCTTTTACCTGAAGGACTGGAAAACAAAAATTATTTTGTATATAAACTTGATGATAATAACATAAAATTATGTGAAACAAATATTGACGTATTTAAAAATATTCCAAACATAACTGGTATTGGATCAACAGGTGGAATATCACAATCAATATCACTCATAAATCCTAATTTAAAAGTAATTAATAATAATGATGTAGTATTTAATCTTTCAGATTCCTCATTATCTGGATATGATTTTAAAATTTATTATGATCAAGAATTTAAAAATAATTTTATTTCTTCACAAGAAAATAATATATTTAGCATTTCTACATCAGGATCAAATGGATCAGTGGGAGCTGCTTTAACTATTACATATGGAACTGTTCTACCAGAATCTTTATTCTATAATTTGGAAAAATCAGGAACTATAAGCACTACTGATAAAGATGTAAAAGATTATTCAAAAATATCATTTAACGATAGTGTTTATAATGGATCTTATATTATATCTGGAGTTGGTGCTACTATATTTGATATATTTTTAAATGAGGTTCCAGAAAAATTAACATATAATTCAAGTGAAAGTGACGTATTAAAATATGATACAAGTTCAAAAAATACTAAAGGTTCAATTAGTAATATTAAAATTATTTCAAGTGGATCTAATTATAAAAAACTTCCTATCTTCCGAGGTATAGTTGGATCATCTATAGGAAAAGATGCAGTTATTGTACCACAATCCAAAACTATTGGAAATGTTGAAAAAGTTAGAGTTATAAATGAAGGATTTGAATATTCATCTGATAAAACATTAAAACCTGAAAGTCTTATAGCTGATACTGTAAATATTATTAACACCGAAACATTAGGTATTGTAAGTGTCACAAATGGAGGATCTGATTATATTCAATCTCCCGATGTAATTATTGTTGATAGTGATACTGGAGAAAGAATAGATAGTGGATTTTTAGAAGTTGAAATGTTAGAAAATAGCATTTCATCTGTCAATGTTGTAGAACTTCCAATTGGACTTCCTGAAAAAACTGTCACTTTAAGAACAATTAATAATACAAATGGAATTGTTATAACAAATGTAATATCAAATGGATCAGGTATCTTTACATGTAGAATAGCCACTCCTAATCCAGTATTTCCAGTTGGTTCACAACCATTTGCAGTTGGAGATAAAGTTTTCATTGAAGGTATTGAAAAAGTAGGATCCGCTGGATCAGGATTTAACTCAGAAGATTATGGATATAAGTTATTAACAGTGATGAAATATGAATCAGATATTAATGCACAAGATCAAGTGGGAATAAGTGTAACTGAATTTGGTGTTACAAATACTGGAATAGCAGTGACTAATGTCATTACATTTTCAAATATAATTAATGAATCTAATTACCCATCTTTCTTTGTTACTCAGAATCAATCATCGTTCCTTTTTGGTGAAAAAGTTATAGTTAATGATGTTCCAAGTGAGTTAACTGTAGAAAGAATAGACACTGGAAAATTGAAAATTTTTGGTAATCAAAAATTAAAAGTTGGGGATAAGTTAGTAGGCGAAAATTCTGGAAGTCAATGTGAAGTTTCAAATGTAATAGAAAATAGGGGTATATTTGAAACTGATTTTTCAATACTTAAAAATTTAAATTGGAGTGATGATATTGGAAAATTGGATGAGGATTTTCAAGTTGTATCTGATAATGATTATTATCAAAATATGTCATACTCCATTCAAAGTCCTATTGAGTGGCAAACATTAAGAACACAAGTTAATAACTTACTTCATACTAGTGGTATGAAGAATTTTGCTGATACTGAAGTGTTATCATCTGCTCCTGTAGGAGTTGGATCAACATCTAATGTTAATGTCATAGTTGATCTCATTAATCAAAAAAGAGTGGATGAAATAAAAGATATAGATCTAGTTAGAGATGTTGATGTGGTAGGAGATAGTTCAAGATTTGTATTATTTAAAAATATAAGATTAACCGATTTTATTAATTGCAGAACAAATGATGTTTTAATAGTTGATAAAATTGAAAAACAATTTTCAAACACTCAAGCGGAATTTGACGATTTTATTGATATAATTGATTTTTCAACTTTCACTTCAAATGAAATATTCAACGAATTTGTAATAGTTACGAAAGATACATCAACCTTTAATACTTTTGATAAAATACAAATATCAAATTTACTAACAATAAGCAATGGAACAAAAAATGTTTTAGTTGAAAAATCTAATTTAATTAATTCTGGTATTGGACTAACAAATTATGAGGAAAATAATTTTGTTGATTTTGAATTAGTGGGTAGTAAATTAAGATTTAGTCCAAATGTAGAAATAGATGCTGATAATAACAGAGATTATGATTTAAAAATATTTACATCTAAATTTAATTCAGATTCGGTTGGTGTAGGAACAACATCCATAGGACCAATTGATTTAAGTTCAAGAGTTCAAACATGTACAACTGGAATCACTACAAATTTAATAACTGTTGCTTCTGATGAATTTGAATCTCTATATGCAACATTACATGTAATTGATGATAATACTAAAGAAATGAATTTAGTTGAAAGTTTTGTCTCTCATTCTGGAACTGATACTTTCTTATCAGAAGCATATTTTAATACAGATGCTAATGAAATATCACTCAACAGATTGGGTACTATTACTTCAAGTATATCTGGTGACAATTTATTGATCAATTTTGAGAATACTAGTTCAAATACATTAAAATTAAAATCTAGAATCATAGGTATAGGAACAACTGGAGTATCGGATGGAACTTACAGATTTAAAACATCAGGTCAACTAGATGGATCTGAAAGATCATCAGTCTATACTGGTATATCGACAAGTAATATTGGAATATCTACTATATTAACTTTAAATTCTAATTTATTTAATTCAATAAAATCAGTTGTTGAAGTTAGTATTGGATCTTCAAGAGCAGTTCATGAAGTATTATCCATTCATGATGGTACGAATGCATATGCACAACAATCTGGATCTTTATCAATTACAAAGGATAGCATCACAGATTATGATCCCTCTTCAGGATTAGGAACTTTTGGAGCAACACTTTCAGGATCTGATTACAAACTTATATTTTATCCAGACGATTCATCTGGGATTTCAACAGTTGTATCATTAAATCATAGTTTCTATGTTATCACAGACACAGAAAATGTTCCAGAGAATTTGAATTATGGTGCAATTACCGAAAATCATTCAACCGAACTTTACAATTCAATCGCAGGAAATAGAATTAACAGAGCTCAATTTACACTCAAGAGTAATTCTGTACCAATTTTTGGAAAAACATTTAATCCATCGGATACTACGGGTAAATTCATATCATCGACTGGAAAATTTAATATTAACAATCATTTCTTTAGAGAAAATGAGGAGTTAGTTTATAAACCAGCAGCAACATTTGTAGGTGTAGGTTCAACACCCATGGAATTTAAAAATGGTTCTATAGTTGATCAATTACCTACGACAGTTTTTGCAAAAAATGTAACTAGTAATTCATTCTTTATATCAACCACAAGGGCAGGAACTGCTGTCACATTTGTAACTTTAGGTGAAGGAAATGCTCATGAATTGAGTATGGCAAAGGCAAATGAAAAAGCTTTGATAACAGTAGATGACACTGCACAATATCCATTGATAAGAGCTAATGTAACTCACACCTTAGATAGTAATGATGGGCAAATTGGATTATCAACAACTATCTTGCATTTGAGTGGAATATCCACAGTTACATCAGAGGATGTCTTAAAAATAAATGATGAGTTTATGAAGGTTGTAAATGTTGGATTTGCAGATGGTTATGGTGGTGTCGTTGGTTCATCAGGAACATTTAACACAGTTGAGGTAGAAAGATCTTTTGTAGGAACTTCTGCTACTACGCATTCAAATGGAGATGTAGTAAATGTATTCAGAGGATCTTATAATATTTCTGGTAGTGATATATTCTTCACTCAATCTCCAAGAGGTAATCCTAATAAATCAAAAACAGAAAATGATTTAGATTTCCCCACCTCTAGTTTTGCTGGAAGGGTTTATTTGAGGAATAATTATGCATCAAATAACATCTATGATGATATATCAGATCAGTTTACTGGAATAAACTCCTCATTTACTTTAAAGGTTGGTGGAGCTAACACCATCGGAATAGGAAGCACAGGTGGAAGTGGCATATTGTTTATCAACGGCATATTCCAATCACCATCAACAGAATTTAATCCAAATAAAAACTTTAAAATTATAGAGAGTGGTAGTGGTGCATCTGGTGTTACAACTGTCATATTCTCAGGAATAACATCAACTGATGGATCTAGATTTATCTCAAATAACGTTAATAATAATGATTTGCCGAGAGGTGGTATTCCCGTTTCAATCGGAAATACTGTTAATGGTTTAGGATATGCTCCTCTAGTCGGTGCAAATGTTAAAGCAATTCAGGATGCTGGTGGTAATGGTGGTATAGGAACAATTGTTGGAGTTGCTTTCAGTGGATCTGACTTAGGGATACAAACTGCAGCATATAATAATATAACTGGAATCATCACATTTACAACCGTAAATGAACATGGATTTATAGATTCAAATGATTTTGTGTTAATTGATAATATGAACTTTTCACCTAGTTTGACACTACGTGAAAATGAATATGAAGTTGTTTCAATAGCTGCCACAAATGTTTTTGGTGTGAGTGTTGGATCAAGCACTGTGTCTCATGTGTATCAAGGTTCTGGTAACTTATATCCATTCTCTCCTAGATTAACCTTTGGATCAGGATATAACGGTCTCTCACCAATCGGAGTTGCCGTAACTGACTTGGGATATGAACATCGTTTCGTATCTGCAAATACAAATGCGATTTTTGTAATGCCTGGAGTGAACCTCACACCTACAAACGCAGTATACAATCCTGTTACAGGTGAATTACAATTGACTGTTCCAAATCATGGGTTAACTGGTGGTGTTGTTTCATTAGAGCATGGCAGTATATTCTTCTCATGTTCAAGGGATAATTTTAGAACTGTTCATCCATATCCTCGATCAACTGACCCTGCATTTCAATCTAATTTAGCAGTCACAAAAATTAATGATGATGTATTCAGTGTGAATGTTGGAGTCAATGTTGGTTCTGGTGCACAAGTATCAGCCATTGCTGGTGTAGGTGGAACAGCAATATTTACAATTGATGCTGCAGGAACAAATTATAAAGATCCTAAGATAGTAGTTTCAGAACCATCATATTCCAATCTATCGGTTAGAGGGGTATCAAGACTTGGGGTTGGCCCAACAACTGAGACAGGAACTGGTCTAAAAGTAAATGCAATTGTTAAACCCGTAACAGGAATTGGATCAACTTTATTCGAAATATCCGAATATGAAATTATAGACAGGGGATTTGGATACAAAAAAGGTGATGTTGTAGAAGCAGTTGGATTAGTTACTGCGAAAGAAATGGGTGAACTTGATGAAAGATCAACACTTACCATTGATGAAATTTACAATGATTCATTTGCACTCTGGCAATTTGGTGATTTTGATTACATAGATTCTATAAAAGATCTTCAAGATGGTGTTAAATCTAGTTTTTCATTAGTCGTTAATAATCAATTAGTAAGTGTTGAGACTGATGATAGTTTAATTGATGATACACTTGAAAATGTATTTTTAGTCATTGTAAATGGTGTAATTCAAGAACCAACAGTATCATATACTATAGTTGGGGGAACAATTATTTCGTTTGTTGAACCACCAGAACCAGAAGATGACGTGACAATATTATTCTACAGAGGAACTGCTGAAGAGGATTCTGAAGTAAATCTTGCACAAAAAATTACTGTAGAGGAAGGTGATAAGGTTCAAATAAAAGGAAGATCAGGGGTTCTTGAACAGGATGAGAGAAGAGTGTTTAGTTTGAATACTTCTAAAAAATTAGAAACAAACGCATACTTAGGTGTTGGAATTAGTTCAGATGTTGATAGATCTCTAAATCTAATTAAACAAAAAGAAGATCTAATTATAAACAAAACATTAGTATCAAAGAAAAGATCAAGCATTGAACCAAGAATTACACCAACGGCAAAAATTATTAGTGATGTTGAAACAACTGGTATATTTTATGTTGATGATGCAACATTGTTTGAATATGAGGTAAATGATCCACATCTTAATAATGAGGAAGTTGATGTATCAATTAATTCAAGAGATCAAATCGATTTTGTAAATGCAACAGCAACTGCAAACATAGGTATTGGAACAACTGTTTTATCAATATCAATTGTAGATGGTGGTTCAGGATACAATTCTGCACCAACTGTCAAACTATCAGCACCACCATCAAAAAATAATAAAATTGATGTTGGAATAGGAACCACAGCAATAGCTACTGCCACTGTTTTAAATGGTGCAGTAAATTCAATAACTATTGTAAATCCAGGTTTAGGATATACCATCGCACCAAAAGTTTTAGTATCAAGTCCTACGGATTACTCTAGTTCTTTCGAAGAACTTACATCAGTAGTAATAAAGAGTGCTCATGGTGTAGTAACTGGAATTGGAACAACCATACACAATGGTAAATTGGGAATTAAATTTGTACTTGAAAGAGAGTCTGCTGCTTATTCTCCAGTGTTTGTAAATCAAACTGATGGACCTGATAATAGACCAATTTACATTTCTGATACTCGTGTTGGAACAGGAATCACATCACTTTCAGTAAGTGGAAATGATAATGACGTGTATGCTATTGGTGAATCTTTCCTAGATAACATATATACACAAGCAGCTTTCAGTGTTTCTAGTGGAACTGGAATAGTTACATGTTTAATTAAATCTAATACTGTAACCACAGGTCTTACATCAACAGGATCTGTAGATCAACCTGTTGGCAAATTCTCTGTTGGTCGAATAGCTAATGTCCAACGTGGATCAAATCCAATATCAATTGGAATTACTGGACGCACTGTAGGATCAATCACTGGTTTGAGCACATTCCCAACATTAAAGAGGACTGGTGGAGCAAAAACATTTGAACAAACTGGTGCCATAATTCCAGAAATAAGACCAACTTAAAAAATGTTGTATAAATATCTAAAAAACTAATAATATGCCCGCCGTAGTAACAGATCAGTTTAGAATAACGAACGCAAGTAATTTTGTAGACTCTGTATTAGACTCTAATAATTCTTATTATGTGTTTTTAGGATTACCAAATCCAGCGGTCGTTGGTTTTGGAAGAACAACAGATTGGAATTCTTCTTCTGGAACTCCAAATCCAATCGATAATTTACAGTATCTTACTCATTACAGAGACACATCATTATTTGGAAAGAAAATAACTTCATCCAATATTCGTAGAGTTGTTAAAAAACATACATGGGCTGTAAATACAAGATACGATATGTATCGTCATGATTATGAAGCATTGAATAATCCAGCACCTAAATCTCAAACAGGAAGTTTATATAAAACAAATTTTTACGTTCTTACTTCTGAATTTAAAGTTTATATTTGTTTAGATAATGGAAGTTCAGGTGCGCCTGGTTCGAGTAATGCTAAAGGAAATGTATCACTAGACGAACCAACTTTTACAGATTTAGAACCTTCATCTGCAGGAACACAAAATGATGGATATATTTGGAAATATCTATTTACAGTCTCTCCAAGTGACGTAATTAAATTTGATTCAACCGAATATATTGTTCTTCCAAATGACTGGTCTACTACAACTGATGCTCAAATTCAAGCAGTTAGAGAGGCAGGAGATGCAGATATAAACTTTAATCAACTCAAAAAAGTTTATATTAAAAATGCTGGATCAGGTTATACAAATGGAATTTACTCCTGCGATATTTTGGGAGATGGAACTGGTGGTCAAGCTACGGTAACTGTAAGTGGTCAATCAATAACAGAAGTGATTGTCACTGCTGGTGGATCTGGATATACTTTTGGTATGGTAGATCTTAGTTCTATTGGATTTAGTGCAAGTGGAGAAAGAGCAAATTTAATACCAATTATACCCCCATCAAAAGGTCATGGATTTGACATTTATACTGAACTTGGTGCAGACAAAGTTTTAGTTTATTCTCGTTTCGATGATTCTACAAAAGATTTTCCAACTGATACTCATTTTGGGCAAGTTGGAATAA
>VTLG01014857.1_pt1 | contig 23866 bp, 32 predicted proteins | sample 4694571 | NCBI WGS metagenome assembly VTLG01 (sample SAMN12604809, study PRJNA352737) | marine metagenome | biome: ENVO:00000447; feature: ENVO:00000209|ENVO:00000569|ENVO:01000036; material: ENVO:00002151; isolation source: viral sequences binned using virsorter ...
AAAAACTTGTATTGCTTTTCCATCTGGGCCACGTTCTACATCATAACTACAATTTGTAAATGCATGATCTGGTTCATGTTCTTTACACCTTGGACATTCTTGCATGGCCATAATGTTATAATCATTTTCCATAATTATTCTGTATAATTTAACCAACCAGTTAAAATATATTTTTTATGAGTTTGAGATATTTGTCCTCTATGAGTATGTGTCCAATCACTTGGCCATATCATTGTTAATCCTTTTTTTGCTGGTGATGTTATATTCTGATACATAAATTCAGTCCCACCTTCTGGTACATCATTTAAATAAGTCATAAAAGCTAAACATCTTGTTTGTTGAGATATACCAGACCTCTCACAATGCCATACTTTATATCCTTCACCTGGTTCATATTTCTGTAAATTTGTCACTTCGGTTATACCATAAGATGCCATGTGACTAGCTTGATGATATTTGTATTCATATTCACTAATACACATATTTAAATACATCATATATTCACTTAATATAATTCCATCTGTATCACCAAAGAACCTAATATCAGTACTTTTTTTTACAACATCATCCACAATTATCTTAGTTTTTATTTTTCCTGTGCCATAAGATTCACCACTTTGATGTCTATCAGGATGTTCATCAAAATATTTTATCAAATCATCACAAATATGATCTGGTATATAACAACCATGTATAAATGATTCATCAGAAAAATCATGTAGTTTTAGTGTTGATGGTCTTGTCACTCCACATTTCCTTTACAATATTAAAAATAATAAATCTTAAATTCTTAAATTCACGCAATCTTCGTAAAGTATATGGAAGCCAATCTGTACCAAATGGAACATATAGTCTAACACAATACCCTTGTTTTTGCAAGGAAGAACTTAGATCACGCCGTATTCCATATAACATCTCAATAAACAAATCATCTTTTTTTACATTAAAACGATTTAAATAACCAAGCACATCATCTATTAACGGCTCATCATGTGTTCCGATAGCTGGTATGGGTGTCGTATCATTCTTAAAATGATAATAAGAACGACATCTATCAGACACCAATCGTAAAGCCTGTTTCACAAATACGTCATGTAATAATATTTTTCTCTTATATGCTTTAGTAATATGTTCTTTATATGCACCCTTTACCAATCTAACAGATACACCATGCTCCATCATATATGTTAAATCTTTCTCTGTTCTGTATAGATTCGATTGAAGTGCAATACCAATATTAGGATATTCCTTTCGTAATTTAATTGTCAGGTCAATCGTATCTTGTGTAACAGATGAATCTTCCATATCCAATCGTACTGTCATTCCATGAAGATAAGCCCTGTGTACAATTTCATTTAATCGTGCATAACAATTATCTTTATTTAACAACAAACCAAGTTGAGTTGGTTTTAAAGATATATCCAATGGATAGTTAATCAATTCATAATATTCAATTATCTCAATATATTGTTTTAAAGCCTTATCACAATCTTCCTCAGTCTTACTAATCTCACCAAGATAATCAATCGTTATATCATAACCATCATTAATAAGTTGACTGATTACAGGTATAGCAGAGTCAAAATCTCTGCCAGCAATAAATCTTTTAGCAAACGGATATATCAGTTTCTCAATATTCATCTCATAAATTTTTCAAGATTCTTTATTTTGTTTTTTTTCTTTTGTGATTTATAAGGAGATTCAGCATACTTCTCATGTGTGTGCAGGTACTCTATATATGTAGTAACTTGTTTCCGGTTATCTTCACCAGCCACACTTACTTGTTCCATAATACCAGATCGTTCTACATACAAATACTTCAAATGCATCTGCTTCTTTTCTTTCTGTATCCTACGAACAAATGCATGATGAATGATCTGTGTAAAATAAGAAAATGGATTGTGTGATTTCTCTGGATTGAAATTGTGAGCATAGAGTAAACAGTTCTCTATTCCATCACTCACTAGGTCATCACGAAAAGTATAATTAATAAAGTTGGGACGCCATGCCAAGTTCTCTGATATTTTGAGAAAGCACTCTGCCATGTATTCTGTACTAGGTGGATCAGGATCTTCTACTTCTCTTGCATCCAATACCCATTGTTTCCACTTCTTCATTTCTTTAAAAAACTTTTCATTATCTACATAATGTTTTGGATTAGCCATTATTTCACTCCAGTTGAACCAAGACCACCGCCTCGATCATTATCTTTATCCAGATAAAATGCTTCTTCAATTTGTGCTTGAGTCATGGGACTAATAACCAACTGTGCAATACGGTCACCCTTCTTTACTTCATATGCCCAATGATTATGATTCATCAATATAACTTTAAGCTCATCACGATAACCAGAATCAATTGTGCCAGGTGAATTTAAAACGTGTACTCCATGCTTGGCAGCTAATCCAGACCTCGAACGCATTTGTCCCTCATATCCAAATGGTATAATAATATAAAGACCCGTTCCGATTGTTTCCCAATGGAAACCACGAATTGACACATCTTCATTTGAACGAATATCCAATCCAGCATCACCCTTGTTCTGATACTCTGGCATTGGATTATCAGTTTCTCTATAAATTTTAACTTGTAACTTATCCATTGTCTGGCCAGTCCTTTGCATTAATTCCTATTGGAGAATTTTCTGTACAACCAACAGAATACTCTGTTTCAACTGTAGCTGGTCTGTTAATCTTGTAAGACTGTGTTCTCTTACATTGTTCACATTCATAATATCCATACCATTGATGATGACTAATACCTTCAGCGATCTGCTTGCAAGTATTCATCTGACAATTCGGACATTTCCTTTTCATTTTCATAATCGTGTACCACCTCTTTTAATTCGTTTCTAATATGAAACTTTTTCCAAATCCTTTTCTTTCGTTTCTTGGATTTGTCTGTTGGTGCTTTCCTATAAGTCTTGCCCATCTTATCTCCTATTTATATGGTTACTTGTTTAAAATTATAGTCAAACTTTTCATCTGTATAAATTTTTACTCGTTCTTTCCAATGTTTCAATCCATAATTATCTCGTTTCTTCCAATGTAAATCATCAACTATATCATATAAGACTGCTTGATTATTCTTATCATCCAACCTCAAAACTCTACCAATAGATTGCAAATTTCTAATCTTGGCCTTGTACGGGTGTGCAAATATTAATGATTGTAGATTCTTTATATTTACACCGGTCGATAACACACCAGATGATGCTATGATAACTGCATCTTTACAATCTTCAGTTACCGCTCGAATAGACTCTCTTTCATCAACATCAGTTTCACCAGCTATAAAAAATACTTCCCTTGGATATGACTTTCCACCAACTTCGTTTATAGCCATTTTTCTTTCCATCATCTTCTTTAATACTTTACCATGCTTCTCTACATAATTAAACAGTATGAGGGTATTACCCTTCTGGTCTAATGCAAGATTGCAGATAAAGTTATTTCGTCTATTATGTTCCACGATAAAATCTATTTCTTCTTTATATGTTGCTTTCTTGACTGTCTCTCTCTCAACTTCTGGATACTGCATCAACAAACATTGTATCTTTAATTCAGAGATATGTTTATCTTTCATCAACTGTTTAGATGTTACAGCCTTATAGACTTTACCAAACAATCCTTCCAATACAAATTGGTGTGTCTTGGATTCAGTCAATGTTCCAGTAGTACCAAATCTGTATCGACAACTAATCATCTTTTCCAGTATACCTTTCAATGAAACTGCACTACACAAATGAGCCTCATCACCAACTACCAAACCAAACTGTTTGAAGAATGGAACACCCAGACGAAACAAAGATTGCCAAGTTGAAATCACAACTTGTTTATCTGTTTTCTTATCTCTACCAGAATAAATCATGTGACATTGTTGTTCGACATCCCATTTATCATGTGATGAATAATCTTTAAAATCATTATACATCTGTGTCACCAAATTCGTTGTTGGCACCAGTATCAACATCTTATCATGTTTCTCACCCTGTCCCTCATCCAGAAAATGTTGATGCCATCTTATTAATGCATAGATAACCAAACTCTTTCCAGATGATGTTGGTGAGAGTAACAGAGCTCTCTCTTTCTTCACACAATGTTTGAAAGATTCTATCTGATAATCTCTCGGTATAATTGGTTTATTTTTACAATGTAGATTAAGTGATTTGAAGAAGTCGCTGATGTTCTCATCAGACAACCCTGAGGTAGGTGTGATACTTACTATATCACTTTTAACTGGATACAATCGTTTTAATGCAAACTGCATCAAATGATCGTACAGACCAGTATAAAGCTGTTGTGTCTTTATATTGAATAAACGAATCTTGCCATCCCATATCTTGTTACGATACTGAGGCATAAATTGGAAGCCAGGTACTTGAAAAGAAAAATACTCATTCAGTTCTTGCGCGACGTGTCTTTCACATGAAATCATTAAAAATGTTTCGTTCTGTTTTCCAACAGTTATCATAATTAAAAGGCACCACCCATAAATTTTTGGTGTTCAAGTGCGTTCTTTATATTAAAAGATTTATTCTGCATAACCTTTCCAGCTTCAACAACTAACTTTAATTTTTCAGTTTGTGCGAATATTCGATCTTGAATTTCATTTAAAATCAAATCTGAATCCAAGAAAACATTAAGATCAGATTTTAAAACTTTGTGGTCAAATGGTTCTTTATCATATACATCTGGGTCTGCTTTTCCCATGTAGTACATCCATCTATTATATTTTGCAACATTATATTCTTTCTCAAGAAATCGTAAACGCAAAGCTTCGTCATGAGCCATCTGTTGATATTTAACTGCTTGTTCTGGAATTTTAAGAGATTCAGTATCGAGCTGGGTGTGGTCAATAGACCTATCTTTTTCAAGCATATCTTTTATATTTTCAATTTTCATGTATATACTATAACATATCTAAATTGGAAATACAAGGAAAAAGATAATTCATATGATCTTTTCTATATCAAATTGGCCACGGAAATTAAAAGTAGCATCTACAACAATGGGTTCCATTCCAGTTGGAGTTGAATCAAATTGAATAGAGCTAAGAGATGTAGGAAAACAATCAGTAAATTTAACTCTATAATTTGGATTTGATTTATTAGTATGAAGAACAATAGTTAAATCAGAATATTTTGTTTGTTCTGAACCAGTTGCAGGTTCTTGCAAAGCTGCAAACTGAGCATGTTCTCTTGGAAATCCGAGAGCAGTCATCCAACTATATATTTCTCTATAATTTAATAAATCTTCATCTACAATAAAACTAAGACTCATTGCTTCAAATGTTAAAGTATCACCTTCAAGTGGTAAATTTAGAAAGGGACTTGGTTCATTTGTCTCACCAAGAACAACCGTTGGAAGGCTAATTCTCTGACAAAAATATTGTACACCCGGTAGCCGGGAAAAAGAAATATCAAAACTAACAACATTCAGCTGATTAAGATTGGTAGGTTGTGAATCTGTAAGTTTACTCATTATTTATTCTCTGTAAGTATCTCTGCATCTTTCGGAACTTCAGTAAGCATTTCGGCTTGTTCTATATCTTCATCTATTATATCTTCAATTACAACACCTTCACGCATAGCTAATTTACGTTTATACCATAACTGAGCTTCCTTAAGTTTTTCTTTTTCTTCCATTATATTTCTCCTTTAAAGCTTAATACAATTTTATATAAGTATTTATAATACTTGAACCAAAACCGACATACATACTATAACATAATGAAAATCCCAATGCAAGGAAAAAGTTTACATTATTCCATTGAACATGGCATCCAGACATTTTCCTTTTTATGATAGTGAATATTGCCATGACAGCCAAACCAATCTGACGCTTTTAGAGCTTCTTCTGGCGTTTTGTACATATGTTGAAATAAATCCCTTGAGTTGATAACTCCTTCAGGGTAAGGCCTTACACTACCAAATTCATCCATTGGCCCACGTTTAGGTGGTTCTATAAACTCACCACTATTTTCTTCTATAAATGCACCAATAGATTCATAGAATTTCTCCTTACCAACATATCCAATAAGCCGTGCAAGTTCTTTATCATCCCATATAACAAATGTTGGTGTCTGGTCAATTGGTGATAGACGAAATTCTTCAAATGCTTTTTGTATCCACATTGGAGGTGGTTGATCTATATCAATAACCTGAAGAGGAAGATGTTTTGCATACTCTGATTTGTTATATGTTGGTGTCACATCTTTATGAAAATCACGACAAAAACCACACCGATCAGTACTGAACATCAGTAGTTGTAATGCCTCTGCAGGAATAACCATCAACAAAACAAACATAAATGCTAGTAATATTTTTTTCATATTATTCTCCAAACAAAAAAAAAGAGGGACAGGGACAAGTCCCCATCCCCCCAATTTATAAGTAAACACTCAAATTACATGAGGTTTACAACTTTAACTTTGCGATAATAAACATTCGCACCAGTTGTATTCGCAGTATATGGATTAGCAACCATACCATACCGAGTCTTAAAAGCAATTTTCGGTTGGAATGTATTCTCACCCATTGCTCGAACCATCTGTAACGGAACGTACGGACAATAGAACATGCCAGCATCATAAGGAGAAGTCCCCTTATAACCAACAACCAACATATGTTCTACCATAGCAGAAGTCATGTAATAAGGATCTACATAAACTTTCATACCATTAACTGTACCTACCATTGTACTAACATGCGTGTCATTATTAACACTTGCCTGCATAGCCGGAGCATAATCAAGAACACCAGCCATAGCCAATGCAGATGCTACATCATTAGTTGTAAGGATAAAGTTTCCTTTACCACGCCGAGTTTCAACAGAAATTCTGTTTGCTTCTCGTTCAATCTGATATAACAACCCTTTGAATTTCTCAACCATCCAACGACCATTAGAGTCGGTGTTAAGATCGAAAGTTCCAGCAGTTGTAACAGTACCAGCAATAGCACCAGCTTTTGCTGCAAAATAAATTGTACGGACAACTTCACGATTGATCTCTGTCAAAATCTCTGTAGAGAGAATATTCGCCAGTTCTGTTTCAGCATCCAAACCGTGAACGGCTTTTAGATCCTGAGCAAGTTCTGTCGTGTACTCTGCTTTGAGAGCTCGAGTTCGTGCAGTAACCGTAGTTTTCTCGATAGTGAATGCCATCTCGTTGAGAGGATTCGTGCCATCGCCCATTGCTTCACCATATGCTGTCGTAGTACCAGAACCCGGTGTAGTCCATGTGCCATCAAACGGGTTATTAGTATCTGTCGTAGCAGTATGTGTACCTGTACCAGATGAAGAATGAGTTGTGTTAGCCTCATCAAACAATGCTTCAGCACCAGCCTGATTTGTAATGTGTGATTTCATAGCAAAGATCAATCCCGTAGGACCGGTCATTGGCTGAACACCACATACATCATAGGCGATCATCTGAGGCATAGCTCGGCGAACTAGAGAAATCAAAATCGGATCCCACTTTGCAGTTCCACCCGTATCAGGCATTGCTCCAACACTCATTGTCGGTGCAGCCTCTTGAATGGCCTGCTCAGATAAGAAATCTTCTTGATTCTGTAGCAAACGTCTTGTTACATCCCGTTTATAGGGATCTTTAATTTCAGGAAGGTCTGGATGCTCCATTACGGGCTGCCATTTTTCCTTAATAGTTTCAGATAAATACATTTTTATCTCCTTAGTAATTTAAAATTTTAATCTACAAACTTCACATTCACGGTATCCATATATTTAAATAAGATTAATTAACTTTGTTTAAGTTAGATATTGCAGCCATAACACTATCCATTTGACTATCACTTGATCCATCGGTTACCTTTTTATTAGTTGCCGCAGTTTTCTTATTGTCATCCAGTTTCTTATCTGATTTAAAGTAACTGTTTTTGATAATATTCAGTTTTTCTTTATACTGCTCATCTGATTCATAATCGACATCTTCGGTTAACTCTTTCATTTTCTCAATGTCTGTGTCAACCATACCACCTGTAATTTCATGGAATACATCTTTAGCTTTATAAGTATTTAATTCTTTCGCCGTATCCATATGCTTCTCGGTCTGTTCGTCAAGTTTCGTTTCCAATTCGGCAACTTCTTGAACCAGACTCTCAAAGACATCTTCCTTCTCAGATGGGACATCAATGTAATGCTCTTCAAACAACTTCTTCAAACCAGAAATAAAGCTCTCTGTGACTTCGTTGCGAACACCTTGTTCAACAGCGAGTTTATTTTCTTCCATCCATTCTTTAACAACATAATTCATATACTCATCCATTTTCTCTGTCATCTCTTTCTGCATAGCTTCTGTACGATCTTCAATATCTTTCTTAGATTCATCTCGGATTTGCTTACGAATCTTAGAAATTTTAGACTTAACAGCAGCTTCAAAAATTGTAGCAGCCTTTGTCTTAAATTCTTCAGAAAGTTCTTCACCATCTATGAGAGCAGAAACATCTTCAGAAACATCTATCTCTATTTCTTTTTCTTCCTTCTTGGCTTTAGATTCATCTTTATCTTCGTCATCATCTTCGTCATCATCATCTTTGTCTTTATCTAACCAAGGTGGTTTACCTTCTTTTTTCTCTTTTGCTTCTTTCTTAGACTTAGATTCCATTTCATCTTCATCTTCCTCATCATCTTCGTAATCGTCATCTTCTTCTTTTTTTGCTTTAGCTTCTTGTTTTGCAGAAGCTTTAGATTTTTTTGCTTTAGGATCAGAATTTTTACTTGTTCCACCTTCTCCATCAGGCTCAGATTCTTCTCGACCATCTTCATCATCAATAGCCGGTAGACCTAATTCTTTATTAGCAGTTTTCTTCGCTTCATCCATATCAACCTCTTCAAGTTTTCCATCATCTGTGAGTATTTCTTTTGCCATTTTAATTCTCCTAAAATGTATTTGTTTGTTAAATATTTATAAGATTAAAGATTTTGGAGGAATTTGGTGAAAACTTCAAGCTTTTTCTGCTCCAATTCTCTCATTTTTGCTTTCATAATTGTTTTCTTCATCGCATCTATATCTTGTTCTTTAATAACACCGTTCTCCCAAACCCACTCTTTGCCTTCCATAATACCATCTACAAATGCATCTGGTGCTGATGGATCAGCAACAATATCAACTGTGGATAAAACAAAATCTCCTTGTACTTCGTTTACACCCTTTTTATTAGTTTTAAGACTTCCCATACCTCTGGAAGATACACCAAGTTTAACACCCTCACTAATAAAATTCTTAACGATCTTACCATTAGGTGTGTCCATCACTTTTGCCTTGCCGACAAAATTCTTACCATCTTCAGTCAATTCTTTAATCACATGAGAAACTCGATCCAAATTAATAACAGGACCCATTGGATGTCCAAGTTCACCAAGAGCTCTTCCCTCATTCACATATTTTGTATTAAAGTTTTTTACTTCTTTTTGCAATACAGCATGTGGATAAACTCGACCATTCTGATTTTTAATATCAGCTTGCATAAAGATACCCTTAATGTATTGTTCTTTACCTTTACCTTCAGTAAGGTATTCAATCTCGTTGGTATGTTCTGTTATTAGTTTCATTCGTTTTCCCTTTTTTTAGCAAGTCGTTCATTTTCTGCTTTACGAACTTGTGGTAAAATTCGTTTAGCAATTTTCGCAATAACTCCTTTTTTCTTAGCTAATCGTTTTTCTAAATTTTCTTTTCCTGCTATTGATAAATCAGATTTACTTTTATCTTTTAAAAGTTTTTTAGCAACTATATCTCTTGCTTTTTTCGCTGCCCGTTTTTTTAACTTCGCCGGATTTGCTTTTCGTTTCATAGCAATCTTTCGTTTACGAGCAATCTGTTTTCCTTTCACTTTCATCATGCGTGCTTTTTTCATACGAACCATCTTACTCATTACTTCATCAAGAACATCATTAATCATGTCATCAACATTTTTCATTTTGTTTCATCTTTCGGAGTATCCTTTGATGCCTCCCATTCATCATGTGTCATACCAGAATGAACTTTATCGCAATCGTGGTTTTCAGTTCTTCGACCATCACCACCGGCACATTTTTTTCTTGCACCATCTTTCTCAATATACTCTATTGCTTTTTGAATAATACTTTCTTTTTTACTTTTTTCTCTTGCTTTTTCAATATCTTTTTCTCTTTCAGCTCTTCGTTTTTCTTGATCCTTTTCTTGTTCTGCTCTACGAACTGTAGCTTCTTTATCTCTATTAGCTTTTCTTAAAGAAGTTTCTTTTGATCTATTAGCTCGTTGTACATCAGCAAGAGCTTCTTTTAAATGTTCTTTAAAAGTTTTCATGTCTCGGCCTTGGGAGTTTCTGGTGTAGTTGTTGGTTTAGTTTCTGCATTTGGTAATTCAAATTTAAAACTATTTTTATAATCTTCAATAGCTTTAAATGATTTATTTCTTAAACTTTTTGCAATACCTTCTTTAGCTTTATTAAGTTTTTTACTAAAGATGTCTTTTAAAATATTACTTGTTATATCAACCATTTTTAATCCTTTCTTTCATTACAGTTTTAATAGCATTAACTAATAGATTATCTGTAAGAGTACCATCCTTAATCCATTGTTTTACTTGTTTATCACTTTCATTAACTACATCAAGTTCTGGTTTTTCTACTATATCTTGAAACAAATTCTTTTTATAAGAATCAAGAAAACTTTGAGTTTTAACTTTTAAAATAGATTTCATAGTTTTATAAGGTTTAGAAGTCCTCATCTCCATCTTCGTCATCTCCCATTTCATCTTCAGGTTCTTCTGGTTTCTCTGCAGCCATCTGTTTATCAATTTCTTTCATCTGTTCGTCAGACTGTTGTAAAATATTCTTACGCAGATACTCTGCTGAAATATATCTACCAACATACTCCTCAGCCATTGAAACTAACTCAAAACGATCTCTCATAATCTCAGAGTTTTTCAACTCCATGAAGTGAGAATCTTTTGCCCATATATAACGAATACGATCTCTAACTTCCCACCAATCTTCTTCTTTAATGATACCTCTTAGAATTAACTGGACTCTAAGTAAGTCAGTAAAGAGAGTCGAAAATCTATGTCGTAATCGAGAAATAAACTTACCAAACTTTACTTCATCTCTTGTAATCTCAGAAGCTCTTCCAAGATTAAACTGTGTCGAATCAGTCCCCTCAATTCTTGAGATTGGAACATTCAAAGACTTGTACAGTTTCTTTCTAAAATATTCTATGTCATCCGTTTCACCAAGATTCTGTCCACCCGGAAGTGTACTGATCTCAGTACCACGACCACCTTCTCGTCTTGGCAACCAGAAATCTTCCAACATTGAAAGATGTTTTCTCTGATCTTCTACTTCACCAGTAGATGCGTTATAAATCATTTTTTGTTTATAACGATTCATTACCTGTTGCAGATATTGTTCTGCTTTTAACTTAGGTAAATTACCAACATCAATATAAAATATTCTTCGTTCTGGAGCTCTTGCTAACCTATAGATAACAAGTGCATCTTCAATCATTCGTAACTGATTGAACGGTTTAATTGCTTTATACAAATAACCAACCACATACTGTTTTGCTGTATCAATTAAACCAGAATGAACATAAGAAATAGAATCTGGTGCAACACGAATAGAATTTTGTTGTTGCCCCATTCCCTGTTGAAACTTACTAACATTAAATGCATCAGGCGTATAGATATAATATTCTATAACTTCTTCAACAACTTCTATTTGATTCTGAGTACCCAGTTTTCCTTTTTTTACTTCTCTCACTTTTTCAATATTTAAAGGATCAATTGGAATTAACTCTGTAATTCCTTCCTTCGGTCGTTTCATATCAATTACAATATGATGATATAGTCTTGCATCAATATACCACTTCTTAAATAAATCTGCACCTGTTAAATTAAAATCTAACAGATCAAGAAGTGTAGTAAACTCAGTATGTATCTTATCTTTAATACTGTCTGTATATTCTAAAGATTCTAAATCAAGTGCAACCGCAGGCACACCTTCTTCATGAATAACTGCATCATTAATAATATCTTCTATAGCTCCATCCACTTCATGTGAAAAAGCCATATCGCGATACTTCTGGACTAAAACTTTTTCATCTTTGGCATCTACATCTTGATTGAGATAATGCCCAAGAATCCCACCTCCATCAACAATTTGTGTTGCTCCATCAAGATTTTCCGGTGTTACAAAAGTTTTGCCCTTCTTTTCCTTCTTGGATTTTATTTCAAAACCAAATAACTCAAACGCCATAAAGAGTACCCTTTTAAAAATTCATAATAATAGGGGGTGAGAAACTCACCCCCACTTAATTCATTTTAGAGATTAATTGATCCCCAAATGTTTCCACCTAAGTTACCTTCTGAATCAGCTCTAACTTCAATTCCATATTTAGGATTAGAACCAGAAGCAGTTGATTGTGTACCAGGACCTGCAACCCAATGATTAACTGCGAAAGTTACAGCATATTCTTCAACAGCATCATTAGAATCCCATGCAACATCAATAGCTGCCACTTCTGTAGGATACATACTCGTAATATTATAAGTACGTTCTGAACCACCATCGCGTCTAAGTTGAGTTACAGATGCTTTACCATAAGGATTCATACCCATATCTTGTTTATTTTCCCAATGGTCTTGTATTTTAGCCATCCATTCCTCAAACACACCACGAATATACATACCTCTATCATTAAATACAGTTACAGTCCAATCTGCAAATGTACGATCTCCCGGCACTTTCAATTGACGGCCACGATAAGGCACATCAATATTTCCTACCGTAGAAGCAGGCATTGATGTTCCCTTACAATGAAATTCAAAATCAGGCACCATTCTATTTGGAGGTGTTACACGGCAAGTGAATAAATTAGCTCGAACCCCTCCTTTAAATCTTGATGAAAAATCGTGAATACTTGTTGCCATTTTATTACTCCTTTAAGTTTTTAAGTATTTATAAGATTAACCACCAATTTCTGTAAAAGAAACATCAGTTCTAGCGGCAATAAAGTTTAACTGGATGTAGTTGATAGACCTTGCTGGCTTAATATAAATGTCACCAACAAACTGGTTTGTATCAATAATTTGTCCAGTATTATTTGAAGTGTCACATACTACCTTAAAGTCAGTAATACCACGGCGTCCCTGTACTTCTCTCAAGAAAGGCTCAACCATATTCACAAAAGCACTTCGTGTAAATTCATCATTGAACTCAAACAACATAGCTTTTGCAGCAGTTGAAATTGCTTTTTCCAAAACAATAAACAACCTACGAACATTAATTCGATCAAATGCACTCGGTTTAATTTGAGCAGTTTTATCACCCCAAAGAAGAATACCAGCACCCGGCATTGTAATTATAGGATTCACACTACCTTTATATAAAGTATCACGATCTGCTTTTGTCGGCTCCCAAGAAAGTTTAATAATATTCTTAATCTGTCCTCGAGTCATTCCAGCAGGTGACCACCATGCATCATTAGTATGTTCAGTTCGTGCAACTAGACCAGCAGTATCACCATTCATCGGACAATAGAAAAATACATCTCGATAACGATCATACTGATACTTCCATGCACCATCCATAACTACATAACTATTAGAACCATAAGTGGTTTTTGTAGTTGTCATAGCAGCTGCTGTTTTAGTTACAGTAGCATCAGTAAGTGTCGGTGACAAGAATACCATAGCATCATTTCGTGCAGAAGAACCTTGTCCAACCAAACCTGCTAAGTAAACACCAGTTGCTGTATCTGTAGCATCTACACCAGGTCCACCAATAATTAAATTAACATCTACAATTTCAGAAGTTGCATAGAGAGCATAACCAGCTTGAAGTTGTCCAGTAGTAATTACAGAACCATCATGGCCCCATCCCATAGACCCACCTAGAACACCTTCAGATGCTGTTGCACTATCAAAAGTTTGAAATGCTGCTCCGATTTTTGGTTGTCCAGCTTCTCTACCTGCCGCAACTGATAATGTAGTAAGTTGTGTTGCATCACCCAACCATACATATTTTGATTCATTACGCAAAACATCTTTAATATAATTACTTGAACCATCAGCTCGTTTTGCATCAGACGCTTTACTTACATGAGCAAACTTCTCTAAAACATATCCAGGATCTCCTGTCCATCGCCCATCTTCATCAATAACAAGAACGTGCATTTCATCATTATAGGTTCCACCACCATTTGCATTAGCAACATCATCTGATGTTCCGGGGGCAGTATCAAATTGTGCAAGAAAATCTGCATTAACAGTTGAATCAGACCATGCATTAGTATCAATAACTTTTACTAATAAACTATTTCCTAAATCTCCAGGATATTTTGCAATAAATAATACATCACTTGCGATTGTTGCAGCGTCATAATGGTCTGCATTATGTACTAGTTCACCTGCTGCAGACGGAGCATTATCTCCAATAGTTGCATTAAGTGCTGATGATCCTACTACTCTTGTAACAATAAGATTGTTAGAGTATGCAAGATAATTTGCTGCTGACCAAAAATAACATTTTGTTACATCATCTGGTTTACCAAAAACATCAACTAAATTATTTTCGGTTGTTATTGATGTACGTTCCATTACTGGGCCCCATTGATAGGCACCAGCAATTGCACCAATAGCTGTTGCAACATTTGGTACAACAGTTGTTAAATCTAGTTCGGTAATATTAATACCGGGGGATACTTGAAAAGCCATTTGATTTCTCCTTTTACATTCTTAATATTGATATAGATTTTTAATAGTTATTGGTATGAACCTTTTCCCATTTTGTACCATCGGGCATTTCCTCATACTCGTCATTCAATCCATCATCAATAATACCAAAAGGAATTGTCATATCTTCTATTGAATCCATTTTAGTTTGATATAACTTTTCTCTAATATTCAAATTACTCAATTCTTTAAAATATTGTTGATCTACCATCCAACCAAATAAAACCAATGTTGTAACCAGATCATCATTGGAACCTTCTTCAGCTCCAAATGTATCACCAACAGTTACGAAAGTTGTCAACTCAGAAATTATATCATAATCAGTAATAAGTAATTTATCTTCTTCAATCATACTCTTGAGATTTGAACAACCAATCTTTTTAACATTCTTGGTTGTTCTCACCCCATATGATATATCTTTTTTATGTCCACTTGATAATTGTTGACCGTGCCTACCATACCATGCTACAGTAAGTAAATTCTCATACTCTAAATCATGATGTAAAACATCAGCTACTTGAGCTCCAATATCATTACTTTCTACTAAAACATATGCATCATTATATTTCTTTCCTATATTATTTATAATATTTGGAAAGAGTAGCGGTGCTATCATATTATCACGATACTTTGCTACAATTTGATATGGAACTGTTGTGGTATCAAACACACAAAAAGTAGAATAATCTAATCCCTGCCCCCGAGCTGTATCTACTGTAATAGCATAAATCTTATTCATCTCTGGTTCTTCAAACACATCCAGATTATCTTTTGACCATATGGGAGAACTATACGATAGTTCTTGTAATTTTTCGTATGATATAAGAGTATTGGAAGAACCTAGAAAATCTGCTTCGTACTCTTGACGAAATGCTTCTTCCCCAATATCAGAGATAATCTTTTTACGCCATTCTTGATCTCTTTCTGGAATACTAGTCCAATGAATCTTGAATGTCTTGAACTGATTATTTCCTTCTACAGCATCATTCCAGAATTTGTAAAACAAGTTATAACCATTGGGTGTAGACACCATAATAATCTTGGTATCTTTACCAGATGAAATCGTGGGATAAACTGATTTGATAAAAGCATCAGCAATCGTTCTTTGTACGAAAGCAAACTCATCCAAGAACAATAATGAAAAACTGTAACCACGAATAGCAGATGAAGATGTTGAAGATGCAATTATCTTAGAACCATTCTCCAACTCTATGTTACCTTTATTCCACTCAACAATTCCCTGTTGTAAAAATTTTGGTAGATGTTGATAAGCTGTCTGTAATCTTCCAAGTAACTCTCTTGATGTAGATGCTTTGTTGGCCAACATACCAACTATCTTTGTCTTGTTAAATAATATGTAATGTAAAATATAACCAAGACTTGTTACAGATTTACCAGATTGTCTTGCACTCTTTACGATAACATACCTATGTTCTTCAAGAGTATTAATTAAATCTTGTTGATAATCGTAAAGATCAAACGGAATCAATCCATGATCCACATGAATAACTTTTACATAATTCTTAAGAAAATAAATAATATCATTACGACACTTGACATATTCCTCAACTTCTTCTTTAGTAAATGGTTGAGGAACATTTGTCGGTTTTAATAACCTATTGCCTAAATATGAATCTTCTCTATTGTCTTTTGCCATTCTTTTTATTCTCAAGTAATAAGTCTTGCAGTTCTTTTGTACTTCCGATAAACAAAGAGTTATTTACAGTATGAGGATCTTTAACATCTTTCTCAATCTCTTTCTTTGTTTTTTGTAATTGCAAAAGTTCTTTTGTTGTATCAGATAAATTTCTAATCAACATGGCAGCTACTTCATATGCTCGTGCTGACTCTGATTCTTTTGCAACAGCTAACAATTCATCAAGAGCATCATTACCTTTATTAACTAAAGTATGATATTGATCTCTTGAAAAATCATAATCAGAAGTTAAATCTGTTTCAGTCATTTCAACATCAGGTGCTTTTTTATTATTTCCAACCGGTATTAAATCACCTGTAACATCTAATACTTTATTTAATTTTTCAACAGTTGTTTTCTTCATATAATTATCCTATTTTTATTGTGCATCCCAGAAAGTTTTAGAAAGTTCACCACGCTCTACTGAATCAGCAACCATTCTACATCTTACATAAGTTTCTTGAGCTGGTGTGGATCCTGGTGGATTAAAACTTCTTATACCACCTGAATATGTACCGGGTGCATCTGTATATGTTTGAGCTGCAGCGGCAGTATTTTCGTATGCCCATATGTTACCTGTTTTAGCAATGTTTACCCATGCCATATTTATTACTCCGTATAAGTTGTTGTGTATCCATAATCATCATCAGCATCAGCTGATGTCGGATCTGGTTTAATATCTGTACTACTTGCCTTAACTCTATCTGCTGCTGCTAAGTCAGCTTGATTTGTCTGGTCATACTTATAAACATCAACCTCTTTAATGATACCAATATCATCTACTGGGCCATACATAAATGCATTAACTGTAAAAGTTAATGTATGTATCAAAGCTCGTCTTGTAAGAAAATCTCCTTCATAAGTATCTTCAGTTGATAATCCAGTAAAGACAATTGGTATATCTCTTTTAATTCCAACTGTACTCATCTCATTCATTGTTACTTGATATGCTGGTGTGAAGTATGGTAAAATCTGTTCAAGTATCTGTGTTCCATCATCAGAATTTCTGACCATAACACTTAAAGTAAAATCAAAATTATATGGAACTGGAGTATATACTCTTTTTAATTTTGCTGAATCAGACGCATGAACTGCTTTGAATTGTTTTGTAGTTGTTAATTTTCTTGTTGAATCATAATTAATTGCAGTAAACTCAAACGACATTCGTGGTAATGTAAGACCTACTTTGCCTTTAGTGATATCAGTTGCTTCTCGTAATCTTACCAAGAACTTCTCAGCAGGTCCATAAGCTATAGGTACTTTAATTTCTTCTTGAACAACATTAGAAGCATCTGTACGTCTTATACTTATATCATTAAATACTGTACCAAACAGTATAACAATATTTCGTATATTCTTATTATAAAAATAAGTACCAAACATATTACCTTACATCTCCAAACGGATTATTTTCTGAGAAATCAAGGATTGAATCTGCTTCAATCTCAAACTCCAAGTTATCAGCATTAGGATCTGTGGGTAACACTTGATCTAAATCAGCCTTACCTGTCGAATCAGTCGTAGATGATAATGACCATACAGCACCACTTGTTACACCAGTTGTAGCTACTGCTGCTAAACTACCTGAAATATCATTAAGTCTTAATGTTCTTGTTACAGCATTCCAACTAACAACTGTTCCTTCAAATGTACGCGACCCTGATGTTCCTTGATAAATTTCTTCATCAGTAGTAAATGCACCACTACCACCAGCCGTCATAACCAAATCAATTGTATACCCTTGTTCTTTTTCAATATTATCTATATCAGTAATACCAGTTTCCAATTGCTCTTGACTATACTGATACAACTCACAAGTAATATCAAAACTATAATTCTTTCCAGCCTGATAAAATGGTTGTTCATGTTCAACAAACTTAATCTCAAATAATCCTTTATTGATTGGTAAGAAAACTAAATCACCTTCCAACGGTTTATCCATGTCTGTTGCTAAATTAAATCTATCTTTGTGAACTGTAAAGATAACTTCATCACGAACATCCAAACCAAACTTACTAACCAAATCACCTTCACCACCAAAACCTTCAGTTCCTTTAAGATACATTTCTATCTCATATGCAGTAGAAAATTTAGCTAATACATCTTCACCCATTATTAAATCTTCTTTAACAATAGTTCGTGGAATATAAAATACATCCATGCCATGAATTTTAATTACTTCACTTGTTAAATCATTAATTAATTCTTGTTGTGCATGAGATGCTACATTATTAAAATATAAGTTAGTTGCCATTATCCGATAAACCCATCAGGTGGAAGTTCCCATTTAAGATTCATTTCTTCTTCTATCTTATTAATTTCATCTACAGCTTCATCATAAATTGTTTTACCATTGAGTGTAACACCACCCGGAAGTTGCACTCCTTCAAATTTCTTTAAGTTTTCTCCCCATTGTCGTTTAATCAATGCTGTACAATATTTTTTTAAAAATATATCATTATATACTTCTGCATATTGTGACGGATCTAAAATACGATATGCTTCAATAATAAGAATATCATCTACAGAAAATTTTCCGGCCCAATCAGTTTCAAGATATAATTTATTTTGTTTACGATTAAAAAGAACAGTAGCATTAACAGTAAATAAATAATCAACCATTCTAAAATTCTGTAATGACATTTGCCAATTCAGTAATGATGTACCTGTAAATGTATTCAAATCTTGTAAGCGAAGTTGAAATTCTTCATTGAAGAACCCAGTTTGAAATGCATTAAAATTAGGAACAGGTAATACTCTACGAACACCAATAACAGGACCCCCTACTGGACTTGCTGGATCATCCATAGGAATCCACTCATTATCAATATCAGTTTGTGTTATTGTATGTTTAAGATAAACTTTTTCCACACCATCAAAATGATACTCTGCAAAAAATTCAAGTGCATCATCTATTCGATCTGAAATCTGTTCATCATCTACATTGATTTCAATAACAGGATGTCCCAATCGTCTTAAACAATAATCTTGTAAAAGTGTTCTTGTTGTAATATTTGAGGTTGGATATGCCATAGTTTTATCCTAACGCGATTGCCATTGTTACAGCCTTTGAAGTTGCTGTTGCTTCTGATACTCCTTCTGCTATAGTTGTAAAACTAAGAGTACCAGATCCGTTTGTTTTTAATACTTGTCCATTTGTTCCATCTGAAACATTTAATTCTGTAATACCAACTTTATTAGCAGCTATTTGAATATTTGAAACTGTACCAGTAACATCACCACCAACCGATGTCGCACCAACATTTGTACTATCAGTAGCAAATGAAAGAACACCAGCACCATTTGTTGTTAAGTATTGACCAGAACTTCCATCACTAACATCAAGTTCAGTAATACCAATTGTATTTGCACCAACCGTTGCATCTGTTTTAGATGTCCACGAAAGAGTACCAGAACCATTAGTTGTAAGTACCTGTAGATTTGTTCCATCAGCAACATTTAATTCTGCAATACCAACTGTGTTAGACCCTATCTGAGCATTACTAACAGTTCCAGTTAAATCACCACCAACCGTTGCATCAATATGACTTCCAACAACAACAATAGAGTTATCAGATTTTCTAGTGTATATCTTTCGATCTGCAACATTCATACAAATTTCACCAACAACTAAATCACTTGTTGTTGGTACTGATGATGCTGTTTCACTTTTCTTTGGTTTTAGGACTATCGCCATCTACAGGTTCCTGTTTTGGTGTTTCTAATTTTTCTTTTAATTGTGTTACTGTTGCTTCTAACTGAACATTCTGTGCTATTGCTTCATTCAATCTTGTTTGTAAAATATTAATAATATTCTGTGCATACTTTATTTTCTCATCAAACTCATCTTGTTTCATAAAACCTCCATTTCATTTGTTTTCCTTAATCTCCTGAACAACCAGCTACATAACCACTTCTCGGCGTAGTCAAATCTCCGAAGTCTACAGCGTTTCCAATTGAAGCGATCGTTACATAGTCTATTGCATTTGTGTATGGATACCCACCAGTATGCATTCCTCTAGTAGCATTTGCTAAAGCACCACCTTCTGTTGCTGTTCTAGTCAAATCTCCGAAGTCGGTAGCATTTCCTGTAGTAGCAATCGTTATGTAATCGATTGTATTAACAGTCCCTCCACCAGTATGTCCACCCATAAATATCCCTCTTGTCAAACTAGAACAAGCACCTAATTGTCCTCTAGCTACAGTAAGGTCACCGAAGTCGGTAGTATTTCCAGGTGTAGCTATGGTTATATAGTCAATTACATTAGTTCCATTTCCACCAGGAGATCCTCCACCAAATACTCCTCTAGTTTCATGTGATAAAGCAGATGTGTAACCGTAAGCACCAGACAAATCACCGAAGTCAGTAGAATTTCCAGGTGTAGCAATCGTTACATAATCTATAGTGTTATATCTAGTTCCCGGATAATTTTGTCCACCTCCAGTTATTCCTCTATAACCATTAGAACAAGAACCTCCGTAATAACGAGCTAGAGTTGTATCACCAAAATCAACAGCGTTTCCAATTGTAGATACCGTTACATAATCTATAATGTTATAAAGAACTGCTGGACTGCGATCACGACCATTATTCCATATTGCTCTGCCACCACCTGCACAAGCTGAAGCACCATTTCTTTTTTGAGTTAAGTCACCGAAGTCGATAGCATTTCCTGTCGTAGCGATCGTTACATAGTCTATTGTATCTACATCTCCTTGTGGGGAAGGAAAGTGATAACCACCACCAAACATTCCTCTTTCACCGTACCAAATTGCAGGTGCTATATCACCTGACCCTGCTCCTACATTAGTCCATACGTTTTCACCAGCAGTTGCGTCTGTACATATGTACATTTCTCCTGTAGTTTTATTATGCCACTCAGTTCCAACACCACCAGAAGGGTTTGTTGATATAGTAGGATTACTTGTACTCTTTGTTGCACCAACAATACCTGTCAATAAACTTCCATCAACGGCAGGGATCTTTCCACTACCATCAAGTAATACAAGTTTGTTTGCAGTTGTACCCGTATCTAATCTGGCACTAGCAATTGTACCCGAACCAATATTGTCTGCATTAGTTGTATCAGTTGTTGCTGATGTGGCTAATCCACCAATTTTAGTTGCAGCGATTGCGGCAGATGTATTGATATGAGTAGTGGTTATCGTTCCATCAGCTATATCAATATTTAAAATAGTACCGAGTTTATCTGCATTTATAGCATCAGCTGCTATCTGTGCTTTCTGTATTCTGCTTAGTGCCATTACTCTCCGGTAGTTGAGGTGTAAAAGTTAAGTTACTATCTGCATCTAAGTCAAACCCTAAGAAGTCTGCCTGTTGTGCAGCTACTGGTTCATATCTATCTGCAAAGTCATTCACAAATGAATGAAGTAGAGATGTATTTGCAATACCTGTCCCTCTTTCTTGTTCTAGGTATTTATCAATTTCTCTCTTTGCACTAGAGACACAAACACCTACTTGCTCAAGATATTCTTGATTACCACATTTTATAATTCCGTTCTCACGAACTTCCCGTGTGGCCTGGGTCATTGCTCTCTTAATATGAGATTTAACTTGAGCCTTCTCAAATTCTTCCTCAGTAATGTCACCCATTCTAGCTTTAAGGTCATCATGCATTTTAGAGAGCGTTTCAATTTCTTTCAAAGCTCCCTCGACTTTTACAAGAACTTCTGCTCCTGAGTTTTCCAGTTTGTTTGTCTGGACTTCCAACAACTCTCGTTTCAAGTCATCTTCTTCTTCAAGAATCCTACGTTTCTTCATCTTGATCTTGACTTGTGTTTCCATGAAACCAAACTTGGCTTCACTTAGTGCTTGTCGTTTACGACACATCTCTGCTGAGATTTGTCGGAGTCGTGTCCAATCATCTGCCTGAGAACAAGTCAAGTTCTTAATCATAAACTGACTTCTTGACCTATCCCATATACGCTCTGTGTACTGGACTTTCTTTGCAGCTAAATCTGCGTTGCGTAAATTCTCAACTAATGATTTGCCACCATAAGATTTATGTTCTACGATTGCTCCGAAAGAACGAACAACCAACTCCGTTGATTTTTGTTCGGTACTTTTTGATTCATCTACTTCTTCTACTTCAACTTCTTCATTCATAAACTTCTCCTATAAAATATTAAATGTTACTATATATATACTGCTTGTTTTCCTTAGTATCCATGCCCACCACACATACCATATCTAGCTTCTATTAAATCTCCTACATCAGTAGCATTCGCATCTGAAGTAGTTGAAAATTTTTCAATAACATTTGTTCCTGCACCTGAAGGTGGTACATCACCACCATACTTATAACCATAAGATGATGACGCACAAGCAGCACCATCCCGTGAACCTACTGTCAAATTTGCAATATCAGTAGCGTTTGTATCTGAAGCATATGGAAATTTTTGAATCTGGTCTGTACGAACTGCACTTGCATCAAATCCACCAAAGTGATAACCATGTGTTAATGATCCTGTACCCATTCCTCCTCGATATGTTGAAGTCACCAAATTTGCACTATCTACACTATCACTATCAGTTGCAAACGGATGTTTTTCAATTGAATTAAGAAAATTATTACTAGCATCTTGCCCACCAGATATATAACCATGAGTAGATGATGAGTGACTTCCACATTCTGCTCGTGGTTCATATACACCACCAATAAGTGTTGCATTTCCATCAGAAGCATGAGCCCATTTATCAATTTTATCTAAGTCATTACCTGATACTATATAACCATGAGTTTGTGATGTTGTTCCGCCACCCATCCTACGCGCAGCAGTTATATCTCCAACATCAGTAGCATTGACTGTTGAAACAAAAGCAAATTTTGATATAACATTAGATGTAGCTGGTATATCACCACCAGCTAAATAACCATGCGTAGTTGACTTTGATGATACAGCATAAGTTCTCCCGGTTAAAAGGTCCGCAAGGTCAGTAGAATTTCCATCTGATGTAAAACTAAATTTTTCAATATGTGTTTCGTGAGTATTACCATAACCACCAGAAGCAAAACCATATTGTGTTCCTTGATACGCCCAATACTCTATATCACCTGACCCTGCTCCTACATTAGTCCATACGTTTTCTCCGGCAGTTGCATCTGTACAAAGATAAATTTCTCCACTTGTAGTATTAACCCATTCAGTTCCTAAAGTTTTATTAGAATCTATTGCTGGGTCACTTGCACTTGTCAAGGGACCTGGCTTATTTAATAGATTTGCACCAGTACCTGCAGGTATCTTTGCGTTGGCATCTAACTTAACAAGATTGTCAGCACCACTGACATCTTCTAACATTGAACTGTCTATTTTAGTTATTGCCATTTGTTTTCCTTAATCTCCTGAACAACCAGCTACATAACCACTTCTCGGCGTAGTCAAATCTCCGAAGTCTACAGCGTTTCCAATTGAAGCGATCGT
>VTLG01001845.1_pt1 | contig 23862 bp, 26 predicted proteins | sample 4694571 | NCBI WGS metagenome assembly VTLG01 (sample SAMN12604809, study PRJNA352737) | marine metagenome | biome: ENVO:00000447; feature: ENVO:00000209|ENVO:00000569|ENVO:01000036; material: ENVO:00002151; isolation source: viral sequences binned using virsorter ...
GAACATACCGATATCTCAGCGGCTGCAAGTATGATAGCTAAACCTTCTATGCGTGCGTAAGTAAAAAGATCTAAGTAAAAATAACAGAGAAAACTCAACAGGAGAGTAAGAAAATGCAGTATTTATCAGAAACACTAGAAAACAAGTGGTCACCCATTCTTGACCATAAGGATTTGCCTGATATCAAGGATATCCATCGTCGGCAAGTGGTGGGACAAATTCTTGAGAATCAGCAAAGCTATCTTTCAGAAGCAACCCCGGCATCGGTGTCAGGTGATGTAGCAACTTGGGATCCAATTTTGATCTCGCTCGTTCGTCGTGCGCTTCCCAACCTGATTGCCTTTGATGTTTGTGGCGTTCAACCGATGACTGGTCCCACGGGACTTATCTTTGCGTTGAAGGCTACATACGACAACGATCCTACTGGCAGTGCCGTGTCGGCCGGCGACGAGGCTTTGGGTCTTGATGAGCCTGTTACCGACTTCTCATCTAACGGTACAGAGGGTGACGTTGCGCACAGTGGCACTGACCCGGCTAGGACGGCCTCTAACGCATATGGTGGTTCCGCATTTGCAAACACTGCTCGCGGTATGACTACCGCTCTGGGTGAAACTGATGTAGATCCAACAATGGGAGTAACAATTGCGAAGGTTCAGGTAACGGCGAAGACCCGTTTTCTGAAAGCTTCTTACTCGACAGAACTGGCACAGGACATGAAAGCCGTTCATGGTCTTGATGCTGAGACTGAACTGTCGAACATTCTGTCGGCTGAAATCTTGGCAGAAATTAACCGAGAGATTATTCGTAGTCTCAATACTGTCGCCATTATGGGTGCAGCCGCGGCCACGACAGCGGGTACGTTCGACCTCGATACCGACTCCAACGGTCGTTGGAGTGTTGAGAAGTTTAAGGGACTGATGTTCCAGATCGAACGAGAAGCGAACCAAATCGCTAAGGGAACTCGTAGAGGTAAGGGCAACTTTATTATCACATCATCTGATGTGGCATCTGCCCTTTCGATGGCTGGCATTCTTGATCATGCTCCTGCGCTTCAGACGAACCTGAACGTAGACGACAGTGGAAACACCTTGGCTGGTGTTTTGAATGGTAAGACCAAGGTCTATGTTGACCCGTACTTCTCCGCAACTTCAACAGAGTATGTTACGGTTGGATACAAGGGTCCAAGCCCATTTGACGCTGGATTCTTCTACTGCCCATACGTGCCGTTGCAGTTAGTACGCGCGTTGGATGAGAGCAGCTTCCAGCCGAAGATTGCCTTCAAGACGCGATATGGTGTTGCGGGTACTCCGTATGTTAATTCGGGCGTGCCGCAGGTAAATACCAATCCTTACTATCGTACCTTCATTGTGTCGAACCTAATGTAAAAATAAAAGTTATGAGTCCGACAACCCAGACTTGGGAGGAAAAGCACCGAGGCATTTGGCTCGGTGCTTTTTTTATGCCTAAATACAAAGTATGGCACACGATCCCTCTTGGAATAAGAAACTTCCCGGTGCGTTAAATAAACAGCCGGAGAACATTAACACGCTTGACCTTACACGGTTCAGGTTTGTTATCCATAGCTTACCCTTCACCGAATATTTTACACAATCTGTCAATCTTCCAGGAGTCAATCAAGCAAACGTACTACAACCAACACCAATGGTAAATTCGGTAATACCCGGCGACCACATCAGCTTTGATCCATTCACGGTGACATTTCTTGTAGATGAAGATATGAAATCATGGTTGGAAGTTTATGATTGGTTAAGACAACTTACATTTCCCAAAACGTATTCAGAGTTCACAGAATTAAACACAGATGACAAGACCACGTTTTATGATGGGCCAGAAACCTCTGATGCTGCTCTAATAGTATTAACTAACGCCAGCAATGCAAACATTCAATTCTTCTTTCACGACATCTTTCCGACCAGCTTGACGGAAATACAGTTCAATTCAGCAGTTGACAGCCCAGACGTTGTAACCGCGACAGCAACATTTGAATATACAAATTATGAAGTAATCGTTCTGTAACCTTATTGTTCTTATAGGGTTACATAAATTTTCAGAAAAATACGGTTATTTTCTTGACTTCTTCAAGAAATATGGTATAATTCTTTAAAGTCCCAAGTCTATTTTGTCGATGAATATACTATGAATCTAAAGGACATACAAGCCGAAGCACAGAAAGATCTAAAGCTCGATCTGGGTAACCTTACTGTTCTCTCTCTGCGCGTACCTCTACTCCACAACAAGTACTATAAGATACTGCTAATGGAGCTTGCGATTCAACGAAAGATTAAACGCCACTATGATATGCTATACAGGAATCGCTGGCGTTATTACTTGGGCAAGGAAGATGATGAGGTTTATGAAGCAGAACCATTTGATGAAAAAGTCCTGCGACAGGATGTGGGGATGTATCTAGCCGCTGATGAAAAACTACAAGAAGCTAAAGAGAAGCTTGAATTCCAGAAGGAGAAAGTGGATTATGTGCAGTCAACCATCCAGCAAATCAACAATCTGCAATGGCAAATCAAAAACACCATTACTTGGCAGCAATTCACACAAGGGTCAGCATGACCTTTCAACACGAATATGGCGCAGTAGCAGAAATGGATACAACAATGACAATTAAAAGAAAAAACATAAAGCTTTATAAAACAGATGTTCAATGGATCACTCTACCTGTAAAATCTCCAGGTGCGCACTCAGTTTCACAGTTTAAGGAATGCCTCATTCAAGTGAGTGAAATTGCCCACATTGAAGATGGGGGAGAGACATATCCTGATCAAACAATGTTACATTTGAGGTGTATGTTTGGTTCTTCAACAACAGTTATTGCCGATGTACCAACCGAAATGTTGAAATCGTCACTGTTTGAACCTGTATGAGCGATATCGTTATAGACAAATTCAACGATGTTCACGCCATCGTTAAATGTAATGAATCAATAGCACATGAGCTAAACGATCATTTCAAATTTCGCGTGCCTAATTTTCAGTTCCACCCACTCTTCAGAAATAAGCAATGGGATGGATACTTACACATTTTCAAAAAACAGAACCGCTTAATATATTCGGGTCTGACACAAAGGGTTATCGACTTTGCACTAGCCCGCGACTATGAGATCACTTATAATACAGACTTGCTCCCAGATGCGCATATCGATAAAGAAACTGTAGAGAAGTGGATCAACACTTGGCTGAAGCCCCACAAAGAGGGCAAGCGTATCGAACCATGGGACAACCAGATTACCGGCATCTGGAAAGCGATCAATCACACTCGCGCGATCTTTATTTCCCCAACTGGTTCTGGCAAGAGTTTATTCATCTATGGTATTGTTCGCTACTTGGATTGCATCATTGAACCGGGACAGAAAATTTTGATTGTTGTGCCGACCACTTCACTGGTCGAGCAAATGTATAATGACTTTGAGGACTATGCTGGTCCTAACTCTAAATGGAAAGTTGAAGATGAGTGCCATCGAATCTACACAGGTAAAGAAAAACAAACTGATAAGACCGTTGTCATCACAACGTGGCAGTCAATTTACAGGAAACGAAAGGATTTCTTCGATCAGTTTTCAGCAGTGGTGGGAGATGAATGCCACCACTACAAAGCCAAGTCCCTTATTGGGATTATGGAAAAACTACACAACTGTCCCTACAGAATTGGATGTACAGGAACGCTAGATGGCATTCCAACAAACAAGCTGGTTATTCAAGGTTTGTTTGGTCCGATTCACAGACTGGCTAAAACACAAGAGCTTATTGAAGACAACAAACTTGCGAAACTGAAAATTGATTGTATTCTTCTTCAGTACCCAGAGAGCGAACGAAAAGAAACACATAAACTCAAATACATTGAAGAGTTAAAGTGGATCACACAACACAACAAGCGAAATCAATTCATTCGGGATTTGTCTTTAACTATCTCTGGGAACACTCTTGTGTTGTTTCAATATGTGGAGAAACATGGAGAACCATTACATGAATTGATTAAAAAGTCAGGCAAAAAAACAGGACGCAAAGTGTTTTTTGTTTCTGGAAAGGTTCATGCGAAAGAACGAGAAGAGATACGGAAGATTGTTAATAAAGAAAAGAATGCAATCATCGTTGCCAGCTACGGCACATTCTCTACTGGTATAAATATAGAGAACTTATCTAACATTATTTTTGCTTCACCAAGCAAAAGCAGAATTCGTGTTTTGCAAAGTATTGGAAGACAGTTGCGTAAGTCAGAGACAAAATCAAAAGCCCGACTGTTTGATATTGCAGATGATCTCCAAATCAAGAGTTATAAGAATTACACATTGAAGCACTATATCGAGAGAATCAAACTATACAATGAAGAGCGGTTTCCCTATAACATCAGGAAGGTAAACTTATGAGTGATGAACAAATAGAATATCAATACGTCCCAAAACTTGTCAAGCTAATCAACAATGATACACTCGTATCGAAAGTCGCCTGCGACGAAGGAGGTCGCCCCATCACAGATAGTAATGGATTTCTAATCCTCAAAGATACATTCTGCTTCAAGAGCAGGGATGTTATGTTGAATGGTCGTGTCGAAGAGGTAGTCACCGTTGATCCGTGGATGCCTTTACAAAGAAATCGAGTCACCAGAGTACCACAAGTCAATGCACTTGCTGTGGTTCCTATTGAAAAATTCTTCTTGTCCCAATACACTCATCTGGTAAAACAAAGCCTGAAGGTTAAAAAACAAAAGCGGCAGACTGTTGAAGAACAGCAAGAAGCAATAGAAGCAATGCATGATGCAATTATGAATATGAACGAAGATGAACAAGAAAGCCTTCGATTCATCCCAGTGAGTAGTGATGATGAGTCAATAGAGTTTCCTGCCCTCTCAAAGGCAAAAGTAAAAGCAAAACGCAGGAAAAAACCAACGGAAATGCCTGACATCCCCAAGCATATTAACCCCATTGATCTACTCGCTGGACTTCAGGGAGACAACACCCAGCGTCTAAGTAATGATAAGAGTATCCATGACCTCAACAAATGATCCCCCCAAGAAAGTCTCCAAGAGCAAATCAAACCACTATGTCGATAATGAAAAGTTCTTAAAAGAACTGATGAAATATCATGGTGCGATCAAACGTGCCAAGACTGACAGGCGTCCCAAAATGCCATCATATCTTGGTGAGTGTTTTATGTTGATCGCAGAGCATTTGTCTTATCGACCTAACTTCATCAACTACCCCTATCGTGACGAAATGATATCTGATGGAGTGGAAAATTGTCTGCAATACGTAGACAGGTTCGATCCAGAGAAATCAAAAAACCCATTCGCATATTTCACACAGATTATCTTCTATGCCTTTCTGCGGAGAATCCAGAAAGAAAAGAAACAAATGCATATCAAATATAGAGTAGCTGAACAACAAGGCTATCACAACCTCTATAACGATCTTAAAGAACATAAGGATATGCACGACTCCGATCCACGAAAACAACTACTGGATGAACTACAGGTTAAGAGTGCAGATATTGATCCGATGATTGCTGAAGGAGAGAAAGAGTGGAAACCAAAGAAAAAGAAAAAACGTAGCACGAAAAGAAAAGTAGCATCCACACGAACTAAAAAGAAACCTACAAAATAAAATAACATAATACTTGGAGATATGATTTGCGTATCGGTTTAGTTACAGATCTTCACTTTGGGGCGAGAGCAGATTCATTAGTTTTTGCAGATCACTTTATGGAGTTTTTCAGCAAACAGTTCTTCCCCTATCTTAAAAAACACAACATCAAAACCGTCATTCACTTGGGCGATCTAGTTGATCGTCGCAAGTATATCAACGTGCGTATTCTTAGCATGATGCGAGAACATTTCATTGATCCTCTAAATGAATTAGGAATTAATGTTCACACCCTGCTTGGTAATCATGATATCTTCTATAAGAACACTAGCGAAATTAACTCGATTCAGGAAATCGTTGGAGGATATGAGAACTGGACAGTCCACTCAGACCCAACAGTTGTCAACTTCGATGGGATTTCTATCGCAATGCTTCCTTGGATCAACAAGACTAATGAAGACAAGTCTCTTGAATTTCTGCAAAAGACCAGAGCGCAGATTCTCATGGGACATTTAGAGTTAGACGGATTTGAGTATTTCAAGGGAATTCAATTCGTTGGCGGCATGGAACAAAAAAGGTTTCGCAAATTCGACATTGTATGCTCTGGTCATTTTCACCACAAGCATGATGATGGGCATATATTCTATCTTGGCTCACCATACGAAATGACATTTGCAGACTACAATGATCCCAAGGGATTTCACACCTTCGACACAGAGACACGAAAGCTTGAATTCATTGAAAACCCAAAACAAATCTTCCACAAGATTTACTATAATGACAAAGAACACGATTACTCCAGTGTTGATGTATCCAAATACAGTGGATGCTATGTGAAAGTGGTAGTAGTCAAAAAGAAATCGCCGTATATGTTCGATAAGCTAATCGATGCATTGGAAGATGCAGATGCAGCAAACGTAAGCATATCGGAAGACATGACTGACTTTGAAGTAGCACAGGATGAAGCGTTAGAAATCTCAGAGGATACCATTACAATTCTACAAGGTTGTGTTGATGATATAGACATAAGCGTCAACAAGGAAAAGCTTAAAGGACTGCTCTACCAATTATATAATGAGGCAATCAATCAAGAGATTGCAGATGATGTATGATTATCTTCAAAGAACTACGTTATAAAAATTTCCTATCGACGGGTAACCAGTTCACAAAAATCAAGCTGGACAGCAACCCAAACACGCTTATCATAGGTGACAATGGGTCTGGAAAATCAACTATGCTTGATGCGCTGTGTTTTGCATTGTTTGGAAAGTCTTTTCGTAGATGCAATAAACCACAACTAGTAAATAGTATTAATGGAGCAGACTGTCTCGTTGAAGTGGATTTCAAAATTGGTAGAAACGAATATCGGGTTCAGCGTGGGTTAAGCCCAAGAGTTTTTGAAGTTTACAAGAATGGTAAACTAATCCATCAGGACTCTAAAGCAAAAGACTACCAGAAAAATCTAGAACAAACAATACTGAAACTCAATTTCAAATCATTCACACAGGTGGTTGTTCTGGGGAGTTCATCATTCATTCCCTTTATGCAATTAACTGCCTTTGACAGACGATGTGTCATTGAAGACCTATTAGATATTCAAATCTTTTCAGCCATGAACGTGTTGCTCAAGGGGCATATTGTAGACTGGAAAGAACAAATGCAAAGGCTCGATATTGATCTCCAGATATGTGACGAAAAACTAAAGATTCAAAAGCAACATCTTAATAAACTAAAGACGCAGAAGAAGGAACATGTTGAATCTAAACAAGATGATATTAAGGAGAACCAAGATGAAGTCAAAACTCTACAATCGCAGATTGAAGATATCCAAGGGACCATTTCTTCACTTCAAAAACGGATCATGGGTCAGGATAAACTCCAACAGGACATGGATCGACTTTATGTTCTCCAAGGAAAAATTGAAGAGAACACCAGCCGGTACAAAAAAGAGATAGCATTCTTTAAAGACAATGATGAGTGTCCAACATGTCAGCAAGACATCGACAAGACTTTCCGTGAAAGAAAAATATCTGATAAAAATAAACGGATCAGCACACTTGATGGTGGTCTGACCGATCTTGGGAAACAGTTGAAAACTGCTATCAGTGCCACAAACCAAATTCAAAAAGTGATTGGGCATATTCAAACTCACGAATCCGAAATACAAAACATTATCAATAGCATTTCAGCTACGAACGAATACATCCAACGTCTTCAAGAAGAGATACAGGAACTGTTAGACGAAAAAGAATTCAATGAAAGCGACAACGAACGTCTGGTCGAATTGGAAAAAGAGAAAGAGGCTTTCGATGACAACAAGAATGCTTTGATAGATGAGAGGCAATACTATGATATTGCTTATGATTTACTTAAAGACAGCGGAATCAAAACACAGATCATCAAAAAATATCTGCCCATAATGAACAAGCTGGTTAACAAGTACCTATCTGATCTGGATTTCTTTGTCAACTTTCGATTAGATGAAAGCTTTAATGAAACCATCAAGAGCCGACATCGAGATGATTTTACATATCAGTCTTTTTCTGAAGGAGAAAAATTCCGAATTGATATTGCTCTATTGTTAACTTGGCGTGAAATTGCTCGCTTAAAGAATAGCACAAACACAAACCTGTTGGTATTAGATGAGGTATTCGATAGCAGTCTCGATGCATCAGGTACTGAGGAGTTCCTGAAACTGCTACACTCGCTTGGACAGGAAGTCAACATATTTGTCATCAGTCACAAGTCAGATCAACTACTGGACAAGTTCAATCAGGTCATCAGGTTCAAAAAGAAAAAGAACTTCTCAAAGATGGAAATTAATTGAAATCACCACTTAGATATCCCGGTGGCAAAAGCCGGGCTGTTAAACACATACTCCCACACTTTCCAAAGGACATCAAAGAGTTGTGTTCCCCATTCTTAGGGGGAGGCTCTATTGAATTGGCTTTAGCTGAAAGGGGCATTCAGGTATATGGATATGACATCTTTGAACCATTGGTTTGGTTCTGGCACACTTTGCTTGAAGACCCAAATGTCCTCGCTGATGAAGCAGATGGTTTGCGTAAATCACATGCCGATTATAAAAATGCCCGTGGACTTTTAAAAGAAGACTTTTTTAATATTCGGGAAAACTTAAAAACCCAAACAACCTGCTCGATTCAAAACGCAGCTAAGTTCTATGCTCTCAATCGTTCATCCTTTTCGGGCGCAACGCTTAGTGGGGGTTGGTCGAAGCGAGCATCTTATGCACGATTCACCGACTCCTCTATCGAGAGAATAAGGAAATTCAAAGAACCCAGACTGCATGTTGCAACAAAAGATTTTAAAGAATCAATCGCAGCACACCCTAATGCATTTTTATATCTTGACCCGCCATATCTTTTGGCTAAAGATAAGGCTACGCTGTATGGAACAAATGGAAATGCACATAAAGGATTCGATCATTTAGGATTGGCGAATGTGCTAAAAGAACGAGATGATTGGATACTGTCTTATAACAATTGCCCAGAGATTCTAAAACTATACGAGAAGTATAATATATTATATCCTAACTGGAAGTACGGCATGTCATCTGACAAAACTTCTAAAGAAGTATTAGTTATTAACAAAGGAGAACTGTGAACAACAAACCCATTATCGTGAACATCCCTGCATCATTCAAAGAGCAAGTGGAGGAGCAGGACATTATTAACTGCACGGGCGGCACAGTGCGTGAGGTGCTTGAAGACTTGATGGTGCAGTACCCCAAGGTCCGGGGCAAGCTGTTGATCAATGGATGCATCAATCGCTTTGTGAACATCTACCTCGATGACGAAGACATTCGATACCTAGAAGATTTGGAAACTAAGCTACAAGGAGGAGAGGAGTTGACGCTGCTACCAGCAATCGCCGGGGGATGATTTGAAAAGATTAAAAAAAAACATCCGCAATAGGAATCCCATTACGGATGTGATCAAGAAATGAATTATAAAACAGCTAGACTACAAATGGCTGTCGATCAAAAAGGATGTTCACACGTTTCCGCATGAACACCCCGCACCACACCAATTTCACTCACCATGGCGACTGATCATCATCAGCCGCTTCCCCAGCCACAGCCGGGTCAGTACTCGTAACGTCTTCTGACCCGGCTGGATCATCTTCAGCCTTCTCCATTGCGCGGAAGAGATCCATAAATGCTTTTTTCGACTCTTCACCAAACCGACTGATGCAATGTTCAACTGCTTTTTTCTTATTCCCGAAAATCAACCATGCCTTCAAGATGAAAACCAATCGGCGCGTAGCAATCAAATCATCTGCTCCACCAGAGAGGAAAGTCTCACGGGTTGAAGCAGCCCAATTCACCAAGTGCTTGATGAACTCAGATGCTTCGTCACTAACACCGTCTTCTACCCAAGTGGCAATCGTCCGACCAAGGATGTTAACCTCAGTTTTCTTATCAGGGTAAGGCTGATCAAGAGTAATCGGGAATCGTTCAAGGAATGCTTCATTCAATACGTTGGTTCCCACAAACATTGCGGTATCGTCGCCGCGCCCCTTAGTGTTTGCAGTTGCCACAACGGTAAATCCGTTTGCGGGGGGAACCAGCTTTCCGATCTTCTTTAAAAAGATCGGGTTGCCTTCCAGCACGGGCTGGAGGCACATGATTCTATTCGTTGCAAGATCAATTTCGTCCAACAAGAGAACTGCACCGCGCTTCATTGCGACAATGACAGGACCGTCTTCCCAAACGGTTTCACCGTTCTTCAAACGAAATCCACCAAGCAAATCGTCTTCGTCCGTTTCCATCGTAATCGGAACACGGATGCATTCACGCCCGGCGTAAGCAGCCGCTTGCATCGCCATGAAGGTTTTGCCGTTGCCACTCAACCCGCTAATGAAAATCGGATAGAACATCTTGGATTTGAAAATCTTGTGTACATCTTTGTGATGCCCCCATGGGACATAATATTCTTTTTTAGAGGGGACCATGCAATCGTATGCAGAATCCTCTGAATCATCGGAAGATTTTTCAGTGACTACCGTTGGAGTGTCAGGTTCATCAACCACTTTCATCGTCATTTTCTTAGAGCGCGGTTTGCGTGGCTTATCCGAAACCGAAGTTTCAGGTGCAACGCCACTCAAAAATACATCGAGTGCCACAAACTCTTCGGCGGGAACACGGTACACGCCGCGAGACAAACGATAAGCGGAATTCGTTGTCAACCAAGTCGGATAGTACGCCGACTCAAAGTCATTCGATTCCATCACCCCCAAAAGTTCTTTACGGGTAAACGTATCCAGCGATGGAGAAGCATCCCGCAATTCTTTCAGGAAAGTGTATTTACGAACTTTAGCTTTTGAAAACTCCGGCGGCGCAACAGGATCAGGATCAACCGATTCTGCTCCACTCAAAAAGTCATCAAGGTCGCCAAACTCTTCAGCAGGAATGCGATAAACGCCGCGATCAACCCGATGGGTTTTATCAGCGGTTAGCCAAGTCGGAAAATACGCCGACTCAAAATCATTTTTTTCCATTACTTCAACGAGTTCCTTGCGAGTGAAAACTCGACGCGCCGAAAGACGCTTATCAGTATCGCGGTCACCAACGTGATCCCGTAATGCTTTCAGGAAAGTGTATCGTCGGTTTTTAGCATCGTGTCGCATTGGTGTGCTGCCTTTCAGATCGGTGCTTTGTTGTGGGCTTTCCCGCCCATCAACTGCTTCATTATACACTATCGGCTATCGAAGTCAAGGACTTTAGGTCAAGAATAAGAAAAATTGTTAATATTTTACAAAGCCTTATAGTAAAAGGGTTTACATGCATGTACTGTAAGTCTAGATTATTTCAAAGGTTACAACTGCTCATAGATGGGTTTCCGTGCGTTCTAAGGGGTTCTAGGGCGATCAGTCGCATTCCCTTGGTGAACGAAGCAACGCGCTGCGCGGCTGGTTGAGCGGCTCGTATGGGCGATTTTAGACGCGCTCACGTACGCGCATACGTACGCATACGCGCGCGCGCGCGTGCGCGCTTAAAGGTTTGCCCATCCCTTTAGCTAAATCCTGTTCAAGTAAACCTTTATATCAATTATGATCGTAAACCCCTTTACCGTAAGGCTTTGTAAAATATTAATAATTTTTCTTATTCTTTAGCTAAAGTGCTTGACTTCGATAGCCGATAGTGTATAATAGGGTGTCAATGGGAAACGATATGACTAGTAATCTGAAACAGTTGAAAATCTCTGATGGATCAAAAAGTGTCTTGGCGCGTCTTATGGCGCGTGAGAACATTTCGGTTGAACATTCAAATACCGCTGAAACAGCGGCGTTTGATACCGTGAACCGCACGTTGATTCTGCCTGCATGGCGCATGGACAACGAAGCGGTTTATAATATGCTAGTGGCGCATGAAGTTTCCCATGCGTTATTCACTGCCAATACTAAAAAGGCAATTCTCGATGGATTCAATCGAGTTAACACTAGTGGTGATGACTCGTTCACCGGCAACGCGAAAGCGATCTGGAATATTTGCGAAGACGCGAGAATTGAAAAACTGATCCTACGACGATTCCCCGGATTGAAGCGGGACTTTTATGATGCATATAAGCACCTAGTCGCCAAAGCGGTTCTTGATCCTAAGAACATCAGCGCGGACATGTTGCTTGCGGACAAAATTAATTATTTCGCCAAAGCGAACATTCACCTTCCCGACATCCCATTTACGGATGTCGAGCGGGTGCTTTTAAATGAAACGCTTGAGGCTGAAACAATTGAAGATTCAATTGAAGTGGCTCGAAAAGTTTTCGACTACATGTTGAAAAATATGAGCAAGGACGATTCTTACTCAAACACCGATATGGTCGAAGGCAACGGAGAATCTACTGATTCCCCAAGCGGAAGTGAAAGCCGCGAAACCGACGAAACCGGCACTGGCACGGAAGATGATTCCGATAAGTCTGATTCAGATAACAAACCCAACGATACGTCTGATGGGGATAAGTCTGATAAAGATGATAACGGACCTGAATCAAAAGGTGCTGGTAGTGGTTCTGATGAAAATGACGATAAGGGTGAAAACGGATTAGACGGTGCTGGTGCTGGCAAAGAATCTGATAATGCAAGTGACGCTGAAAGCAAAACCAATGGTTCCGCTGAAAGCAAACCTGATTCCGATTCAAATGAATCGGGAATTGATGATAGCGTTCGCACTAAGGAATCTCCAGACCGTACTGGCGCGCGTGGACGCGCTGGCGAAGGTGTTTCCAAGTTGTCTGATCCAACAGGCATGATGCCTAAAAGTGATGGTGCTTTTAGCAAGTTTGGCAAGGAACTGGTCGATGACAGTAAAAGTGAATACGCCTACGCTCGTATTCCTGAATTTAAATCATTGGATCGCATCATTCCTTATAAAGAAGTAATGAACGATCTTGAAGTTTTACGAGAGCGTTCCGATGCCGCTAGATGCGAACGGGCATTTAATAAGTTTGCTAGCACAAACCGCGACATTGTGAACTTCATGGCATTAGAGTTTGAACGAAAAAAAGCAGCGGACTCGCACCGCAAAACCTTAATCTCCAAGACCGGCATGATTGACACAAATCGTCTCCATGCTTATCGAGTTTCAGATGACATTTTCCATCGAAGTGAAAACACTCCGAGTGGCAAAAGCCACGGCATGATTATGTTCATCGACTGGTCATCCTCGATGGACACAAATCTCAAACCCACAATTCTCCAGACGCTTGTTCTGGTGATGTTCTGCGAACGAATCAATATTCCATTTGATGTTTATTTGTTCTCCGATGGGCATTATAGCCGCGAAAAGATTAAATGCATTGCTCGTACCAATGAGTTGAAGTTAAGTTCTGATGCTCGTTTCCCGCACGTTTTGTCTTCTCGTATGAGCAAGCGGGAACGGCGCGATGCCATGCTTAAGATGTTCATGATCTCTTCGAGTGGTTCTCGCTCACTTCCCCGCAATTATCACCTGAGTGGTACGCCGCTGAACGAAACAATCGTAGCGGCATTTGATATTGTTGAAGAGTTTAAAGAACGAACTCAAACTGATATTCTGAATGTTGCATTCCTGACCGATGGTTGTGGGGTTCCTTCAAACATCGAAGATAGTAATGGGAATACACATTCAAGTGGTTATAACGGGTACTACTCCCATCGATCCAAAACCGATAAGTTTTTCATTCGTGACGAAAAAACTAGAATCGATTACAATTGCGCGGACTTCTCTGGTCCCGTGTCACAGCACGCAGCATTGCTGAAAATGCTAAGTGACCGGCACGGTGTGAAAACGGTTGGGTTCTTTATCTCTTCCCGGCGCGGGTTCTCCAGAGAAAATGTGGGCGACTGGATCAAAGATTACAGCGTGCGTGATCATGAAACGGGTGCTGAAAAAGTTACAAAGCACACAAATGAGATTCGAGAAAATTACTTCACCGTGCTTGAAGGTGAAGCAGGTTATGATGAACTTTACATGATTGATTCCCGGTACATGAACATGAGTGCTTCTGGTTTCAAGAGATCGAAGTCTAGTGGAACTGCCAGTAACATTGCTGAAGAATACAAAAACGCAGCCCATGAGAAAAAAATGAGTCGAGTACTGTTGAGCCGATTTATCGAACTGGTTGCGGCAAAGTCTGATTGAAAATGTTTAAGATCATTATCCTAAAACAAACTGACATTCCTTGGATCGCATTCATTGTTGGATGCCTTATCGCCATTAGCATATTCTGTTCTAGTGCAAGTGGAGTGGAGGTGACGATCAGCCAAGCAAAGATGCTAAGTGCTATCCAACAAGTGGAAACTCCTACACACTGTGCCAACGGTTGTGATGTAAAGGGCGACAATGGAAAAGCTCTTGGACCGTTTCAAATCTGGAAATCGTACTGGCACGATGCCGTCGAATACGATTCAAGCATTGGCGGGTCTTATGGGGATGTAGTCGATTATGATTATGCAGTTAAAATTGTGTCTGCGTACATGCGTCGATATGCCCCAAACAATCTAGCAGAAACGTGGGCGCGTATTCATAATGGAGGACCGCGCGGTCACAAAATCAAAGCAACAATCCCCTACTGGAATAAGGTAAAGAAAATTCTTGAATAATTAAATTGAAAACCTTTCTAGTCCGAAACCAAAATCAACAAAGAAGGAACCCAACATGAAACGGCAATTGATACTGACAGCACTGGCTCTCGTCTTACTGATGGGTGGTGGATGTGCTATGGACCCAAACATGACTCACGTTAAAGTGGGCATGTCGGTACGATGGAAGGATCGGGTGCGTCAGCGTGACCACCAACATCAAAACCAGCAAACCCACCAAGTGCGCCAAGAGCGTCGATGGGAACCACCATTCGTCCGAAATAACCGGCTGCGATTTGAAGAAAGTAATCGGCAACGGTAACCGTTTGCAGATAGCAATTCACAGCGGACGCTTTAACGAGCGTCCGCTGTTTTATAAACTCAAGACAACAAGATGACACCAAAAGAAAGAACAAAAAAAGGATTGAAGGAGATTTTATAATGTTATCGAAAAGTGCCACCGTTGAAGGAATTAAAATTTGTGTGTATGTGTTCGCCGTATTCCTTGTCATCAGTCTGACCGGGTTGGTCAACTGGTCTTGGTTGTGGATTACTGCGCCACTGTGGATTCCCGCAACACTAATCACTTTCATTATGCTTTGCAATCGTGTGTGCAAATACTGCATGAAGTTTGTCCATTTTATATCTGTTAACTTTAAATAAGGAATATGAATTGAATATTTCACCTGACACTCTAGAAATCCTGAAGAACTTTTCAACGATCCAATCCAATCTGTTAATACGAGAAGGTTCGGTTCTCGAAACGGTTGCAGAATCCAGAAACATTGTTGCGAGAGCAACTGTAGCGGATGTGTTTCCACAAGACTTCGGTATCTGGGACTTAGGACAATTCTTAGCTTTGCTGAGTTTGTTTACAAAACCATCTTTAGATTTCAAAGATAAGTTTGTCATTGTCAAAGAAGACAGCAAGGAAGGAATCACATCTGCGTTAAAATTCTATAGTGCTGCTGCTTCCATGTTGACCACGCCCGCAAAGCAACTTAACATGGAAGGAACGAAAGTTACGTTTGATCTACCTGCGGAGAAAATCAAAGCAGTCATGACCGCTGCTGGAACGCTTGGTGTAGACGATCTTCAATTTGCAAGTGATGGATCGCTGATTACATTAGCTGCACTTGACAAAGACGAAGCGAAAACATCCGCTTCCAATAGCTACACTCTCCCAATTGAAGAAGACAGTGAAGAAACAAAATTCTGCATCTATCTGACTGCATCATTGTTTCGCATGATCGATGATGACTATGAAGTGCAGTTGGGCGCAGAGTCCATCTCCCAATTCAAAAGCAAGAACCGTGACCTGACTTACTGGATGGCTCCCACAATTGACAGTGTACATGGAAAATAAAATGAACAAAGCGCAAGATCTTCTCTGGGTTGAAAAATATCGACCAAGCACAATTGACGAGTGTATCCTGACAGCGACCAATGAAAAGACGTTTAAGGAAATCATCAAATCTAGCACCATTCCCAACATGCTTTTAACAGGCGTATCGGGATGTGGCAAGACCACTGTTGCGCGCGCGTTGTGTGACGAACTGGATGTGGATTCGATATTCATCAATGCTAGTGAAGAATCTGGAATCGATACGTTAAGGAATAAAATTCGTAACTTTGCCTCAACAGTCAGTATGCATGGCGGTCGGAAAGTGATCATTCTCGATGAGGCAGACCATCTTAATCCTTCCTCAACTCAACCGGCGTTACGCGGCGCAATTGAGGAATTCGCCGCTAACTGCCGATTTATTTTTACAGCAAACTACAAAAACAAATTGATTCCTGCTCTGCATTCACGCTGCACAGAAGTTCTGTTCCAAATTCCCAGCAAAGAAAAACCTAAGATTGCCGGGAAGTTTATGGAAAGGGCAATGTATGTTTTGAAATCCGAAAGCGTGAAACTTAAAAGTCCAGAAATCATCGCTGAACTAATTAAGAAATACTATCCAGATTTTCGTCGAGTACTCAATGAACTACAACGATACTCTATGAGTGGTGAGGTTGATGAAGGAATCCTCACCGTATTGTCAGAGGTAGAAACTAAGAAACTGATGGACGCATTAAAAAACAAACAGTTCACCACCATGCGAAAATGGGTTGTCGAGAACATGGATCAGGAACCATCAAGGATTTTTCGCAAGCTGTACGACAACTTATATGCTGTATTGGAACCCGGTTCAATTCCCCAAGCAGTACTGATAATAGCCAATTATGATTACCGTAGTGCCTTTGTGGGTGATGCTGAAATAAATTTAGTAGCATGTTTGGCAGAAATTATGGTTGATTGCGAATTTAAATAATGCAATTATCCGATTATCTCAAAGCAATCAATCAGAACAAACAACCATTAATGGATGACCCAACAGACTTGACCGCAGAGTCTGATTATGTCCCGTTTATTGTGGCGCGATGCCTTAGTTATTTTCCTGACACACTTATCATGGCGAATGAAATCAACACGTTTCCCAATGTTGATAAAAAACTGCATTTTGATTTTCTACTAAATATAGTTAGGAAGGGGAAACGATTCTCACGATGGCACAAAACAGTGCAACCTGATGATTTACAAGTGGTGAAGGACGCATTTCAATTCAGCAACGAGAAAGCCCTCCAGACCCTTTCCATCCTTTCACCTGATGACTTAAATCAATTACGATATTTGACACGAAAAGGCGGCAAACATGGAGAAAAACATTGAACTATCGGTAGATGATCTAGTTGAAGTAACGCTGAAAGACCCAGATGACTTTCTTAAAGTTAAAGAAACACTCACACGGATTGGGGTATCGTCCAAAAAAGGCAACACCCTTTTCCAATCCTGTCATATTCTGCATAAGCGAGGCAAGTACTACATCATCCATTTCAAAGAACTGTTTGCACTTGACGGAAAACCAAGCAGTCTCGTTGAAAACGATATCGCGCGCCGAAACACCATTACGAACTTACTTGATGATTGGGGATTAGTTGATCTGGTGGACCCAGATCGAACAAGAGAACCTATTGCACCCATGAGTCAAATCAAGATTATTCGACATGATCAAAAACAAGAATGGACACTTGAAGCAAAACACAATATTGGAAAACGAGTAAAAAACATTTAGAATGGAAACCTTTTTATTATGACATCTATTGAAACAGCGGATACTATCGATCCGCCTGCCCACAATCTCTATTACTATCGCATGTTTCCTGATGTTCGACCCCCTCTGGTCGCAACACAGGGTTCTGCATGTTTTGATCTGTATGCATACTTATCAACAGATCGTCTTATCACATCTAAAACACAAAATCATTCAGTGTACAAAGAATACCCAACCCAAGAGGGAATCAACATACATCCAAAACAAATCATGATGATCCCCACTGGACTCAAGTTCGATATTCCAGATGATCGTGTTTTGCAAATCTACGCACGCAGTAGCCTCTGTTGGGGGTATGGATTATCTTTGGCGAATCATGTCGGGGTTGTCGATTCAGATTATGTTGAGGAAGTGTTTCTTCCTGTACGAAATGTGATTGACCAAATGGTTGTGATTCCAAACGGTACTCGATTGGCACAAGCTCGACTATTAAAAAGACACACATATGACATACTTGAAATAAACAATGAACCAGAACATAAAACAGAAAGGGTTGGCGGTTTTGGATCAACAGGAAATAACTGAATACCCGCAACTGATTCCAGAGATTACGCGCGAGATGTGCCTTACGATTGTAGCAGAGCAGGACAATGATTTCCTGTCTTATGCTGCTATCCACATGGAACGCTGGCTTGAGGAAAATCCTTATCTCGTTGAGTTCATGCAGAAAATGATTCAACAGTCGAATGAAGATTCCGAACGAATGCTGAAAATGGCAGTAATCGTTTTACGCATGGTCGAAACATCATTGGAAGTCAAACAACTCACTGAAGACTTAAAAGGAAAACTTGATGGTCCTCCAGAAAAATTAATCCAGAACACTAAGAAAACCACAAAAAGCACACCACCAACCGTACTTCCGTTTTCAGAATTCAAAAAGGAACAAGATAATGGCGAAGAAAACAATCGAGACGATTCAACTAACGGACGAACAACTGAAGACCCTGAGAATGGCATTTGATAAGGTCAGGTTCAAGCAGGAAAATATTCAGGTTATCCTCAACACATTTCTCGATGGATTGAAAGATGAAGAGGAAGTTGCATGGGACGAGGTTGCCAAAATGTTTGGTGCAGAGTCAAACATGCAACTGCTCGCGCAGAAAAGGCACATTGACATTAACTGGATTGCAGGAATTGCAAAACTTGTTGATGAACTTCCTCAACGTAAAGAACCGGGACTTAGTTTATCTGGTTTCAACGCAGAAGAATAAAAAATGAAACACGTTGAGGTCTATCGTGACCCAAATAAATTTGCAGCATGGCCAGCTAACCATGGGATATGGTCTTGGGGGGATGAGATACTTGTTGGATTTTTCGTAGGAGAATTAGATCGAACCAATGCGAACCATCCCCTTGACACAAGCAAATCACAGGACGTTATGTTCTATCGTTCGCATGATGGTGGACTATCATGGGCTTCAGATAAGGGGAATGGACTTCATCAAGCAAAGCGGCTATGTACACCACACGATGCGTATCATCCCGGTGGACTCACACCACCCTCCAACTATAAGCCACGCTCCTATATTGATTTTGAACTTCCAAACAACATAATGACATTCTGTCGATCTGCAAACAATCACGGAATATCTTGGTATTTTCTTTCAGCAAACAGAGGAAAATATTGGCAGGGTCCACACTTCTTCGACACATTCGATGAAGTTGGTGTAATGGCGAGAACCTGTTATGTGCCAACTGGAAAATTTTCCTGTATAGCATTTATTACTATAGCCCACAATCCAAGAGAGATGAGTAAAGTTGGAGAAGGTCGTGTTCTCATTGTTAAAACAACCGATGGTGGAACATCTTGGCATAAAGTAAACAAGACCGTGTTGCCTTCTCGATTTCATTTTGAAATTATGCCGTCTGCGGTAAAGGCTGATGACAAAATTATTCTAGCAACACGACTATATGCCAAAGATGCTGGATCGAATAAAGCCCAAACATATTCTGCCCCATTCAATATTGGCTGTATTGGCATTCATCACTATTTTCCAGAAACCAACAAGATCGTGCATCTGGGTGTAACTGCTCTTATGATGAATACTTCAAGTCCACCAAGTCTGGTTCGTCTTCCTAATGGACACTTGGTACTCACCTATGGTCGAAGAGAAAAACCATACGGCATTCAAGCCCAGATCAGCAAAGATGAGGGATTGTCTTGGAGTAGTCCATACATTCTCCGCAACGATGGTGGGAACTGGGACTTGGGATATGTTGCAAGCACCCTGAACGCAAACAATGATATTGTCAGCACGTATTATTACAATCTTAATCCAACAGAGGACACTCGATGGATTGGGGCTACGGTGTGGCATCCAGATGAATTGACTATTTCAATGAAAGCACCGTCCCCAACAGTGAAGGTTGCATGAATGAAATTCTACACTAATGTAACACAATACGGTAGTGTGATTCTACATCGATGGGTAGAAGACGGACAGCACAAGAAACGTGCGGTCAGTTTTCATCCAACACTTTACATTCCGTCGAATGATGAAAGCTCAGAATATAAAACCGTATATGGCGAACCTGTAGAACCAAAACATCCAGGGACGATCAAGCAATGTCGAGCATTCATTGAACAATATAAAGAAGTACCAAACTTTACCGTATATGGCACGACACAGTATCAGTATCAGTTTTTAGCAGAGCATTATCCAAAGCATCCAGTGGAATACTCATTCGATGATTTGAATATCTACAACATCGACATCGAAACCACATGCGAAAATGGGTTCCCCGATGTTGACAATCCAATGGAAGAAGTTAATGTTATCACGATTGAGCATCGTGGTAAATATACGATTTGGCATTTGCCGGGATTCGATAACAAGAAGTTTCATGAAGAGGGGTACGAAAAACTACTCGACACAGATGGCAAAAACATCACTACCGTGTTGTGTCAAACAGAAATCGAATTGCTGCAAAGGTTTCTTGAATTCTGGAAAGACGGAGACTATCCAGATATCGTAACAGGATGGAATGTGCGTTTCTTTGATATTCCATATCTGTATGAAAGAATCAAATCACTGTTTGATGAAGATGAAGCAAATGCACTTTCTCCATGGAATGTTGTGCGCCGACAAGAAGTCAGGAAGTGGAATCGAGATCAAACAGCATACAGCATTGCTGGCGTTTCCACACTCGACTACATGGAATTGTATCGTAACTTTACATACACGGCGCAGGAGTCCTACTCGCTAGACAACATTTCATATGTTGAGCTAAAGAAAAAGAAACTCGACTATGAGGAATATGGGCATCTTCACACATTCTATCGTAACAACTTTACCAAATTCGTTGTCTACAACATTCATGACGTTGAACTGGTTGCACAGTTGGAAGACAAGATGCGCCTATTGGAACTTGCCGTTACGATGGCGTATGATGCCAAATGCTCTTTCGATGATGTGTTTTCACAGGTGCGAATGTGGGATGTAATCATCTTCAATGAACTATACCGTCAAAGAAAAGTGATCCCTCCAAAAACAGATCACTCAAAGGATGCGGCTTATGAGGGCGCGTATGTGAAAGACCCTCAACTTGGCGCACACGATTGGATTGTATCGTTCGATCTGGCAAGCCTCTATCCACATTTGATAATGCAGTATAACATATCACCAGAAACCTTGATAGATGGAATCGACACGCCCGCATCCAACACGGAAACATCAAATTTAGTTTCAGGGTTGCTTGATCAAAAGATTGATACGTCTGATTTGAAAACCCACAATGTATGTTTAACAGCTAACCGACAATTCTTTAGAACTGATGTTTCTGGGTTCCTTCCAAAAATCATGCAGAGAATGTATGATGATCGAAAGAAATACAAGAAGGAAATGCTCAAAGCTAAAGCGGCGAAGGTGAAAGCAAAAAGCAAAGCAGAAGAAAACAAGCTGGAGAAAGATGTCTCCAAATTTGAGAACCTCCAAAAATCAAAAAAGATTCAACTTAACAGTGCCTATGGTGCTTTGGGAAATGAGTATTTTCGATTCTTCGATATCCGTATTGCTGAAGCAATCACACTATCTGGGCAACTTTCAATTCGCTGGATTGAAAATAATGTTAACCGATTCATGAATGAACTGCTCGATACGAAGAACGAGGACTACATCATCGCAGTTGACACAGACTCGATTTATGTTCGATTCGGTCCTCTGGTCAAGAAGGTCTTTGGAGATAACCAAGTCGAATCAGAAAAGATTATTAACTTTCTGGAAAAAGCTTGCAACGAAAAAATTAAGGATTTTATCGATCAAAGCTATATTAAGCTTGCTAAATACGTCAATGCATATCAGCAGAAGATGATGATGGATCGAGAGGTTATTGCCAGTCGAGGAATCTGGACTGCTAAAAAACGATACGTGTTGGATGTATGGGATTTGGAGGGTGTGCGATATGAGAAACCAGAATTAAAAATCATGGGGCTAGAAGCAATCAAAAGCTCTACTCCAGAACCATGTCGAAAGAAAATCAAAGAAGTTTTGAAGATTGCTCTACGCGAAAATGAAGATGCAGTAATTAACTTCATCAAAGACTTTCGTAAGGAGTTCTATAAGTTACCCGCAGAGGAAGTTGCATTTCCGCGATCAATTACAGGTATCGACAAATACTCACACCCAGTAACCGTATTCAAAAAGAGTACCCCGATGCATGTCAAAGGCGCTCTATTATTTAATCATCTGTTGAAGAAAATGGAGATGGACAAAGACTATCGTCCCATCCAAGATCACGATAAAATTAAATTCATTCATATGCGAGTACCAAATCCTGCACGCGGACCTGTTGTAGCATTTCGTGATTTTCTTCCAGATGAAATAGGACTCGATGAATATGTGGATTACAAGACCCAGTTTGAAAAAACATTTCTTGATCCGCTAAAGATTGTACTTGATAAGATCGGATGGAAGACTGAAAGACAAGCAACACTAGATGCCTTTATGGTGTAGGAGATACTAATGTATGATTACAACTGCGAACTGATCCGTGTGGTTGATGGCGACACGGTTGACCTGAATGTTAATCTTGGTTTCGATATCTGGGTTAAGAAGCGAGTGCGCCTGTATGGTATTGACGCTCCCGAATCACGAACACGCGACTTGGAAGAAAAGAAAATGGGGATAGCTGCTACGGTGGCGTTAATGGAACTGATAGATGACGCAATCAATTTCCATAATGGAACGATACGTCTTGAATCCAAAATCTACGAACGAGATAAGTTTGGTCGTGTACTAGGAATCCTACACTTAGACACAAAGACGTTCACAGAGGATGGAGAGGATACAATAACAAGTATAGTAATTAATAGGTGGATGGTTCAAGAAGGTCATGCAAATAAAACTACATTTGATTAAACGTGGAGATAAAGATGGGACGAATTAAAAAAAGCGTGAAGCAGTTTCAAAGATTGTTAGATGCAAGTGAAAACCCATACATCAGCATAGTTGAAGACGGCGTAGCTGGATCAGATGTTACCGAATTTGTTGACAGTGGATCATATGCTCTCAATGCTCAACTGTCTGGCTCAATTTATGGTGGATGGGCTAACAATAAAATAAGTGCATTGGCTGGAGAAGAGAAAACAGGCAAAACCTTTTTTGCTCTATCGGCTTGCGCACAATTTCTTAAAGCCAATCCAACTGGGTGTGTCTTTTACTTTGACACTGAACGAGCTATCACAAAAGATGTTTGTCGCGGTCATGAAATTGACTTGGAAAGAATTGCGATCTTAGGTGTAGCTACTGTTGAAGACTTTCGCACACAGGTTGCTAAGATGCTCGACAACTATCTGGAGCAGGATGAAAAGGATCGAATGCCAATCATGTTTGTTCTGGACTCTCTGGGTATGCTTTCAACCAACAAGGAGATGCATGACATTTCCGAAGGATCAGACAAACGAGACATGACAAGATCGCAATTGGTTAAAGGTGCTTTCCGTGCATTGACATTGAAACTCGGCGTGGCGAAAGTTCCTATGCTTGTAACAAACCACACATACGCAGTTGTTGGATCATT
>VTLG01005318.1_pt1 | contig 23861 bp, 25 predicted proteins | sample 4694571 | NCBI WGS metagenome assembly VTLG01 (sample SAMN12604809, study PRJNA352737) | marine metagenome | biome: ENVO:00000447; feature: ENVO:00000209|ENVO:00000569|ENVO:01000036; material: ENVO:00002151; isolation source: viral sequences binned using virsorter ...
CACCAACAACGCAGTAGCATGGGCTGTTGGTGTTTCTTAGTTGCCTAGATAAGCATATTAAACTTATCACATATATTTTAACCTGCTATACATTATTACTAAATTTGACTATACTAAATTTAAATCTAACTAATCATGCAATCTGATAAGCTACCAGTTATAACAGATGAATTGATTTTTGCTTTAGATCAAATCTTTCCTAATCGTCATCCTGATTTGTCTTTATCTGATAGAGAGGTATGGTATAGGTCAGGGCAAAGGTTTGTTGTAGATTATTTAATTGAACAACAAGCAAGACAAAAAGAAACCATGCTCACTGAATCAGTTCTGGAGAACTAATTATGTGTCCACCAAGAAGGCCACCACCACCCCCACCATTACCAAAACCTAGACCGATAGCACCAAAGCCAGAGAAAACTGCACAGCAAGTTAAAGTAGGTGCTAAAAGAACTAGCACTGAAGGTGGTAGAAGAAGGAGGGGTTCTAGGAGAAGGACAGGTACAATGTTACTAAGGATTCCTCTAGATACTACAAGTGATTTAAGGTATTAATTATGTGCTTACCAGGCTCACCCATTTTTGAACGTATCATTGTTGACCAAAAATCTCCGAGAGATGATGCTCCTGTAATAACAGGAAGGCAAAAAAATGTTGCAGATCCTATTGATACTTCAAGAGAATCTGCACGTTTAAAAAAAGAAAGAAGGCAAGAAAGAATTGATGTTGCATTTGGCAGAAAAAAACCAAGATCACCAAATGATCTACGACTTATGTAATGGAGTATTCAACACAAGGAAAAACTGCTGCTGGTAGGTATGCTCAATTAGAAAGTGCAAGATCTACCTTTGATAGAGAAGCAAAGGAATCATCAAAACTAACCATACCTAGCCTTATTCCTGAGAGTACAACAGGAACAAGAGCAAAAATAAAAACCCCTTTTCAAGCAGTAGGAGCAAGGGGTGTTAATAGTCTTGCATCTAAACTTTTATTTGCATTACTACCTCCATCAACTGCATTTTTTAAATTAAGTATTGATAGTCTTGAGCTTTTAAAACAAGGGCAAGAAGGTCTTGAGTCAGAAATAGATAAAGGATTACGAACAATAGAATCAGCTTTGATGAATGAGATAGAGATCTCTAACGATAGGGTGGCAATGTTTGAAGCACTTAAGCATCTTATTGTTGGAGGGAATGTTCTTCTCTATCTCACAGATGATGGACTTAAGGTATATCCACTATCTAAATTTGTATGTAAGCGTGATGCAGTAGGTAATATCTTAGAAATTATTACAAAGGAATCAGTTAACCCTAATGCACTTTCACCACAGTTTTTAGAACAAATAAAAAAGAAAGAAAACTATGATGAAAAAACAATGGAAGGAGATCTTGATATATACACATACATCAAAAGAATTAATGATGAACATTTTTGGCATCAAGAATGTAAGGGAGAAAAGATACCAGGTACTGATGGCAGATCAAAAGTAGAAGTATCTCCTTGGATTACACTTAGATTTGTCCGAATTGATGGTGAAGATTACGGCAGAGGATATGTAGAAGAATATAGAGGAGACTTGATTAGTCTTGAAGCTTTGATGCAAGCCATTATTGAAGGTGCAGCAGCATCAGCTAAGACAATATTCCTTGTGAACCCTAATGGTGTAACAAGGGCAGCTACTTTAGCTAAAGCTCCAAATGGTGCGATAAGAGAGGGTACAGCAGCAGATATTTCTGTTATGCAAGTAGGCAAAGGATCAGATTTTCAAGTATCTTTTTCTGCGATACAACGTATTGAGTCAAGACTTGAATATGCTTTTCTTATGGCAAGATCTGTACAAAGAGATGCAGAAAGAGTAACAGCAGCAGAGGTCACCATGATGGCTAATGAATTAGAAAATTCTTTGGGTGGCATATACAGCATCTTGACTCAAGAGTTTCAACTTAAATATTTGAAAAGAAGAATGCACATGTTAGTTCGTTCTGGTAAAGCACCAAAGCTGCCAGAAAGATTAGTTAAACCTAAGATTGTTACAGGTGTACAAGGTCTTGGTAGAGGTAATGATCGTAATAAGCTTATTGAATTTATTGGAACGGTTTCACAAGCTTTAGGTCCAGATATAATGCGTCAGTACATGAATGTGGACGAAGCTATAAAACGTCTTGCAAACTCTATTGGTATAGATACTGTAAACTTAGTTAAGACTCAAGAAGAGATACAGAATGAGATGGAAGCTATGCAACAGCAGCAGCTTATACAACATCTTGGACCTGCTGCTCTTGGATCACCATTAATTGATCCACAAAAAAATGCAAATGCAAGCTCACAACAAATGGAGGTAAATGATGCCCAGCAAGAAGCCGAATCCTAAACCAGAAACAGAACCAGCAAAGGCTGTTGTTAGTAAGTTAGGTATCAATGATGAGCCTATCCCTACAAAGCCAAGAGTGGTCAAAACTAAAAATGGTCGTACAATTACTTTTAATTAACAAAATTCTATGACTTCATCACAAGTAAATGTCTCAGAGACACCACCAATGTCTTCTAATGACTTGGAAAGTTTAAAAGACGAGAATGGTTTGTATGCTGGCAAGTTTAAATCTGTAGAAGATTTAGTAGGAAGCTACAAAGAACTCGAAGGTAAGCTTGGCGCTATAGATCAAACCAAAGAAGAACCAGAAGGTGTAGCAGAACAGGAAACAAAAGAACAAGAAACAGAAACTAATGATGCTGACTTTAATGCAGAAGAATATTATGGTGATGGTCTTGCTTCTGTCTTAGAAGAAGTTGGTATAGATCCAAAAGATATATCAGAAAGATTCTATAACGATGATGGCATCTCTGAAGATGATTATTCCAAGTTAGGAGAAGCGGGTTTTTCTAGACAAGTTATTGATACTTACCTTGATGGGGTAAGAAATTCAACTCAAGAAATTGCTTCTTCTCAAATACAAGGCATAAAAGATTCAGTTGGAGGGGATGACAACTACAGTAAAATGGTTTCATGGGCTGTAGAAAATCTACCTGCCAATGAAGTTGAAGCTTTTAATAAGCTAACTGATACAGGAGATGCACCTGCAATTAAGTTTGCAGTACAAGGTCTTTATTCTCAATACAGTAATGCTATGGGTGTTGAACCAAATTTAGTATCGGGTCGTGCTTCACAAAGCGGACCTACTCCATTTAGATCTACAGCAGAAGTAGTTACCGCTATGTCAGATCCACGCTATGGTAAAGATGTTACATACACCGAAGACGTACAAAGACGTTTAGGTGGTAGTGATGTATTTACTGGTCGTTAATTATGGCTAACAAACCAACCAACCCAGAATTATATTCAAGGGTAAAAGCAGAAGCAAAGAAGAAGTTTAGAGTCTATCCTTCTGCTTATGCTAATGCTTGGTTGGTAAGAACCTATAAAAAACGTGGTGGAGGTTATCGTAAAACTTAATTATGCCTTATTCTAAAAAACAAATAAAGATCGCTAGAGTTGCAGAACCTAGAGATAAAATCACTAGAGAAGATCTTATGATCCTTCGTAAGTCAAAGAAAAAGAAAAATGGCAAAGCTTAATCTTAGCCAGATGAAAAAGCTGAAAGCACATTCTGTTCATCACACAACCAAACACATGAACCTAATGAAAAAGCTTATGCGTGAAGGTAAAACATTTAAAGCTGCACATACTGCTGCACAAAAAGAAGTAGGCAAATGAGTCTTACAAGATGGTTCAAAGAGAATTGGGTAGACGTTAAAACAGGTAAACCCTGTGGACGTAAAAAAGGAGAAAGTCGTGGCTACCCTGCTTGCAGACCATCAAAAAGAATAAGTAGCAAAACACCAAAGACTACCAGTGAAATGAGTAGTAAAGAAAAGGCTAGATTTAAAAGAGAAAAGACAAGTTCAAAAAAAATTAGCTATCAACATAGAAGAAATAAAAATAGAGAAAAGTTAAGACTTGCATAAAGGTGTTATATTTAAAATAACTTACATTTTTTATGTCTAAAGGTGTATCTCTTACCAAGAAGGATAAAGACCCCACAGGTGGTTTGACTGCTTCTGGTCGTAAGAAGTACAACGAAGCAACAGGTGGAAACTTGCAAGCTCCTGTTACTAAAAAGACAGGTCTTTCTCCTAGACAGAAAGCAAGAAGAAAATCTTTTTGTGCAAGAATGTCTAAGGTAAAAGGACCATTAAAAAAAGATGGCAAGTTAACTCGCAAAGCCCTTGCACTACGCAAGTGGAATTGTGGGTCAGTATAAATTAACAAAACGAAAATCTTAATATCAAAAGTGCCTGATGCGTCAGATACCACTTGAGAGAACAGACAGTAGTAAAGTTAGTTTCTCAAATTATTAATCAATCCAAAGGAGTTTAAATTATGGCTAACGCCACAGTTTCACGCCTTGGTCTGGTAAACAATAGTGGGACAGACTTTGAAGCTCTGTTTCTGAAAGTGTTCTCTGGTGAGGTTCTTACAGCTTTTGCTAGAAACAACATCTTCAACGATCAACTTCATTCAGTTCGCACTATTACTTCTGGTAAATCAGCACAGTTTCCTGTTACAGGTGCTGCAACTGCTGCATATCACACACCAGGAACACCATTAGTAGGTGCAAACCAGATCTTGGCAAATGAAAAGATTATTTCTATTGATGATCTTTTAATATCACAAGCTTTCGTCAGCAATCTTGACGAGCTTATGAATCATTATGACGTAAGGGCAACTTACGCTGATGAATTAGGAAAGGCTCTCGCAAAAACATACGATCAAAACGTAGCGAAAGTAATAGCTAATGCGAGTCGTGCATCAACAACACTTACAGGTGGAAATGGTGGTATCACAGCTACTATGGCTTCTGGTAACACAACCTCTGCTGCTGTTGATGGTGATGAACTAGCTGCTGCTATCTATGACATTGCACAGACATTTGATGAAAGAGACATTCCTCCAACAGATCGTTTCTGTGTATTACCACCTGCTGAGTACTACAAGTTAGCTGAATCAGCTACAAGAACTGTAGATGTTGACTTCAACCCAGGTGGCAATGGTTCATTTGCTTCAGGTCGTGTACAACAGATTGCTGGTATTCCAGTAATGATGAGTAACAATGTACCTCAATCAAACGTAGGATCAAACCCAAGTGGAGCTAACAACACCTACTCAGGTGACGATAGTAAAACTATTGGTCTTGTCTTCCACAAGTCAGCAGTTGGTACTGTGAAGCTAATGGACATGACAACTGAGATCTCTGGTTCTGACTACGGAATCATGTATCAAGGTACATTGATGGTTGCTAAGTATGCTCTTGGTCATGGAATCCTAAGACCAGAATGTGCAGCTACAATCAAGCTTGCTGCTTCTTAATTTCAATTTATAGGGTATCTTATTATTAGATACCCTTTTTTTATACCCATGTATCATTCATCAAAGAAGAAGAAAAAGAAAGGTGGGAGAGATTCACTTAAAATTAAAAAAAAGGGGTACTAAAAAATGGCTGTAGCTGCAACCACTGAACTAGAAAGCGTCAACATTATGTTGGCGGCTATAGGAGAAACTCCAGTTAACTCTTTAACAGGTACTTTACCTGTTGATGTAAGACTTGCACAAAGCACTCTTGCAGAAGTCAACAAAGAAGTTCAATCAGAAGGATGGTCTTTTAATACTGAAATAGATTTAACCTTATCTAGAGATGGATCTAATAATCATATATCACTTGCGGCAGACGTTTTAAGAGTTGATCCTAATATTCATCATCACACTACAATTGATGCAATACAGCGTGGTTTAAAACTATATGACAGATTAAATAACAAGTATGATTTTGATGAAGATCTTATTTGTACTGTTGTATTTTTTAGAACTTTTGATGAGATACCAGAACCTGCAAGAAGATATATAACAATCAAAGCTGCTCGTATCTTTGTTGATAGATTAGTTAGTGATGATGGTTTAAGAACCTATACACAACAAGACGAAGTAAGAGCTAGAGCTATACTGATGGAAACAGACTTAGCGAATGGAGATCATAACCTTCTTAGAGGAGATCCTTCATTAACAAATGTCTTTGATACCTACTCACCTTCAAGAGCTTTAATTAGATAATTATGGCTTTAATTTCTAGATCAATACCTACTTTATTAAGAGGTATATCTCAAGCTTCAGATGCAACTAAACAACCTGATCATGCTGATATACAAGATAATGCTGATAGCAATCCTGTCTTAGGTTTAACAAAGCGTTCTGGACTTGAATTTGTATCTAAGCTAAGTAATACAACTTTAGGTAATGTACATATACAAACTATTAATAGAGACACTAATGAAAGATATATAGTTATATTTAGTGATGGTAATGTAAGGGTTTTTGAATTAGATGGTACAGAAAGGACTGTACAAAAACCTAACGGAACCGCTTATTTAAATACTACAACTCCTAAAGATGATATAAAAACTATTACTGTTGCTGATTTTACTTTCGTTGTAAATAAGACTGTAACAACTACAATGGATACCAGTTTATCATCAGGTAATATTACACAGGCAATAATATTTGTTAGTCAAGTATCTGATAAGACAACTTATTCTGTTACCGTTGATGGAGTTACAGTAACTGATGATACTACTGGTAACTCAGCTTTAAGTACTACGCAAGTTGCTACAGATTTAAGAGTAGGTTTAAATGCTGGCTTAACAGGCTTTACCTTACAACAAAATGGTCCTGTAGTTCATATTAAAAAAACAGATGGATCTAATTTTTCTATAGATGGTAATGACACTCAAGGTAATTCTGAATTAGTAGTTGTAAAAAATAGTATTCAGAGATTTACTGATCTACCAACAGTCTCTCCTCATGGGTATGTAGTAGAAGTAAAAGGTGATGATAATACAGAGTTTGACAATTATTACGTTAAATTTGTTGCTAACAACAGCACAGTAGATGGAACATTAGAGGAAGGACAGTGGGAAGAATGTGCGCAACCAGGAATAGAATTTAAATTTAACTATTCAACCATGCCTCATATCTTAATAAGAAAGGCAGATGGTGATTTTTTATTTGGAGAAGTTGATGGGAGTGCAAACACAGATTTAAATACTGCTGGAACATATAGTCAATCAGGAACAACTGTGACTATAACTTCTGCAAATCATGGATTATCAAGTAATGATTCAGTAACTTTTGATTTTACCACTGGTTTTGCTACTGATGGTACTTTTACAATAACAGTAACTAATGCTAATACCTTTACCTATACAGCATCAAATAATGTATTAGATACTCCAATGATAGGTAATGTAAGTTTTGGAAAAGTAAATAATTCAACAATACCTAAATGGGGTGAACGTACTGTTGGTGATTTAGATTCTGCACCAAATCCTTCTTTTATTGGTCAAAAAATAAATAATGTTTTGTTTTATAGAAACAGATTAGGATTTCTATCTAACGACAATGTGATTCTTAGTACTGTATCTGATTTTTTTCAGTTTTTTAGAGAAACTGTTTTAACTGTTATTGATAGTGATCCGATAGATATAGCTGCTGCACATACAAAAGTATCTGTTTTAAAGCACTCTGTACCGATGGGAGAACAATTAGTCTTATTCTCTGATCAAACTCAGTTTATCCTGACATCTTCATCTGTTCTTACCTTAACACCTAAAACAGCTACTATTGTTGTTGCAACAGAATTTGAAAGTAGTGATAAAGCTACGCCTGTAAGTTCTGGTAGTAGTATTTATTATCTAACTAAGAAAGGATCTTTTGCTGGAATTAGAGAATATGTTTCTCAAGAAGATACAGTTATAAAAGAAGCAGCTAATATAACAGTTCATGTTCCAAAACTTATACCAGTAAATGTTTTTAAATTAGCAGTTTCAACGAGCGAAGATGTTTTAGTTGTATTAGGTACTGACAATTCTAATAAATTATATATAAACAGATGGTTGTATGGTGCTGAAGGACAAAAGGTTCTTAATTCTTGGTCAACTTATACAATTAATTCAAACAGATCAATATTAAATATAGACTTTATTGGTACTGATTTATTTGCAGTTATTGAAGAAGCTAATGGTATAACTTTAGAAAAAATTCCATTTGAAGCTGATTTTACAGAAACAAATGCAACTTTTAAATATTGCATAGATCATAAAGTTACCGAGGGAACTACTGGTGTTTCAACAGCTTATAATTCTAGTACTGATGTAACTACTTTTACTGTTCCTTACAGGTTAAGGGCAAGTATGAATGTGATCGGCAGATATCTAGCTAGTGGAGAAACAAGTACTTTTGTTGATACGCAAGGTAATACTAAAACATTAAAGGCAGGTCAAATTATAGCAACGTCTAATTCTACTGACGGATCAACTTCAACTATTACTGCTAACGGTGATTATAGAAATAGTAAATTTATTATTGGTGAACCTTATGAAATGCACTACAGATTTAGTCAAAGAAGAATTATGCAATCATCACAAGGAAGAGATGAGATATTAAGTGGTAGATTACAACTGCATCATTTTTATTTAAAGTTTGAAGAAACAGGTTTCTTTACAGTAGAAGTTACACCAGAACATAGAACAACATCTACATATAAATTTACTGGTCGTGTTCTTAGTTCTACTACTATTGGTCAAATTAATTTAGAATCTGGTAATTTTAAAGTGCCAATAATGTCTAGAGCAGATAAAGTAGATATAGATATTAAAAACAATACTTTTTTACCTACACGAGTTGCTAGTGCTGAGTATGAGGCAATGTTCCATATGAGGAGTAGAAGAGCTTAATGGCATATTTAAGAAAAGCAAAACTAAAAGATCTTAATTATGTATGTGAAAACATGAGAGAAATAGATCGTATAGAAGCTATATATCAAACAGGTGAAAATCCAGAAGATGCTTTACGTTTAATATATTTACATGGAGAAGAAATGTTAACTATTGCTAGTGAAGAAGATCAACCTATGGGGTTATGTGGTGTTGTTAGTGATGGTTGTATATGGATGCTTGCAACAGATGAATTATTTAGCTCTAAAAGGGATAGACTACATTTAATAAGAAAAGGTAGAAAATGGGTTGATGAACTATTGAAAAATTACAAAATCCTATATAATTTTGTATATGCAGAGAATCATTCTGCTATTAAATGGTTAAAAGCTCTTGGGTTTACATTTGTTAATTATTATGAGAAGTATGGAGAGCAAGAAAAACCATTTTATGAATTTCTGAGGATAGTCTAAATGTGTTCAGTACCAGCTATGGTAGCAGGTTCAATGGGGTTAAACCTATTCCAAGGACTATCTATGCGTAATGCTGCAAAAGAACGAGCTAGGCAAACATATCAAATGGCTTTACAAGCTAATAAATCAGCAGAAGAATCTTTTGCTAATCAACAAACAGCTTTAGGACAGAGATTAAAAGAAGACAGGGCATCATCAGCACAAGAAAAATTAGCTAAAACAATACAAGGATTACAAGCTAGAGGAACGATTAGAGCCAGTGAAAGAGCAGGTCTTACTGTTAATTTATTATTAGCTGATCAAGAACGACAAACAGCAAACGCTAGAGAATCCATAACTCAAACCTTAGAATCAGCGACAAGACAATATAGAAGAAATGTACAAGGTCTTGTATCTCAACGAGATAGCAGACGTAATCAATTACAAAGTCAAATAAACCAAGCATATAATCAGATACCTTCCTTAAGTTCGGTTATCTTAGGAACAGCTACTCAAGGACTTTCTACCTTTGCATCAGTTTATGATTTTTCAAAATGACTAACAGTTTTCAAAGTACAGCCTTTCAACCTTCTGCAAGTCCTGTAGATACTTTTGTACAACCTGTAACTGTACAACCCAAAAGTGGTGCAGAAGAGTTGGCCGAGATATTACAAGTAGTAAATCCAGGTCTGCAAGCATTTATTGGACAGAAGATAGAAGATAAAGTTGAAGAAGAAAAAATTAAGTTTCAAAATATAGCAATACAAGAAGATATAAAGAATGGTGTTTTTGGAAATATTGTCACTGAAACAAGAAAAAAAGAAGGACCAGATGCTGCTAATCAACTTATAGGAGCTTCAATAATCGGGAAAAAAGCATATGCTAAACAAAAAACTATAAATTCAACTTTTGGTATCAGCAATATTTTAGAGCGTAGATACAAAACAGATAAAATTCAAATTAGTAATGATGATGGATCTATATCAAATTTACCTTTAAACCAAATATCACCTGATTCAACAGAGTTTCAAAATTGGTTTCAAGGTGTTATTACACCTTTTGTTTCTAATATTTCAAAAGATGCTGATCCAGAAATTTTTAATGAATTTTTATTACCTCAACTTCAAAAATCAGTAATTAATTTTAATAAAGAAGCTCGAAAACAATTTAATACTTTTAACAAAAACAAGTTAATATCAGAAAGCACAAATACTATTAATACTGCTGCAAAATTTTATTTAAAAGCACAGACCTACAAATTTAAAAATCCAGAAACAAGAAATCTGATGATACAAGATATAAAAAATAATCTTGGAGGTCTAGTCGTTAATATGAAAAATGCAGGTATAACTGGAAATGATTTAACTACATTAAACGAAACTTTAATAAGTAATATTGTAAATATTGGTGACTTAGCTATTACTCAGGGCAATTTTAGAGAAGCTCAAAGTTTAGTTAATTTTCTTGCTGAATCTATACCTGGATCTGCTCCTGGAAAAACATTAAAAGATAATCCAAAATGGCTTGAAAAGACAACAGACTTTTTTAGTAAAATATATGAAAAAGAAGTAGAAAATACTTTAAGACCAAGCAAAATACAAAAAGCAAACAGGCAAAATGAGTTCACTACTAGAGTTATAGATTATCGCAATGAAACAGATCCAATAAAAAAAAGTAAAAAATACGAATTATTAAATATAGATTTTCCAGAAAAAGAATTTCAATCAGATATTGACGAATTTGGTCAAGCTGACAACCAATCTTTTAATGAAAAAGCAAATCAATTTATAAAAGACATAAGAAGAGGTCTTTACTTGGTCGATGGCGAACCAGATACAGGTAGTGCTTTTATTGAATTAGATAAAATAGAACGTCTAGATTTGACACCAGATTCAGCTAGTAAAGCTGTAATTGAAGACCTTGAAAAACGTATAAATAATATGAAAGGTTATGCAAAAGATATGGAACAGTATAAGAAAAAAATATTGGATGATGCTAAATCAGCTTTAAGCCAACAATCTAGATTTGGTCCTAGAACTTTAACCAATAAAAACGCAAAACTATTGCAACGATATGAAAGAATTTTAGACAAAGAAGCTGACGAAAGAATGACTGAATTTGAAGAAGAAAATGAAAGGCCAATGACACAAAGAGAAGTTAAAGATATGTACACAGAACTTGGGAATTTGTTGCAACTTGAAACTGGAGTGATTACAGAAGAAGAAGCAGGGGTAAACCAACCTCAAGGAGAATTTAAAATGAGGAAAGTTAATTTTCAAACTCCATTTGCAGCAGCAGATAGAAAGAAAAATCCTATTGAAGAAACTAAAAAAATACAAAATCAACCGACAAACAAAGTATTACAAGATGAATCTTTTGATATACCACAACTTAAAAGCGAAGCCCCTAACAACGAAAATACGACACAAATTGCAGATAACCTAGCTACAGGTTTAGGGAATCTTATACAAAATGGTTCAGAGATTGTAAGTGATATAAGTACAAATTTAGGGGCTTCAGATGGAGATATGTTAGCTATGGCTGATACATCATCACAAGAAAATATTGAAGAACCAGAGCTTAACTACAGTGAAGACAGTAGAGTTCAATCTATAATAAAAGCAGCTAACGCACTTGGTATTAGTCCAATTCCTTTAGCAGCAGTCATAGCACAAGAATCTTCATTTAGACCCTCAGTTGTCAGCACTGATAAAGCTACAGGTAAACAATACAAGGGTTTAATACAATTTGGTCCTTATGAAATTGAAAGGTACAATATAAGAGAGAATATGTCGTTTGAAGATCAAATGATAGCTGTAACAAAGTTTTTAAGAGATAGGGGAGTACAACCTGGTCATGGTGCAAAAGAAATATACGCAGCTATATTTACAGGTAATGTTTCTAATCTTGATAGAGGTGGTGCTAATTGGGAAGATTCAAATGGTACTAGTGTAAATAAAGCATTGCCAAACCTTTTATCAGGAGGTTCTAAATATCAAATGGCAATAGATTTTTTACAACAAACAGGTATTTATCAAAACAATCAGTAAACAATGACTCAAACACCAACTAATAAAAACAATAAAAATGAGCCTATTATTAAAGGTCTTGAACCTTTAGATGAAGCGATACAAGATCTTAGTGCAAAAACTGTTGATTTTTTTGATAATACATTTCTTGGAGATAAAAGAACTCTAAAAGAAATAAGAGACAATAGAAATAAAATATTACAAGACGCAAGAAACAAAAGGAAAGAATTTCAAGATGAATATCAAAAAAATCTAGGGGTTACTGGTGATGTTATCAGAGGTTTTGTATCTGTACCTTTTGGTTTGATAAATAATACTAACAATCAAATAAAAGGTTATTTTTCTTCAATAACAGGCAATCCATATGAGGAAGAAGATTTAATTAATCTAGAAGCACTTGGAGTGCAAAAGCCTGGTGATGAAAATAGGCTTGGGTATGATCTTACTTATAACTTTGGTAAAGCTTTTGTTGGATTTAACTTATCAAATAAATTTTTAAGAGGTGTTGGTAAAAAATATAATATTAGTCCTTTGAGAGATAATTTAGCTATTAGATCTTTTGCAGCAGGTAATTTAGTAGATGCAGTTGCTTTTTCTCCTTACGAAAGTAATTTGTATGACCTTGCAAATAAATGGAAACCTATAAGAAATGATTTTTTTGAACATTGTTCAGCAGCAGATAAAGATGTTCCTTTTATAGAAGCAAAATTAAGACAACAATATTGTATGGGTCTTGCAGGTGAAGTACTTGGTCAAACTGGTCGTGTAGGTGGCAAACTTATTGGTGCTGGATCTGAATTAATAAAAACAGCACCAGAGACAACATCTGCATTAAAAGGTCTTTTTTCTGAAGAAACAATTAAAAAGGCTGATAATTTGATTGATGCAGCAAGAAACATAAGAAACAATCCCATAAAAAGAAAAGAAACACTTGATGTTTTATCTCAATATCAAAAGACTTCATTAGATGATGTAGATACTTTTGCTCGAAGTAATACGGAAGCTCTGATAGATGAAGGTAATGACGATATTATTGATGAATTGTTAAAAGTATCAAAATCAGACGTAGGTGAAGAGGTTACAGGAGATGTAGTAGGTAGAAAAAAACCACCTGCAACTCAAAAGTTTTCTAAAGACTTACAGCCTACAAAACCAGTAGGAATTTTTGATCAAGAAAAAGGTACTCTTATTCCTAGTCGTAAAGTTTTACCTGACGCAGATAAAGATGCACAATTAATTTATGACGGTATTAATGCATCAGATCTTACAGATCCTAAAACTACAAAAGTAATGACTGATGAAATGCAGTTAGGTCGTATTGTAAAAATGACTGATGAGACTACAGTTGCAAACCTTACTTATTTATTTAATAATTATGCCGATCAAACAAAAGAAACATTAGCTGATTATGTTCTTAAAGGTATAAGAGTGCAAAGAAGATCAGCAAGAAACATTAATAGATCTCTTGAAATATTAGAACAAGCAAGATTAACTGATAATAAAGAATTGTATGAAAGAGCAAAGCCAATATTTATCAAGAATTGGAGAAAGTTTACTAGTTTTATAACAGAACTTAAAGGTCTTAGATCTGAAATAGCAAGAACTCAAAGAGTAGGGCAATTAGCAGGTGAAAACCCAACTATTTTAAAAGATGGTTCTAACTTAGACAATGTTGTTTCAATGAAAAAGAAAACAACTGATAAGAATGTTTTAGGTCAAATACAAGAACAAAAAAGAATCAAAGAAGATCAAAAACTAATGAAAGAATTAGTTCCTTCAGAGGAACAAATTGAAAGAGCTTTAGATTCAAAAGATCTTAATGAGCTTTTAGATTTTAGTAGAAAGCTAAGAACAATTAATGGTGATCCTAATGCACTTACAAAATTATTAAAAGGTGATGTATCAGGCGATAGTTTGATAGAAGACATAGGTTTTGGTTTAAGAATGAGTAAAGAGATTTATGTAAATAATTTACTTGGAGCAATAGAAACACAAGAAATAAACTTGGCTTCTGGTCTTTTAAATATGTTTTTAGGACCAATGAAATCAATTAGTTATGCTGCTCTTTCTGATGAAGGTAATACAAAACAAATAGTAAGAGGTATTGCAGAATTAGTTTCACAACAATTAGTTTTAAAAGATTCTTTCAAAATGGCAAAAAGAGCATGGACTCTTAATGAAAATTTAGTTGCACCTGCTAACAGAAAGTTTGTAGATAGAAGTAGTACATTTACTGAATTAGCAAACAAAATAAAAGACGAACCAGAAAACTTATCGTTTTTAGGGCAAAAATCAGAAACAGTAAATCAAGCGATAAAAAATTTAAACGTACCAATAACAAAAGAGCCAATAGAACTACCTTTTTTTAATAAAACTATTGCACCTATATCAATTACAAATGAAACAATATCTTCTTTAGTAAAAACTTTAGGCACTGCTGCCAACTTACCAGGTCGTTTTACTATGAGTTGGGGTGATGAATTTGTAAAACAACAAATATTGAGAAGCGCAAGTTTTGCTGATTTTCTAGAAAAAGGTTGGGAGTCTGGATTGCGTGGCGATCAATTTGAAACTTTTGTTAGAAGAGGTATGGAAGATATAGACAAATTATTAGTTAACCAAAGTATTGAAGGAGTTTCTGATTTAGCACAGGAAGTGTTTGCTAGAAATGCAGAACAAGCAATTTTAGATACTTTTACAAGGCCTATGGGTCAAGGTTATTTTAAAAAAGTATCAAAACCAATCAGTGAACTTGCTAAAAAACCTGGTATGGATTGGGTTAATGCTTTTGTTGGTACACCAGTAAATATTAAAAAGTTTGTTTTACGAAAATTTCTTACTCTTCCAACTTCTTTAGTAGGAACAAAATATGATGCGTCAAGGCCAGGTAGTTTATTAAATAAAATAAATTTTACAACTGGAAAGCCTATTAATATTGGTTTTGGAAACGTATTAAAAGAATACAATGATGCAATGCTTAGTGATGATTGGAGTACAAGATCTAAGGCTTTAGGAGAAGCAATTCTTGGACAAGGTTTTTTATTAGGATTGGGTCTTTTATCTTCAGCAAGAAATGACCCTGATGCTGAAATGGTTTTAGTTGGTGCAGGTCCTATAAATTACAAAGCTAAACAAGTAAGAGAAGATAAAGGTGAAATACCAAGTAGTGTTGGTTTTTTAAAAAAAGATGAAAAAGGCAATAAGATTATAGGTCCAGATGGAAAACCAGAAAGATATTACTTATCATTTCAAGGCTTAGATCCTTGGGAATCTGTTATGGAAATGATGGGAGATTGGCCAGAAGTAACAGCCGAATTAGATGCAGAAGACAAGGAAGAAGCAGGTAATATTGCAATAGCTCTCGCTTGGAGATCATTACAAAATGATACTTTTTTAAAAGGAGCAACAGAACTAATGAGTGTAATGAGAAGTCCAGATAGATTTGCAAGATGGATGAGCAGACAGATTATTAATAGAACTCCTTTTTCTGGAAGAGCTTCTGTTAGTGATATAGCTAAAAGTCTTGGGATGCCAGAAAGCACAGTAAAATATTTAGATATATATTCTTTAGGTGCAACACAAATACCAATACCAATGTGGAGAACTACTGCTTCATCAATTAAAAGAGCTAATGATTATGACTATTTTGATGATGCTACAGGAATACAATATGATTTAAAAAATCCTAAATTTGATAAAAAAGTCCGCAAAGGTGATGTTATTAAACAAGAAACAAGAGAAGATGGAACTCTTGTTGATGTTGAGCCAAAAATACCATTAGTAGAAAACTATTTTAAAAAGTTTGGTTTAGAATTTAAAAGAGCATTATCTCAAGGTGTTACTGGGTGGGATGCTGATTTAGAACCAGTTCGTAATACAAAAACAGGTAAGTTTAGACAATATCCTGTAGGTTTTGGATTAAAAAATTACAATCGTTTTAAAACAAGTGAATCCGAAAACAATCCTATACTTTCTTTTATGGATGAAATAGGATATATAGAACCTCAATTACCTGATACATTATATGGTGGCATATATTTAGATAGTGAAAATTGGTTAAAAATAAACAACAGTATACCTTTAATTAGAGATGAAGATGGCGTAACTGTACAAGAAAAATATCTTGAATATATTAATGATCCAGAGACACAAAACCGTCTGAAAATATTAAGACAAGGTCCAGAAGCTTTAGATTCACAAAGATCATTAAGGTATAGAGAACAAATTATTAAAGAATTGAGAAACGGATTTAGACAAATTGAAAAAGAGCAAGAAGAAAGAGCTATTGATAAATGGTTAAGAGAAGACAGACCAGATTTACTTGAAGCGTATGAGAAAGAACTTGAAGCACTTGACGAAGGATATGAACTAAATCTTGATAACTTCTAAAATGATTATTAAACAAAACCTATATTTAAGGTAAACTAACACTAACAAGGTAAAATCATGGCTACTAACACTGCTGCATCGTTTACAACACATACTGGTAATGGTACCGCTGGTCCATTTAGTATCTCCTTTTCCTATCTATCAGAAGCCGAAGTTGATGTTACTGTTAATGGTGTTTTAAAAACAATTACCACTCATTACACTTTTTCTAGTGCAACACAAATTACATTTACCAGTGGTAATCACCCTGCTAATGGTGCTGTAATTAAGTTTCAAAGAGATACTGATATAAGTTCTAAAAATGTAGATTTTCAAGATGGCAGTGTTCTTACTGAAACAGATTTAGATAATAATACAGATCAATTATTATTTGCTTTGCAAGAAGTAACAGATAATTTCGTAAGAAAAGATGGTTCTACAGTTGTAACTGGTGATTTAATTTTTGAAGGTTCTACTGATGATACCAATGAAACCACATTAGCCATAACAAATCCTACTACTGATAGAACAATAACTTTACCTGATACTACAGGAACTGTTGTTACTACAGGAGATACAGGTACAGTCACATCAACAATGATTACTGATGGAACTATTGTTAATGCTGATATTAACGCTAGTGCTGCTATATCTGGTTCTAAATTACAAGCAGCTTCAAGTTCTAATGCTGGTAGTATGTCTGCCAGTGATAAAAGTAAATTAGATGCTATAGAGTCTGGGGCTACTGGTAATCAATCTAATGCAGAGATTAAAACAGCTTACGAAGCAAATAGTGATACCAATGCCTTTACTGATGCAGAAAAAACGAAATTAACTAATGTAGAAAGTAATGCAACTGCTGATCAAACTGCTGCTGAGATAAGAACACTTGTAGAGTCAGCTACAGATTCTAATGTTTTTACTGATGCAGATCATACAAAGTTAGATGGTATTGAAGCTAGTGCAACTGCTGATCAAACCAACTCTGAAATCAAAACAGCTTATGAAGCCAATTCAGATACTAATGCTTTTACTGATGCAGAAAAAACCAAATTATCAGGTATAGCTGCTAACGCTGATGTAACTAGTAGTAAAAATCTTGCTGATTTAGCTAACGTCCATACTGCTACACCTACAAATGGCCAGGTATTAAAATATATTGCTGCTAATAATAGATGGGAACCTGCTGAAGATTCTATAGGTGCTGGTGGAGCTGCTTTAACTGATGGAGATAAAGGAGATATAGTAGTTTCTAGCACTGGAGCAGTTTTTACTGTTGATACAGGTGCGATTACCACAAGTAAAATTACAGATAATGCAGTTACTACAGCAAAAATTAGTGATAACCAAGTAACTACAGCAAAAATTGGTGATGACCAAGTAACTGCTGCAAAAATTTCTAATAACGAAGACTTTACGATAAATTCTGTAACTGTTGGTAAGGGTGCAAACTCTGTTGCTGGTAACACAGTTCTTGGAGAAAGTGCTTTAGATGCTTCTGTAACTGGGGATTACAATACTGCCATTGGTAAAAATGCTCTTACAGCTAACACTTCTGGTGAGAGGAACACCTCTCTTGGAATGAATACGCTTGAAGCTAACACAACAGGTGGTTCAAATACGGCTGTAGGACAAGGTGCTTTAAACGATAATACAACTGCGTCTAACAACACTGCTGTTGGTAGAGCAGCGTTAGCAGTAAACACAACTGGAACAAGCAATACTGCAACAGGAAAAGGTGCTTTGGCTGCTAATACTACAGCAAATAGTAATACTGCTATTGGATTTGAAGCATTAACATCAAACACAACTGGAGAAGATAACACTGCTGTAGGGCGTCTAGCTTTAGCAGCTAACACTACAGCAATTAATAATACTGGTATTGGAACAAATGCTTTAACAGCAAACACAACAGGTAATCACAATACATCTGTCGGACAGAGTTCTTTAAAAGCAAACACAACTGGAGCAAATAATACTGCGGTAGGGCGTGTGGCTTTATTTGCGAACACCACTGCTGATAACAATACTGCTATTGGTTATAGTGCTTTAGTAGCAAACACAACTGGAGCTGGCAACACAGCAGTTGGTAAAGATTCTTTAGGTTCAGTCACAACTGGAAACAATAACATAGCTATTGGTTTACAAACTTTGGATGGAAACCAGACAGCTAGTGATAACACCGCTATAGGAAACTCTGCATTAGGAGGTTCATTAACTGGTGGTACAAATGTTGCCGTAGGTAATTCTTCATTAACAAATTGCACTTCTGGATATGGAAATACGGCTGTTGGATATAATTCACTAAACTCTTTAACAACTGCTTCAAACACAACAGCGTTTGGAATAGGTGCGGGTCAAGCAATAACTTCAGGCAATGCAAATACTGCTCTGGGGAGTTCAAGTTTAAATGCCTGTCAAACAGGAACTGCTAACACAGTTGTAGGTCATCAAGCAGGGCGTTTAATTACAGGTAGTGATAACACTTCACTCGGAGCGGATACTTTATATGATTGCACATCTGGATCAAGAAACGTTGCTATTGGTTCAGGCGGAAATGGATACACTGCTGGAGCATTAGCAGAACTTACAACGGGTAATGACAATGTTGCTATTGGATATAGGGCAATGAGATATACTACAACTGCAAGTAGTAATGTAGCGGTTGGAAAAGAAGCATTAACTGCAAACACTACAGCAAGTAATAACACAGCCATAGGGAAAAGTGCTTTAGCAGCAAACACAACTGGAACGCAAAATGCAGCATCAGGATCGCAATCTTTAGCTGCAAACACAACTGGTGAGAAAAATGGTGGTTTTGGTTATTTTGCTTTAGGAGTTAATACAACAGGAAGTAATAATACCGCAGTTGGTAGAGCAGCTTTATCAAACAATACTACAGCAGATAATAATACTTCTGTTGGGTATAATTCTTTAGGAGCAAACACAACTGGAACAACAAATACCGCTTGTGGTCATACTGCTTTGGCCGCTAACACCACAGCAAATGGTAATAATGCCTTTGGAAGTCAAGCTTTACTATCAAATACAACAGGAGCAGATAATTGTGCTGTAGGTAATAACGCTTTGAAATTAAACACTACTGCAAATAATAATGTTGCATTTGGAAAAGATGCTTTAAAAAATAACACTACTGGAACTCCAAATACAGGAATCGGTACAAACTCATTAAACGCAAATACAACAGGAAATTCAAATACAGGAGTGGGTTGCAATGCTTTACTTGTTAACACAACTGGTGACAATAACGTGGCTGTGGGTTTTGGTTCTTTAGATGCCAACACAACAGCTTCTTATAACACTGCTGTGGGTGGTGATGCATTAACTGCCAACACAACTGGAGCTGAAAATACTGCTGTAGGTATGAACACATTAGCCGCAAACACAACAGCTTCAAACAATACTGCTGTTGGTGCTGGTTCATTAAATGCAAACACAGCAGCTAATAATACAGCAGTTGGCAGACATGCATTACTATCAAACACAACTGGAACAAGTAACGTAGCTGTTGGTGCTCAAGCTTTAGATGTTAATACTACTGGTGTAAATAATACGGCCTTAGGTACTTCTGCATTATCAGCAAACACCACTACTTCAAGCAACACTGCGGTGGGTACAGAAACATTATTAGTTAATACTGGAAGTAATAATACGGCTGTTGGTGCGGAAGCTTTAAAAACTAATACTGCTGATCATAATACGGCTGTAGGACAGTCAGCTTTAAAAGCAAACACAACTGGAACAGCACAAGTAGCTGTTGGAAGTTCAGCTTTAAAAGTAAACACAACTGGATCTTCAAATACCGCTATTGGTTATGAAGCATTAGATGCCTGTACAACTGGGAGCAATAACACAGCCGTAGGGAAAAATGCAGCAGGTGCTTTGACCACAGGCGGCATGAATGTAGCAGTAGGTCAAAATGCTTTAAGTGACCTTACTAATGCTGCTTACAATGTAGCAGTAGGAAGATCTGCTGTAAGTTCTAATACAACGGCTGATAGTAATACTGGTATCGGCTATAGAGCTTTAAATGCAGTCACAACTGGAGGTGACAATACCGCAGTGGGTTTTCAAGCTTTGGACGCTTGTACTACAGCTACTAATAATACCGCAGTTGGAGATGAAGCTTTAGGAGCAGTGACAACTGGCGGAAATAATACTGGGATTGGAACGGATGCTGGTGCAGGTCTTACAACAGGTTCAAACGTCCTTTGTTTAGGACATGATGCTGGAACAAGTAGTTCTCCGTCAGGAAATATATCAACAGACAGTAACAGAATTTGTTTAGGTGACAATAACATTGCAGATGCATACGTTAAAGTAGCTTTTCAAACTGGTTCAGATAAAAGAGATAAAACAGATATAACTGATTTTAATTTCGGCTTAGATTGGGTAAACAAAATGAGACCCGTTACTTATCGCTGGGATAATAGACACTGGTATGAAGATGGTACTCCTGATGGATCAAAAAAAGCACCACAACTTGAATTAGGTCTTATTGCACAAGAAGAATTGGAGATAGAAAAAGAATTTGGTTTTGGTAAAACAAAAGAAGATATGTTAATTTCATCTATAAATTCAAGCGGATCATACACTATGAAATATGACAGAATTGTACCAATACTTATAAATGCAATAAAAGAGTTATCCGCAAAAGTCACAGCCCTCGAAGCAGGGTAAACTGTAAACAACTACTTTCTTAAAATCATGGAAGAAAAAACCGCAGATGAAATTGCAACAATCTTTTCTGCTGCTGGCGATAGTGTAACTATCATTAATGCAGATGCAAACTATTCAGCCTACACAACAAGAACTGGATCTGCTGAAACTGAAGCTGAATGGAAAGCCTACATTAAAAGAAATACAGATCATCTTGAAATTATTAAAGCTTATAAAAAACTTGATGAAACAACTTCTATTTGGACATCAGAAGATTTTACAGCTATAGATGCTGCTATTACTAAAGGGAAGACACTTTACTCTTAATTTATGAACTTACAAGAAAAATTACAAGAACTTTCTCAACAAAAAGTTAATTTTAGTATTGCTATACATGAAATTAATGGTGCGATGAAGTTGTTGGAACAACAGATTTTGGAGTCTCAAGAGAAACCCGAAGCATCGCAGCCATCAAATAAAGAGGCATCAAACCCACCAAAAGGAAAAGCACCATCAACGTAAGTGGTGCTACCATTTTATTAAGAACTTCTTTTATCATGTTCCAAAAAATAGCTAATGTTTTAAGTATTATCTCATTTCTAATGGTAGCTTCCATGAGTGGTGGAGCATACTTTGGTTACAAGTATGTAACTTCAGAACAGTTTCAAGCAAAAATGATGAATAAAATTCTTGGAAATGTACAAGGTATGATGCCAAAAGTATTAGAAAAAGGTTTACCAAAAGTAACTGGTCCATCAATGCCTATTCTTAAATAATTTAAATTTTAATGAAAGCAATAATTTTATTACTTTTATTAATACCAATATCAGCAAAAGCTTGTAGTCCTCCTCTTGATGGCAGTTATTTTACTTGTCCACCACCTGATTTTGTTTTTCCTTCTCAAGGAAAAAAGCAACCTGCTAAAGAACCTATTTATAAAAACGTATTTGGATGGAAAACTCAAGCATTGATGAAAAAAATTAAAGATTATCAATCCCGAAAAAATCAAAAGTTGATAGAAGAAATGATTAGTAAGGCACTCATAAACTATAAAAAAATATGATAAAAGATGGAAATACCTGACGTAAGTATTCCTGAGATATACATTCCAAACGTTCCAGAACCGTATAGCACTCATTATTTAACTATTACAAAACCACCAGATATAAATGTTCCTGGTTGTACTTATCAGCACAGGGATATAAAGAATACTGGTAATCGTAATTTATTGCTGGAAGATCCCAATGGTGTATTTACAACGTGCGATTTTCCGTTTCCTAGCTTTATCCCTCTTGACTATACACCTGAGAATCTTGTCATTACAGAAGAAGCACCTATCAGTAATGAACCACCGCCCTTACCAGAAACAAAAACACCAGATCCACCAATAACAGAAAAAAAAGAAGAGGAGATTGTAATACCTGATTGTCCTGGTAAAAATGACAGAAGGGTAGGTGAGTTTACATCAGAGTTGCGCACAGAAAGAGTTAAGGGTTATAAGAGGGGAGAAGATGGTATTGAATGTATTGTTATTTATGAAGACGTTCCGTTTATCAATCAATACATCCCAACTACTAGTGCTGTTGTTAATACAGTTGTTATTGCTACTGTCGCTGCCTCTACTCCACTATTACTTAATGTTATAAAACCACTTGTAAAACAAGTTTTCACTAAGTTGACTAAGAAGAAAAAAAATGTAAAATAATAATCCGTAGATAAGTGTAATACCCGTGACTTATCTACTTTAATTTATGAGTATGTGGGATAACTTGATTTGGTAGAATGTTAACAACAATATCTTCACAGGTAATAGCACTAGGAGTATTAGGTTTAAAGGTTACTCCTAACTTTGCTTGTTTTGCACACATTTCCAAGCGATATAAACTAATTTCCATTTTGGTTTTCTTTATTAATAGTTTTTGAGCCTCTATATTTACTGCTGTTGCTTCATGGCAAAGGGCTGGAGACTTGCCTAACGGAATATTAAACTGAGCAGATATTCCATAATTTAAATTAAAATTATCCTTCTCAAATCTAGGTATTTCAGAGTAGTATTTTATTTCTCCAGTATCTTCATCATAAATGGGTGTTCTAGTAACTGTTTCTTTAGGTAGTGCGAAAGACCAACTATCGGTTACATAAGGTGTAATTGTAAGGCTAGGAGAAGCACAAACTATACCCTGACTCATTCTGTAAGATGGCATAGCTGATGGCGTAATCATTGTGGCGTTGTTATTGACTACGCCTTGTGCATTACTAGATGGGGAGGCAACCGTGGTATTAGCAAAGATTTTTGTAGGGCAAAGAAGTAAAGCTATTGCCCAAAGGTAGTTGTAGTTTCTGTTGTTGTTCTTGTTGTTATAGTTCTGCCTATTGTGGTTATTGTGTCTAATCCTGGTGTGACTAAAGTTTCTTGTAGAGAAAAAGCTGCTCCATCGTTTACAATTCCCCAACGAGGTATAGCTTCTAAGTTTGGTGAAGTCCAATGAAAGTTTACTCCCCCAACTGTTTGTTCATTCGTAGTCGTAGGAGTAGGGTTGATATATCCCGTTTCAGATTCGATATTATGTCCTGAT
>VTLG01007093.1_pt1 | contig 23860 bp, 26 predicted proteins | sample 4694571 | NCBI WGS metagenome assembly VTLG01 (sample SAMN12604809, study PRJNA352737) | marine metagenome | biome: ENVO:00000447; feature: ENVO:00000209|ENVO:00000569|ENVO:01000036; material: ENVO:00002151; isolation source: viral sequences binned using virsorter ...
ATGACCTCGACATCTATACCTACGTTAAAAGAATTAATGACGACCATATATGGTATCAAGAATGTAAAGGTGAAAAGATTCCAGGCACAGATGGTAGATCAAAAATAGATGTTTCTCCTTGGATTTTGCTCAGATGGGTTCGCATTGATGGAGAAAATTTTGGTCGTGGGTATGTAGAAGAGTATCGTGGCGACCTTATTTCTCTTGAATCTTTAACACAAGCAATCATTGAGGGTGCTGCTGCTAGTGCAAAAGTATTGTTTCTTGTAAATCCAAATGGTCAGACAAGAGCAGCGACTTTAGCAAAGGCTCCTAACGGTGCAATACGAGAGGGATCTGCTGCTGATGTATCTGTTATGCAAGTAGGAAAGTCAGCAGATTTCGCTGTTGCACAACAAGCAATGCAACGTATTGAAGCTAGACTTGCTGATGCTTTTCTTATGGCTAGTTCTATACAGAGGCAAGCTGAAAGAGTAACAGCAGCCGAGGTAAATATCATGGCTCAAGAACTAGAGAATAGTTTGGGTGGGGTATACTCTATTTTAAGTCAGGAATTTCAATTACCCTATCTCAAACGTAGGATGCACATGCTTGTGCGTTCTGGGAAAGTACCAAAGCTTCCAGATAAAATTGTAAAACCTAAGATTGTTACTGGTATTCAAGGTCTTGGTAGAGGTAATGATAGAAATAAACTTATTGAATTTATTGGAACGGTAGCCCAAGCTTTAGGTCCAGATGTCATGAGACAATATGTAAATGTAGATGAAGCAGTTAAACGACTTGCAACATCTATAGGTATCGAGACTACTAACCTAGTCAAGAGTCAAGAAGAAATTGCAGCCGAGATGCAAGCCATGCAGCAGCAACAGCTTATACAGCATCTTGGACCTGCTGCTTTGGGATCTAAATTACTTGATCCTAAAAACAATGCACAAGCACAACAATTACAGGAGCAATCTAATGCCAACCAAGAAGTCTAGTTCAAAAACTGCAAAACCTGATACTGATGTAGCAAAAGCTATCGTTAGTGAATTAGGTGTTAATGACACCCCTGCTCCTTCCGAGCCAAAGGTGGTCAAGACCAAAAATGGTAATACAATAATATTTAACTAGCAAAAGAATTTTATGACTTCATCTCAAGTAAATGTTTCTGAAACACCTCCTATGTCTCAGGAGGATCTACAAAACCTTGCCAAAAATGAAACCGATGAAAATGGTCTTATACTAGGTAAGTTCAAATCTGTTGAAGATCTAGCTGCCAGTTACAAAGAACTAGAGGGAAAACTTGGAACGGTAACAGAGGAAGACCAACCACAAGCAACAGAAGATGAATCAGAACAGCAATCAGATTCTGAAATAGATTACGAAGAACTTTATGGTGATGGTGTTTACTCTGTTTTACAAGAAGTAGGTATCGACCCAGAAGATATTAGTAATAGATTTATGGAAGAAGGTGCTTTAAATGATGACGATTATGCCAAGTTGCAAGAGGGTGGTTTTTCAAGAACTCTAGTTGATACATATCTTGAGGGTTTGAAATCTGCTGGCAACGTAATGGAGATCGCTGGTCAACAAATACAAGGAATCAAAGACTCAGTAGGTGGTGAAGAAAGCTACGGTCAAATGGTAAGCTGGGCTTTAGATAATTTACCTGCTGCTGAAGTTGATGCTTTCAATCAACTAACAGAGACAGGTTCTGCTCCAGCTATTAAAATGGCAGTACAAGGTCTTTATTCTCAATACAATAATGCTATGGGTATCGAACCAAACTTAGTAACAGGTCGCTCATCACAAAGCGGACCTGCTCCATATAGATCAACAGCAGAAGTAGTTACTGCTATGTCTGATCCACGCTACGGTAAAGATGTTACATACACCGAAGATGTTCAAAGACGTTTAGGTGGTAGTGATGTATTTAACACTGGTCGTTAATTATGGCTAACAAACCAACCAATCCAACTCTTTATGCAAGAGTAAAGGCAGAAGCAAAGAAGAAGTTTAGAGTCTATCCTTCTGCTTATGCTAATGCTTGGTTGGTTAGAACTTATAAAAAACGTGGTGGAGGTTATCGTAAAACTTAATCATGCCTTATTCTAAAAAACAAATGAAGATCGCTAGGGTTGCAGAACCTAGAGATAAAATCACTAGAGAAGATCTTATGATACTTCGCAAGTCAAAGAAGAAAAAAAATGGCAAAGCTTAATATTGCACAGATGAAAAAACTGAAAGCACATTCAGTTCATCACACACCCAAGCATATGAACCTTATGAAGAAGCTTATGCGTGAAGGTAAAACATTTAAAGCTGCACATACAGCAGCACAAAAACAAGTAGGCAAATGAGTCTTACAAGATGGTTCAAAGAAAAGTGGGTAGATGTTAAAACAGGTAAACCCTGTGGAAGACAGAAAGGTGATCAACGTGGCTACCCTGCTTGCAGACCATCAAAAAGAATTAGTAGTAAAACTCCAAAGACTAAAGGTGAGATGAGTAAAGAAGAGATAACTAAATTTAAAAAAGAAAAGACAGGTCCAAAAAAAATTAGTTATCAACATAGAAGAAATAAAAACAGAAGAAAGTTAAGACTTGCATAAAGGTGTTATATTTTAAGTAGCTTACATTTTTTATGTCTAAGGGTGTTTCAATGACTAAAGCAGATAAAGATCCCACAGGGGGTCTTACTGCTAGAGGTCGAAGAAAATACAACCGAGCAACAGGTGGAAACTTGCAAGCTCCTGTTACTAAAAAGACAGGTCTTTCTCCTAGACAAAAAGCCAGAAGAAAATCTTTCTGTGCAAGAATGTCTAAGGTAAAAGGACCATTAAAAAAAGATGGCAAGTTAACTCGTAAAGCCCTTGCATTACGCAAGTGGAATTGCGGATCAGTATAAACTTAACAAAACGAAAATCTTAATATCAAAAGTGCCTGATGCGTCAGATACCACTGGAGAGAACAGAAAGTAGTGAAGTTAGTTTCTCAAATTATTCAATCAACCTAAAGGAATTAAATTATGGCTAACGCCACAGTTTCACGCCTGGGTCTGGTAAACAATACAGGAACAGCGTTTGATGCGTTGTTCTTAAAGGTGTTCAGTGGCGAGGTTCTAACAGCCTTTGCTCGTAACAACATTTTTAATGAGCAACTACATTCTGTTCGTACCATTACTTCAGGCAAATCAGCACAGTTCCCAGTAACAGGTACTGCAACTGCTGCATATCACACACCAGGTACACCATTAGTTGGTGCAAACCAGATCTTGGCAAATGAGAAGATTATTTCTATTGATGATCTACTTATCTCACAAGCATTTGTCTCAAACTTAGACGAACTTAAGAATCATTACGACGTAAGGGCTACTTACGCTGATGAATTAGGTAAGGCTTTAGCTAGGACTTATGATCAGAACGTAGCAAAGGTAATCGCTAATGCTTCAAGAGCATCCGCAACACTTACAGGTGGAAGTGGTGGTATCACCGCTCAACTAGCTGCTGGTAACACAACTTCAGCTAACGTATCTGGTGATGAGATAGCTGCTGCTATCTATGACATTGCACAGACAATGGACGAAAGAGACATTCCTCCAACAGACAGATTCTGTGTATTGCCACCTGCTGAGTACTACAAACTAGCTGAGTCTGCTACAAGAACAGTAGATGTTGACTTCAACCCAGGTGGAAATGGTTCATTTGCATCAGGTCGTGTACAACAGATTGCTGGTATTCCAGTGATGATGAGTAACAACGTACCTCAATCAAACGTAGGATCTAACCCATCAGGTGCTAACAACACTTACTCAGGTGACGATAGTAAAACTATTGGATTAGTCTTCCATAAATCAGCAGTGGGTACTGTAAAATTAATGGATATGACTACTGAGATATCAGGTTCTGACTACGGAATTATGTATCAAGGTACATTAATGGTTGCTAAATATGCTCTAGGTCACGGTATCCTCCGTCCTGAGTGTGCAGCTACTATCAAGTTATCTGCTACTTAACTTACCTTAAAGAGTACTCAGCAATGGGTACTCTTTTTCTTACTATTTAAAACTATGGCTTATCACACTAAAGGCACTAAAAAATCTACTACTAAAAAAAGTAGTAAAGGTACTAAAAAGGGTTATTAAATATGGAACATAGTAGAGATTCTTTAAAGATTAAAAAATCTAAAAAGAAAAAAAAGAAAACACCAAGTAAAAAATTTCTTGAGTTTTTAAGAAAAAAATATGATGATCCTAAAGAAATAAGTGAATTTGGTGTTATTTCTAAAGGTAGGAAGGCTAGAGAAGAAGCCTTAAAAATGCTTAACCAGTATTAATCATGTCTGTTGCTGCAACCACTGAATTAGAAGCCGTCAACATTATGTTGGCTGCTATAGGAGAATCTCCTATAAATAGCTTGACAGGTACTTTGCCAGTTGATGCTCGTCTTGCTCAAGCAACCCTTACTGAAACAAACAAAGATGTGCAAAGCGAAGGGTGGAGTTTTAATACAGAGATAGATGTTACGTTAACTAGAGATTCTTTAACTAAACATATATCATTATCAACTGATGTATTAAGAGTTGATCCTAATATTCATCAACATCCAAGTGTTGATGCGATTCAACGTGCATTAAAACTTTATGACAGGTTAAATAATAAATATGAATTTGATGAAGATCTTATTTGTACTATTGTTTACTTGAGAACTTTTTCTGAGATACCAGAGCCAGCAAGAAGATATATCATAATAAAAGCTGCAAGAGTTTTTGTTGATAGGTTAGTAAGTGATCAAGGTTTGAGAACTTATACGCAACAAGACGAAACTAGAGCAAGAGCTATACTAATGGAAACTGATTTATGTAATGCTGATCATAATGTATTAAGAGGTGATCCTTCTTTAACAAGTGTTTTTGATACTTATTCACCAGCAAACGCAATCATTAGGTAATTATGGGTCTTGTATCAAGGTCAATTCCAACCTTATTAAGAGGAGTCTCACAAGCTTCTGAATCTACAAAACAACCTGACCATGCTGAAATACAGGACAATGCTAATAGTGATCCTGTTCTAGGTCTTACAAAACGTGCTGGTAGTCAGTTCGTTAGTAAATTAATTGCTACAGGGGGATTGATAACAAATAGTCATGTAAGAATGATTAACAGAGATGTTAATGAAAGATATGTTGTTATGTTTACTCCAACAAGTAGTGTAAGAGTATTTGAATTAGATGGCACAGAATTGACAGTAAATACACCTGATGGCGTAGGTTATTTATCTTGTACAGATCCAAGATCACAAATAAAAACTATAACAATTGCTGATTTTACTTTTGTTGTTAATACAACTGTAACTACTGCAATGGATAACACTTTATCACCAGGCAATATTACACAGGCGATAGTATTTTTTAATCAAGTAACAGATAAAACTATTTATAGGGTTACAGTAGATGGTACAACAGCTACTAAAGATACATCTAATGATGATCCTCTTAGCACCTCTACTGTTGCTAATTCAATACAGTCAACCTTAAATTCAAATTTAACTGGTTTTACTATTTCGGCTAATGGTCCTGTTTTACATATTAAAAAGAATGATGGTTCAAACTTTTCAATAGATGCTTCTGATACACAAGGTAATACACAAATAACAACAGTAAAAAACACAGTTCAACAATTTACTGATCTACCGCCTATTGCTCCTAATGGAATGGTAGTTGAAGTAAAAGGTGATGAATCTACAAATTTTGATAATTATTACGTTAAGTTTGTTACTAATAATGGTGGTAATTTTGAAGAAGGTCAGTGGGAAGAATCAATAGAAGCAGGTATAAAATTTAAATTTAATTACGACACAATGCCACATATATTAGTAAGACAAGCAGATGGTAATTTTAGATTCGCAAGAGTTGATGGTGATATTTATACGTTATCTGGTGTTAATTACACTTTACCTAAATGGGGCGAAAGAACTGTTGGTGATGAAATATCAGCATCTGATCCATCTTTTATTGGGTCAAAAATTAATAATGTATTTTTCTTTAGAAATAGATTAGGATTTCTAGCTGATGATAATGTAATTTTATCAACAGTATCAGAATTTTTTCAATTCTTTCCAGAAACTGTTTTATCAATAATAGATAGTGATCCTATAGACGTAGCTGCATCACATACAAAAGTAGCTATTCTAAAACATGCAGTAAATATGGGTGAAAAACTAATATTATTTTCTGAACAAACACAATTCGTTTTATCATCATCATCTGACACGTTAACACCTAAAACAGCTAACGTAGTTGTAGCAACAGAATTTGAATCAACAGATGAAGCTGCACCTGTAGGTTCTGGAAGTTCTATTTATTATTTAACAAAAAAAGGAAACTTTGCTGGAGTTAGAGAATATATAACGAATCCAAATGTCAATGTTAAAGATGCTACTAATATTACTATTCATATACCACGACTAATACCGAGTGATATTTTTAAAATTGCTGTTTCTACGAATGAAGACGTATTAGTTTTATTAGGTGCAACAAATCCAAATGTTCTTTATGTAAATAGATGGTTATATGGGGCAAGATCAGAAAAGATATTAAATGCGTGGTTTACATATACTTTAGATCCAAGTAGAGAAATTAAAAATATAGATTTTATTGGTACTGATTTATTTATAGTAACCGATAGAGCAGTAACATATAATGATTTAGGTGCAGAAGTACTTTTAGAAAAGATACCTTTTGAATCAGATTTTAAAGAACCTAACGCTGATTTTCAATATCATTTAGATCGTAAAATTACAGAAGCTACTACTGGTGTTTCTGTTGCCTACAACAGCACAACTAAAGTTTCTACTATTACTGTTCCATATAAACTACATTCTAATATGGAGGTTGTAGGAAGATTTTTATCAAGCGTAGAAACAAGCACTTTTGTTGATAATGTAGGAGCTACTCAAACATTAAAGCCTGGACAGAAGTTAACATCTACAAATTTAACAAATGGAACAACATCAACAATAACTATTGCAGATAAAGACGTAAGAAATAGCAAATTCATAATTGGTGAACCTTATGAAATGCACTATAGGTTTTCATCACAACGTCTTACAGAATCATCAGGAGGACAAAAAAGTGGTGAAATTATTAGTGGTCGTTTACAGTTAAAACATTTTTATCTTAAATTTGAAGATACTGGATTTTTTAAAGTAGAAGTCACTCCAGATCATAACGTCACTTCAACACAAGAATTTACTGGTCGTCTTCTTGGTGCTGCATCCGCATCTATTGGTTCAGTAAGCCTAGAAACAGGAACATTTAAAGTTCCAGTTATGAGTAGAGCAGACAGAGTAAAAATAGATGTGAAAAACAATACTTTTTTACCAACAACATTATCAAGTGCTGAATATGAAGCTATGTTCCATATGAGGTCAAGACGTATTTGATGGGGTATTTAAGAAAATCAAAATTAAGTGATCTTAATCATGTTGCAAAAAACATGAGAACTATGGATCAAATGGAAGCTTATTATCAAACAGGAAAACAGCCAGAAGAAGCACTGAGATTATCTTATTTATACGGTCAAACAAACATGGCTATAGCTGATGATAATGACAATCCTATAGGCTTATGTGGTGTTATTTCTGATGGATGTATATGGATGGTAGCAACTGATGAGTTGTTTACTAATAAAAAATATAAAATACAATTAATAAGAGAAGGTAGAAAATGGGTAGATAGCCTATTGAAAAATTATAAAATGCTATACAATATGGTATATGCAGAAAACCATTCTGCTATAAAATGGTTAAAAGCTCTTGGGTTTACTTTTGTTAATTATCACGAAGAATACGGACAGGAAAGTAAACCATTCTACGAATTTCTGAGGATCTCTTAAATGTGTGTTGCAGCGTTACCAGCTTTAGGAGCAGTACAGCCATTATTCTTTGCAAGTTTAGGAATACAAGGAGCACAGATGATAGCTCGAAACAGAGCAGCAAGTCGAGCAGCACGTTATCAATATGAAGCAGCAAGAAGATCAGCAGAATCAGCAGAACAAGCATTTGCACAACAACAAGAAGGTTTAGCAGCAAACTTAAAAGAAACAAGAGCAGCTAAAGCACAAGAAAGATTAGCAGCAACTATACAAGGACAACAAGCAAGAGGTGCTATTGCAGCTACAGAAGGATTAGGTGGTCGTACTGCACAGTTATTGTCAATGGATGCTGGAAGACAGTCAGCTAATTTAAGAAATCGTATAAATCAAACAATGAAATCAGCAGAAGGTCAATTTAGACGAAATACTTTAGGTTTACAAGCTCAAAGAGATAGCAGATTAAATGCTGCTACAGATATGCAAAACCAAGCTTATGCAACTGCTAGGGCAAATACAAGTAGTATATTTGACTTCTTAGGTGCTGGTGTCAGATCTTACACAGGTTTATTAGGGGCAGCTGGATAATGAGTTCTAGTTACCAAAGCACAGCCTTTCAATCTTCAGCAAGACCTGTTGATACCTTTGTTAGACAAAGCACTGTACCTCTTATAGAAGATGATGGGTTTACTCAGCTAACAAAAGCTTTATCAGCAGTAAATCCAGTGCTTGACTTTTATATGAAAAAGACTATTGAAGATGAACAAGCAGAAGGTATGGATATAGCTATTGAACAATCTTTTGAAGATTTTAAAGAAACAAGTAAAGAAATTGGTAAAACAAAAGGACAAAACGCAGCAAGACAACTAATTGGCGGTAGCATTTTTGCAGATAGAGCTTATCAAAAAACAAAAACTCAAATATTAGCTAATAATTTAGAAACAAATTTAGCAACAAGTTATCAAACCACACAAATAGATGGTAAATCTTTAAGTGAATTTTCTATTGATTCTCCAGAATATCAAAATTGGTTAGCAGGTGAAAGAGAAAAAGTAGTTGAACAACTAGGTGACGTAAGATCAATTTATGTGGCAGAACATTTTTTACCAAAATTAGCTTCTGCTACAGAAAGAATATCATCACATCACATACAAGAATTTAAAAAGATTAAAGTAGAAAATATTAAATCTTTAGCAATTCCTTTAGTCGAAAATCTTATAGTTAGTCCTGATGTTGTAGATGAAAAGTTAATATTAGATTTTGAAACTACTATTAACAATTTAGGTTTACCAGCAAAAGATAGAAGTGATATTAACAAAACACTTGTAAAAGTAATTACAGAATCAGCAGAAGCTGTAGGTCTTTCTGGTGATGGTGATATAGAAAGCACAGAAGATATTTTAGCTATAGCAGAAAAGTTTCCTTATGGACCAGGTGGCAGTTTAAACCTTACATCTCACCCTGATTATCAAACCAAGGTAAACACTTTAAGAAGACAAGTTAATGATTATGTTTATAAATCAGAAAAAAGAAGAGAGTTGGAAAAAAAAAGGATGGAAGAAGAGGATATTGAAACCAATATAAAAGCTTTTATAGATACTAATGATCCAAGAATTTTAGAAAATACAGCTAAAAAATATCCTTTTAGAGCTAAAGATATTTTATCAACTGGTAATGTTTTAGATATGGATGGTAGGCAAACTTGGGCTGAAACAAGAATTAACATTCAATCAAATGTCTACGGATCTAAAAGAGGTTCTTTTGACGCTGCTATGAATTGGTTTAATAGCGTAGAAAATTCACCACAAAACAGAAGTCTTTTAAAAGATTTATTAGACACAACAGATGATGCAGAAAGGGGTTTATATACAGAAATTAATAAAGGTCTAACAGAACTCAAATCAGAGCTTACTGGTGAATTTAAAAATCCTAATTTTATTACATCATTGACAGGACAATTAAATGATAGAGGATCTCGAAAAGTTACTGATTTATATAACCAAGCAAAACTTGAACTATTTGAATACAGAACAAGTGAAGCAGGTAGGCAAGCTAATACTTTAGAATTAATTCAAAACATACAAAGCATAAAGCAAAAATATCTTGATAAAGCAAGAGAAATGAATCCAACCACATTATTAGAAAGTGGGCTTGATAATAATGACTTAAGCGATATTGAGGGCGATGCAAGCAGCAATTTAGAAGCTGGTGCGTTTACTGATGATGAAACTCCAACCACAGTAACTGTTGAACAAGGAGACACTCTTACACAATTAGCAGATCAGTTCAGTACAACGGTAGAGGCTATTATGAAAGAAAATAATATTACAAATGCAGATCTTATACAAGTAGGGCAAGAACTTATAATGCCTGTTGGTAATATTTCAAGCCTTAACATCACTAATGGCAGTAAACAGCAAGCTATTGTTTCAGCAGCAAATGAATTAGGAGTAAAACCCGAAGACCTAGCTGCTGTAATTTCACAAGAAACAATGGGTACATTTGACCCTCAGATAATAGGTGGAGAAGGTAATAACTACAAAGGATTAATTCAATTTGGTATTCCAGAACGTAAAGCTTATGGATACCGAGATGGCATGAGTTTTGAAGAGCAAATGTTAGGGCCAGTTGTAAGGTATTTAAAAGATAGAGGTGTCAAACCAGGACATGGCGTAAAAGAGTTATATGCAGCTATATTGACAGGTAACGTATCAACTTTAGATACTGATGGCTTGACAAGAAAAGATTCTTTTGGAACTTCAGTAGAGAGTGCTTTGCCAGAGCTAATTCAAGGAGGTTCTCATTACAACAACGCCCTTGACTTTTTATCAGAACAAGGAAGATTTCAACAAAATTCTAATTAATTATGACTGATTCAAATCCAATAGGTCGTTTTTTTGAAAACAGACAAGAAGCTGGTAAAGAATTTCGTGAAAAATTAAAAAAAAGTGGAGAAGAACTAAAAAAAACTAAAACTTCTAAAGTTATCAGAGGTGCTTTATCTGGTCCTTTAAAAGCTGTAAATGAAACTGTTGAATTTGTAGATGATATTTATGATTATGCCGTTGGCAATCCATATGATAATAATGAACTTATAGACTTACAAGCATTAGGTCTTGAGATAAAAAGTGACAAAGAAGATTGGGCTTATACAATGCCACAAGCTATAACGCAGTTTTTACTGCCTGCTGGTGTCATTGGTAAAGGATTGAAAGGTACAAAGCTAGTAGGAATGAATAATGCTTGGACTAGAAATGCTCTTGCAGGTTTTATTACTGACGCTGTTGTGCAAGATCCATATGAGGAAAACTTGTTTAATATGATCGACAAACATCCAAGGTTAGCAACACCTATAAGCGATCTTTTAAAAGCTAAAACACAAGAAGAAATAGGTGTAGCTGAAGCACGTTTTAGACAGGCAAGTGGTGGATTGGTAGCAGGTGAAGCCCTTACTACTTTTAGTCTAGGTCTAAAAGCAATCAAAAAAACACCTGAGTTGTATGAAAGGATAATAAAGAGACTAGCAAGACGAGATGAAATATTAATGACAGATAATGTTGTTGATAATCTTGGTGATGAAATGATAGATCTTAATCTTTCTAATAAAGTTGTTAAAAAAGGAAAAAAAGTACAAACAACATTTAATCCTAAATTTACAGGTGGTGGTGATCTTGATGTGCAAAAACTAATAATTGATAGAGCTAAGAAATTAAAAGAACTTGATGCTAATAATGCTTGGCCTTACAAAAGAACATTTAAAGATATGGTTATTTCTGCAAACAGTCAATTACCACAAGAAACAATAGAGTCTGCAAGATTATTTAATGCTAGATATGGCAGAGGGGGAGAGGAAGACTTACCTGCAACATTAATAGCAATGAATCAATTAATGAATAAAAATGCTATTAATTTAGCATCATTAGCAAAAACTATAGATGAAACTTTAGCTACAGGTAATAAAAGTGGTTTAACTGAAGAATTAAAAGAACAATTCATTACAGAAGCAAAAGTATTAGATGGTCTTATTACTCTTAACAAGCCTTTAAAAACAGTGCCAGCACAAACATTAGCTGCTAACAGAGCAGGTGGTGGTGTAGGTAATGTAGCAGCTTCTATAGATGATTTAAAAGGAAGAACACCAACAGAAAAAGCAATAGATCAGGCGACTGATATTAGAGGAACAGTAAAAGAACCAACTGATCCATTAGGTGAATTTTCAATTAAGGAAATCATAGAAGCTGCTGAAAAAGGTGATAAGGCATCATGGAAAAGACTAAGAATAATTACAAAGACATTACAAGCTGCACAAGGAAATCCTCAAGCCTTACAAAAAATGGCTAGTGAAAATAAATTTATGAGAGGAGTAAAAATACAAAATGAAATTTTTATAAACTCAATATTGTCTGGCCCAGAAACACACGCTGTAAACATAATGTCCACTGCTTTAAATACACTAGCAAGACCATTAGAAAACACATTAGGTTCTGTTTCGAGTCAGGGATTTGATTCGATGCAAGCTATGAGAGGTGGTAAAGAATTATATTATTTAATGTCATCTATCACTGATTCATTAAAAGCAGCAAAGCAAGCATTTCAAATTGAAGATAATATTGTTAATCCTGGTGCAATGATACAAGAAGCTGATCGTTTTCAAATAAGAATGGAGGGAGATGGAAATTTAGCAAATATTGTAAATGGATTAGGTACTATTATTCGTTTGCCAGGTAGGTTTTTACTTGCGGAAGATGAATTTTTTAAACAACTAAACTTTAGAGCTTATGTAAAAGCAAGTGCTTGGGAAGATGGCATGAGGAAAGGTTTGCAAGGTGCTGATTTACAAAAACACATACAACAACAATTTGATGGAACTATTGAAATTGTTAATAAAAATAGCATGGCAAATATTAAAGATAAATCTGTTTTAGATTTATACGAAGCAGCACAAAAATATGCTGCTGAGACTACATTTACTGCTGATTTGCCAGAGGATAGTTTAGGTGCTGCAATACAAGGAGTCTCACGACACCCTTTTGGAAGAGTAGTCTTACCTTTTGTAAGGACACCAGTGAATATATTTAAAGCACAAGTAAGAAGAACACCTGGATTTAATATGGCTTTGAAAGAATATAGACAAGCACTTAGAAGTACTGATCCATCTGTAGCAGCAAAAGCAAGAGGTGAAATGTATTTAGGTGGTGCATTATGGTCAATAGCAGGTGCTACAGCATTTGCTATAAATGATCCTATGTCTGAACTAGCGATTACCGGTGGTGGCCCTTCTGATTTCAATATGCTAAATCAAAAAAGGGCTACAGGCTGGCAGCCCTATAGTTTTAGATTTCTTTTGAAAGACAAAGATGGCAACGTAAGAATGGGTAAAGATGGTAAACCTAGATATGAATATGTAACCTTTAGGAGATTAGATCCTTGGGCTTCTTTCTTAATGATGGCTGCTGATGCAGCAGCTATTACAGGCGGTTTAAGTAAACAAGATCGTGATGATTTTGGTGTGGCTGCTTCTGTTGCATTAGGTCGTAACATTACAAATAAAACTTATTTACAAGGTATAACTGAGCTTGCTGATTTATTAGGAAAACCACAGTTTCTTCAAAATTGGCTTTCTAGAAGAGCAGCCGCAACAGTGATTCCTTTTAGTTCATTAAGTAGATCAGTTAAAAGAAATGTAACTTCTGATAGAGAAATATTAGATAAAAAAGTAAGAGCAGGTGACGATGGTTTTATATGGTTAAGAAAATTCCATAATGAAATAAAAGCAACAGTTCCTGGTTATGGTGATTTACGACCAATGAGAAACTTTATAACTGGTTCTATTATTGAATATCCAACTGGTTATGGTCCTGATACTATGAGTGTTCTTAATCCGATTAAAGAAACAAGCAGTATAAATAATACAGTCTTAACAACTCTTGATGAAATAGGTGCAAGAATTACACAACCTTCAGACGAATTAAGTCTTGGAAGATTACCTAGTGGTCAACAAATAGGAAGTGGAATACAACTAACTTATGATGAACATTTAGACCTTATTGAAGAAACTGCTTTTGCAAAAATAAATGGCATGACTATGGTTAGAGCTTTACACAGGCGAATACAGCAAAAAGATTTTCAAGCTTTAATGAAAAGTGTAAGAGGTGAAATGATTGAACAAAATAATATGGATATTGAAGTTCAAGCACAAGAAGCTAATCGTGATCTAGCGGAAGATATTTTAAGAGATATTATAAATGTATATAAAAAAGCCGGAAAAAAATTATGGTTAGAAAAAAATCCAGAACGTGCATTAGAATATGCAAAAATACAAGCTCTTGTCAGAAAAGAACAAATTAATGACAATTTAGAAGCTTTAAAATTACTTCCTTCTTTACCTGACTAATCATGGCTACCAACACTACAACCACAAGTACAAGTCACACTGGTAATACTACGGCTGGTCCTTTTGCTATATCTTTTACTTATGTAAAAAATACTGACATAGATGTAACAGTCGCAGGTGTTTTAAAAACTTTAGGAACTCATTATACCTTTACTAGTGCTACTCAAATCACCTTTACCAGTGGTAATGAACCTGCAAACGGTGCTGCTATTATTTTTCGTAGGAATACAAATGTAAGTACAAAAGCTGTTGATTTTCAAGATGGAAGCGTTCTTACAGAAACAGATTTAGATACAAGTACAGATCAATTAATAAATGGAATACAAGAAATAGCTGATGATTATGTAAAAAGAGATGGAACACAAACTATTACAGGTAATCTTGTATTTGAAGGTGCTACTGATGATGCAAATGAAACAACATTAGCAATTACAGATCCCACTGCTGATAGAACAATTACATTGCCTGACACCACAGGAACAGTTGTAACAACAGGAGATACAGGAACTGTTAGTTCAACAATGATTACTAATGGAACTATTGTTGATGCTGATATAAATGCAAGTGCAGCTATAGCTGGTTCTAAATTACAAGCAGCTTCTGGATCTAATCCTGGAAGTATGTCAGCTAGTGACAAAACAAAGTTAGATGGTATAGAAGCTAGTGCTACAGCAGATCAAACAGCAGCAGAAATAAGAACTCTTGTAGAAAATGCTACTGATAGCAATGTATTTACAGATGCAGATCACACAAAACTTGACGGTATTGAAACTTCAGCTACGGCTGATCAAACTGCTGCTGAGATAAGAACTCTTGTTGAATCAGCAACAGATTCTAATGTGTTTACAGATGCTGATCATAGTAAATTAAATGGTATAGAAGCAAATGCTACGGCTGATCAAACAGACGCAGAAATAAGAGCAGCAGTGGAAGCAGCTAGTGATAGTAATGTATTTACTGATGCTGATCATAGTAAATTAAATGGTATAGAAGCTAGTGCTGATGTTACAGATGCAACTAATGTAGATGCTGCTGGAGCCGTCATGAATACTGATTTGGCTACTAAAGGTCAAATCTTAGTTGGAGATGGAACTGGTGATCCTACAGCCCTTTCTGTTGGTCAAAATAACTATGTATTAGTTGCAGATAGTAATGAAGCTACTGGTGTAAAGTGGGCAACAGTTCCAGCAGGTAGTGGTCTAAGTAACATAGTTGAAGATACTACCCCACAGTTAGGTGGTAACCTTGATGTTCAAGCTAGTGAGATTAATACAAGCACAACAAATGGCAATATAAAGTTAAATCCAAATGGTACAGGTGTTGTTGAGGTGAAAGGTGATGGTAGTAGTTCTGATGGAACAATCCAACTTAACTGCTCACAAAATAGTCATGGAGTGAAAATTAAATCACCAGCCCATAGTGCAGGTGCAAGTTATACACTAACTTTACCTTCTACTATTGTTAATAGTGCATTTTTACAGACAGATAGTAATGGCAACTTAAGTTTTACAGCAGTAAATACTGATTTAGTAAACGACACAACACCCCAATTAGGTGGAGATTTACAAAGTAATGGTAATGATATTGATTTTGCTGATAATGATAAAGCAATTTTTGGAACTGGTGGTGACATGGAAATATTTACTGATGGGACAAATTCTTTTATTAAAAATACAACTGGTAATTTAAGAATCCAAGATACTAATGGGAATATTCAAATACAAGCTAAAGCTGGCGAAGAAAGTATAGTTGCAAAAACTGATGGAGCCGTAGAACTTTATTTCGACAATAGTAAAAAAGCAGAGACAGTTACAGGTGGCTTTGCAGTAACAGGAGATATGACAATAAGTGATATAAGTCCAAGCATTACTTTTGCAGATACAAATGACGATCCAGACTTTAGTATTTTTGCTAATAGTGGACAATTAAAGTTTAAAGACGATACGAATGATATTGTTAGATTGAGAATTGATGCTAATGGTCAAATTAATATAGTTAACAACCTAAATGTTGGTGGTAGTATTATAGGTGATCTAACTATTGACACAGATACTTTACACGTTGACTCTACAAATAATCGAGTTGGTATTGGTACAACAAGTCCATCAACAAAATTTGAAGTTCAGACTGCTGCTGGTGAACGAGTCCAATTTTTAAGTAATGGCTCTAGCCAGCAACCTCGTATTGATTTAATTAGAGATAGTGGAACTGATTTTTCAATAATAAATGCTATAGGTCAATATCAATTAAAAAAAGGAAGCAACAAAATATATGAATATGCGAGTGATACACATAGGTTTTCTATAGATGGTACAGAACGTATGCGTATAACAAGTGATGGAAAGGTAGGTATAGGTACAACAACTCCAGTAAAGGCTTTTCATAATGCTCTTGATACTACTTTAATAACAGGAACAGCACCTCAAATTCGTTTAAATGGTAATGCTAATGATGGAAGTGATAATGACAGAGCAATTTTAGGTTTAGCCACTGCAAACAGTCATTTCTTTAATACTTCTGCTGCTGGAGATGCAATATTAAGAACCACATTAACAGGTAACCTTCTATTTGGTTCTGGTGCAACAGAGCGTATGCGTTTAGATTCGTCTGGGAGACTTGGAATTGGAACAACAAGTCCAACTAATCAACTTCATGTTTATGATAGTGCAGCAGCTAATGACACACCTGAATTAAAAATTGAATCTTTTAGGCCATCAATAAGGCTTAAAGATAGAAGTTCATCATCTGTTTCTGCTGAAATTGTTGGTGATAATTGTCTTAAATTTAGTGTTTCAACACCAGTTGATGATAGTACAGCTTTGACAGAACGTGTGCGTATAGATAACTCTGGAAATGTAGGTATAGGTACAACAAGTCCATCTGATTTCTTAGATGTAACAGAATCTTCTGCTAGTGCAGCAGCAGCGACTGGGGCATCTGTTGCTCAGTTTGAACGTGCTGGAAATGTTGGAATTACACTTTCAACGGCAGATACAGGCGGTTCAACTATTTTCTTTGGTGATACTGCATCATCAACAGTTGGAAGAGTTAATTATGACCATAATGATAATTCACTGCAATTGTGGGCAAATTCACTAGAACGAATCCGTATAGATTTGTCTGGAAGGTTGCTTATTGGAACAACTAGTGGTACTAGTCATGCTATTAGTAGTAGTAATAATCCTTCACTTCAAGTTGAATCCGCATCAAGTGCTAATTATGGTAGAGGATCTTTTGTATATAACGGTAATAATGGTGTTGGACCTGGAATTTATTTTGCTAAATCAAGAGGTACTGCAGTTGGTTCAAATACTGCAGTTGCAGATGGTGATCAAGTCGGAGGACTCTTTTTCCAAGCAGCAGATGGATCAGATAAGGAAAGTAGGGCTGCTTCAATAGTAGTAAACATAGATGGAACACCTGGTAGTAATGATACTCCGGGCCGTATAGTATTTAGTACTACTGAAGATGGTAATTCAAATCCTTCTGAACGTATGAGAATAAAATCCGATGGGACTGTGTGTATAGCAACTACTTCTAACATTGTAAACTCATCAAATTTCGGGATTGCTTTGGGTAATGATGGTAGTGGAGGAATGTTTAAAAATACTGGTGGCTCTGGTGATGCTTTTCGTGCTGGAGGAAATGCTGGTCTTGCAAGTATTTTTGGAGACGGTGATATAACAAACACAAATAATAGTTATGGACAAGCATCAGACGAAACATTAAAACAAGATATTGTAGACGCTGCTTCACAGTGGAATGATATAAAAAATTTAAGAGTAAGAAAATTTAGATTTAAAGATAATCCAACAGGTGTATTACAAATTGGTGTAATTGCACAAGAGATAGAAAAAGTTAGTGCAGGTCTTGTCCAAGAAGATGATGAAGGAATAAAGTCTGTTAAATATTCTGTTCTTTATATGAAAGCAGTAAAATGCTTACAAGAAGCTATTGCTAAAATAGAAACATTAGAAACTAAAGTTGCAGCCTTGGAATCTGCTTAGTATTATTGGATAATTAAAATTATTTTTATGTCAAAACTATCTGAGAGATGCGAAGAACGTAAAGCAGAAGCACAAGCTCTTGCTGATAAATTTAATACTGTTAGAGAAGAAATTGAAAAACTTCAAAAAGAAAATGCTCAAACATATCAAAAATTTAAAACCAAAAATGATCAATATTTAGAACTTTTTAATTTATTACAAGAAGAAGAAGGTGTAAAAATATCTACAGGAAAAGAAACTACAAGCGAAGTTGTAGAATAAAGCTAAACTATATACAAAAGTTATTTTTTATTATGGCTGTTATTTGGAATGTTGTGTCATTAGATGCAACAAAAACTGTCGGTTCTTTATCTGATGTCGTAACCACTGTTCATTGGACAGCTAGTGATGCAGACGGAGATCATACTGGCTCTGCTTATGGTTCTGTACAGCTTGCTGCTGCTGATTCTGGATCGTTTATTGCATATAAAGACATTACAAAAGATAATGCCATTGCATGGGCTAAAGCTGCAATAGGTTCTGATGAAGTAACTGCTATCGAAACATCTATTGCTGCACAGATAACAGAATCTAAAACTCCTACTGTAACTGCTGGTGTACCTTGGTAAATCACTAAAATTTAACTTTTATGATTGACCGCATTATAAAAATTATTTCTATTTTGTCATTTTTAATGTCATTATCAATGGCAGCTTTCGGATATGTAGCAATACGCTATATGCAAAGCCCCGAATTTGAAAGGACTTTAAAAAACAAGATCATGGGAAGTTTGGAAGATAAGTTACCAGATGTGATGGGAAGTAAGATACCAGATTTCACAGGGCCATCTGTACAGCTACCAGAACCACCAAAGGTGAACAAACTTGGAAATCCCAAGAATTGAAATACCACAGATACAGATAAAAGAAATTTATATTCCCAGAACAAGAACATGGGAACAATATCCGACAACTTTAGATATTATTGACAAACCTAGAATTGATTATCCTGTTGTAAGTTATCCAACATTCGAGGCTTTACAATATCACCCTGATAAATTTATTCCTACAGATCCAGTTAAACAGCCAGAACAACCTCGACCAGATATACCAGAGCCGCCAGAATATAAACCTAAAGTCAAAAAAGATAAAGAGTTCTTTATCAAATGCCCTAACGAAGATAATATTCCAGTAGGAAGCTACCCTAATGACCTTAAGTTACAGGTCGTTGTTTCTCATGTAGTAAAGAATGGTAAATGCTATGAAGTCTACCGAGATTCAACCTTTATTGAGAAATGGATACCTAGCACTCCTATTCTTGTTAACACTTCAATTATTGCTGTTACTGCGGCTAGTTCTCCTATCATAGCCAATTTGCTCAAGAACCTCATCAAGACAGCCATCAAGCGTTTGAGTAAATCTAAGGACAAATCAAAGGTACAAACATAAGCAAGCAAAACTACAAGCCCCTTACAGGCGATTCTGAGTGGACTTAATTTACTTATTTAGCTCAATTTTGTGTGTATGGGGTATAACTTGGTTCATTTTGGGTTTACTTACTATGTCTGCACAAAGTCCATAATAATCACTATCTTTTGAATACTCAGCACCACTAACTCTGAGTTCATGACAATTTTTGAGCCTTGCGAGTTCATAGTTTAATCTGGCTGTTGATAATTGTTGCTGCATTATCTTTTCCTGAGTAGTTGCACTTTTGAGGCAAGCAGTTTGAAAACGTCTATCAAGTGGGACAGATATAGTTGCAGCTATACCAAAATTAAAAGAAGTAGAATCTTTGTTTCCACTATAATTTTCCCTGTAATATAGAATTTCACCCGCATTTGTGAGGTTGCCATCTTCGTCTGTTGCCTCGTTATAGACTGGTGTATGGAAAATGTAGTCTTGAGGCCGCTTTACTGCAACCGAAGTTGTGGCAAATGGGCTTATAGATAGTGTAGCTCCAGAACATTGAATACCAGCACCATAACTATTCTCTGTCATTGGCCCTGTCAAAACTTGGGTTGCGAAATTACTAACGCTTGAACTGGTATTCGATTGGGGATTGGCTATTGTCGAGGTGTTGGCGTAACTAGGTAAACAAGTAAAAAGGGTTATTAGTTGGAAAATATAATAGTGGTGTCTGTGACTATTTCTGATTGAACTGTTCTTGTTATGTCGATTATTGATTCTAAAGAAGGGCCTTTGTAAAATTCTGAAAATTGAAAAGCGTTGCCTTGAGTGGTTTGCTGCCATTGAGGTTTTTGATCCATGTTCAAGCCTGTCCATTCGTAGGTAGTTCCATTGATGGTTTCTGTCACTGTGGCATTTGGCATAGAAATTGTCTCGCAATTTCCGCAAGATATACCAGAACCAGTGACACTGTAGGTATAACCCGAATTATAGCGAACCTCTCGGATTTGCTCAGTCAAGTTATTTACTGTCACGCTGCGAGAAGTGCTAGTAGCAGAATTAAAATTTGGTACTACAGTTTGAGCATAAGCTGGACTAATAAAAAATATAAGCGGCAGATATTTCCACATCAATCAAGAGTTAAATCAGTAACAAATTGTCCAGTAAGCACAATACCTGTTCCAGTCCCCCCATCTAAACTCAGTGTGTGATGGTCTAAAGTTACGCTTGCAGTACCTACAGATCCAGCAGCAGTTGATGTCAGATCACTAAAATTTTGCACTGTTCCAAGTGAAGTTATTGCATCTGAGGGAGTAGCGTCACCCTCTAAGTAAGCTTGAGAAAAACTGAAAGTTTCCCCTGCTACTGTTTGTGACGCAGTTGGCATGGTTACTGAAGGAACTCCAGAAGTAACAGATCCAAAGCCACCCACAGTTGCATTGCTATTAGAGTCAACAGTAGAAATATTTGTACCGCTTATGCTGTAACTAGATCCCAATTTATCGGCAGAAGTCGCAGCCGATAAGGATTCCAGTTTGACGCTTGAGGTGATCGTACTCTGAATGTCACAGTAGGCCGCAGATGGAATACAGAGTGCAGCAAGTAGTAAAAGCTTTTTCATTGAATACCTACCTTTGTGTCTTTGTTATCTACTATTTTAGCAGTATTTCCAGGTTTCTTTTTGTTCACACTGATACCATAAGATCCTAAGACCCCACTGGTCAAGCCGGCTAAAAAAGCTCCATCATTACGGATCTTGTCCATGTATCCAAGAGTCATCATCGCAAGCGACCAACAAAGAATCATAAATCGGACAGCGTGACCAAAAATTTCAGCCCAATCCGTGCCTTCTTTTTCTTCTGGTTCTTCCATAAGAAGTAGTAACTATGGCAAACTTAGCAAATATTGGTATGTTTGGAAAGTAACACAATAATAATTATGCTCAAACTCTTAAAACCAATCCTATTAAAATTTTTCACTACGACTGCTGTAAAGCGACTTATCGTGGATCTGCTTCGTGCAATCTGTAAGCAGACCTCGAATAGTCTTGATGACAGGGCTGTAGATATGTTGGAGCAGCAACTGTTCCCTAAAATGAATTGATATGAACCATAAAGAGTTTTTCAATGTTCTTATTGGTAATCCTCCGCCAGAAATAGAACTAGAAATAGAAATTAAGAAACGAGAAGTAGAAGAATTACCAAATTTTGTAATGAAAGAATATTGTCTTAACTTAGTTAAAGAAAACAAACTGCAAGATATGTTGATCATGGCAGCCATGCAACGTATCACTGATACAGAAACTAAGTTGTTAAGAACTGAAATGGCTCTTCATCATTACAAGAAGAATTTAAAAGCAAACAAGAAAACTTTATTCAACAGAGTCAAGACTATGTTGGGCGTGCTCAGATGATCTATTATCTTCCCACAACACCTTGTAGTAATACATTTTACTACCTGCTGAGTTTTTTCTTTCTATAGTTTCAGTAATATTGCCATATTTTTTTTGATATGTATTAGCTATGACAGAATAGTTCTTTCTAGATACACGATCATTAATTTGGAATCTTTGTCCGATTAGCTTATTAGGCATAATTTGATAAAACAAGGTATATTAGTTTCAAAACCAATTCTAATTATGGGACAAGAAAAAAAGTTAGAATTATTAGAAAATCTTCAAACTGTTCTGATACAAGAACTATTAGGAAAGATAAAATGTGGTGAAGCAAAACCAGGAGATCTTAACGTAGCAAGGCAACTTTTGAAAGATAACGGTATTGAATGTATTCCAACGGAGAAGAATCCTATGGAAGATCTCATGTCAAACTTACCAGATCTTGATGTAATACCTGCACTAGAAAGATAATTGCAACCTTTACCAGAAAAATTACAAGATTTTAGATACTTTCTAATAATAACTTGGCGACATCTTAACCTACCTGACCCTACACCAGTTCAATTAGACATAGCTGAGTATTTACAATACGGACCTAGAAGAAAGATCATACAAGCCTTTAGAGGAGTAGGTAAGAGTTGGATTACATCTACCTATGTTGTATGGAAACTAAGGATGAATCCACAATTAAAGTTTCTTGTTGTATCTGCAAGTAAAGATAGAGCAGATAATTTCTCTACTTTCACTATGAGATTAATCAATGAGATGCCTATATTGGCTCCATTACGACCAGATGACTCTCAAAGAAACAGTAAGATAAGTTTTGATGTTGGACCTGCACACGCTGACCACGCCCCTTCAGTAAAGTCTCAGGGTGTCTTAGGACAAATGGCTGGTAGTCGTGCAGATGAGGTCATAGCTGATGACGTAGAAGTACCAAACAACAGCTTTACTCAACCGATGAGAGACAAGTTATCGGAAGCTGTAAAAGAATTTGATGCAATCCTTAAACCAAACGGTAAAATAACCTTTCTTGGTACACCACAAACAGAACAATCTTTATATCTAACACTAGAAGAGCGTGGATATACGACTCGTATCTGGACTGCACGTTATCCAGAGCTTAAGAACAACTATGGAGACAGATTAGCTCCTAAGTTAGCTGAGAAGCTTGCACAAGAGCTTGTAAAGCCTCAAGAACCTGTTGACCCTGATAGGTTCTCATCAATAGATCTAATGGAACGAGAGGCTTCTTATGGCCGTTCTGGGTTCTCTTTACAGTTTATGCTAGACACTAGCTTATCTGACCAAGATAGATACCCTCTTAAACTTTCAGACTTAATAATATCTTCTGTTAATCCTGATCATGCACCAGAAAAGATCATATGGTCTTCTTCTCCCGAATATGTCATCAAAGAATTACCTTGTGTAGGCTTCAACGGTGATCATTTCTACCGACCTGCACAACAATTTGGTGATTGGATTGAATACACAGGCTCTGTTATGTTCGTAGACCCCTCTGGGAAGGGTCGAGATGCCACTGGTTACGCTGTTGTAAAGATGCTTAATGGTAACTTATACGTTCCTGATGCAGGGGGTCTTAACGGTGGTTACAGTGACGCAGTATTAACAACCCTATCTAAGATAGCTAAGACCAATAAAGTAAATACAATCCTCGTAGAATCAAACATGGGTGGTGGTATGTTTGCTGAACTGATGAAACCCTTCCTTATGCGTTACCATCCCTGCGAAGTAAAAGACGTACGCAATACAAAAACTAAAGAACTACGCATAATAGATACCCTAGAACCTGTAATGAACTCTCA
>VTLG01010374.1_pt1 | contig 23851 bp, 47 predicted proteins | sample 4694571 | NCBI WGS metagenome assembly VTLG01 (sample SAMN12604809, study PRJNA352737) | marine metagenome | biome: ENVO:00000447; feature: ENVO:00000209|ENVO:00000569|ENVO:01000036; material: ENVO:00002151; isolation source: viral sequences binned using virsorter ...
TCCGATACTGTTAATACACAGATTCACAGGGGAATCCCCTACCCTAAACTGTTGTCAATCAAGACTTTGTAAATGTTTTATTGTCATAGTAGAGCAAAGCTCTACGCACACAACACCGCCTAGTGTGTGGGTTGTGGTTTGCCTGTATGGTATGGGTCAATGTCAGAGCGGCACAAACAGAGTTGCACGGCGTTCAAGTTAACGTCCTAAGTATCTCTACTTGATGCTCCCATAAGTACCACTACTTGATGCGCTTCCAATTACCCGATATAAGCGATATACCTTATATCGGTGATATATCTTATATCGGTGATATAACGAAGTTAGCCGCTTAACTATTGCTAGGCGGTCTTGACAGAATCCCGGCAATATGCGATGCTATTAACAATCAACTAAGTTTGATTGCGTGTATTGTTGCTGCTTTAGGAGTCAACCGAATGACAGCTAAAGCGACAAAAAGAAAACCCGCAAAGCGGGCAACTGAAGCAACGAAGACTGACAAGGTAGAACGAACTACCGAATCAAAACAGAATGTATTGACTACGGAAGACACGAAGTTTTCCAATAAAGTAGCGGTCAATTTCATTCTATTGTGCAAGCAATCGGCAGGACAACAGAGAATCTGTTTAGAAGCCGAATACAAGCGGTTAGGTGTAGGACTAGTTACCGCCGCAAGTACTGACTCTGAGTCTGCTGAGGCAAAGCGGCTATTCATAGCCGTAACAGAATCAGCAAGGGCAGAGTGCAAGTTAGTTTGCACAAAGCAAAAGCTTACGGCGGAAGATACGAAAGACTATCTTGACCGCTTAAGCAATTGCAATACACGGATACGCCAGTCTTGGGGAATTCCAGACTTGCGTAACCGTGGCGGCGGCGAAGCGCGTAGCGTTGAAGTCAAAAGGGACAGCGTCGTTCACGATGTGCTAACACAAGTATGTCGATTAGCCCTTGTAAGGATAAAGGGAATGACGGCGGAAAGGTTAGCGTTGGAACTCGACAATTTCGCAGGCAACTGCGAAGCGATACTTGACGGCATAGTGCGGAGCAGTAAAACTTCCGCCGAAGCCGAGAACAAACGTATTGCAGAAGACGTCGAAGCCGTAGCGTAAATAAAAATAAGCAGTAAGCAATGCACGCAATCAGCACCCCCCCCCGTAGCCGGGGGGGGGTTTTTTGTGCCTACATTTCCAGCAAATTCTCCTAATGCACACGGATTGTATTCCGCTTATTCCATTACGTCGGAATGTATCCACTAATTTGACATGCTCCATATGCACATGGGATAATGTATATAGAAATAGTAGATATGTGGTAACACGCGCAAACATGCTATTTGTGCTATATCGTCGATATAAGCAATATTGACTATATCGCTTGCTCTTTGAAATGTCGGTGTGAGTGCCGACGTAGCGGGACAAGATGTAAGGCTTTATCAGGGTTGAACGCTGAACGGTCCCACGGTGCTGCTTAACTAACTGAATCGTGACGGAATGAATTGAACCGATCGGTTGGTGGTGGTTACTGACCCAGAGTCCGTGACTTTGGGTAAAACATCGAAACACATAGTACGATGTGTCTAGGTGGGGATAGCTGCGAAGCTGGATGTCGATACTGTCTGAGTCTCATAGTAGTCCTGAGTCGTTAATGACCACAAACTTAGTTTGCCGCAGAATAAACTAGAGATTAGCAGTCTCTACGCTGGTACAGGACCGATTCGATGTACTCTCTCTTGCTCTCGCGATATAACAATGAGGGCGTTAGATGAATAAGGAAAAGCACCACGAACATATCGACATAATACCCTGCTCGTGTAAGCCACTGGATACCATGTACTTATGCTGGTGCCAGTCTTGCGAGAAGCCTGTCGAAGTTAAGCCCGATGCTGTCGCTGGTGACACCATCGAGTGCTATAGTTGCGGGTGGGTATGTGAGGTGAAGGAAGTAACCACACAGTGATTAATGTCACGGAAGATAAACCCCAAATCCGTCAAGGGGAGACGGCGAGAAGGCTCTTTTGCTAAGGGAATGAATAATTCTAGGTTAATGAATAAGAAACATTCATTCGTGCAAACCAAGGCACAAAGGGCTGAAAGAAAGGCGTCAGACTCGATTGTGCGTGATACACGTACATGGTTAGTCTAATTATCAATACATCATGAGAGTGAGACAGAGTACATCGGCACGGTACGTTCTATCCCGCAGCAAACGTTTTCTGCGGTGAATAGTAAACCCTAACAAAGGAGGTTAGTATGTGAGGAAATAGTTAGCTTACATATTACCTACGAAGAGAGATAAGGTGTTATAAGTGCTGACCTTATCTCGGCCTAACGGCGAGGTCGAAGCAGCCCTCGCCTGCGGGTTAGAGCGTATCGTGTACAAGTTTGCCAGCGTTATCAAAAATAACCCACCTAGTAAGTCGTTGCAGTACATAGAGTAACGAACGAATAAACGGTGAGGGGAAAACATATGCGTCCCCCCGTTTCTACAAATACCCACCATCTAAAGCATGACGGGACAAAAGGTAGTCAAATCAGGACCGCTTAGCGGAATTTGGTACCAATGTGTCAAGTTATAGCTTATCCTTTAGCCGTTTCAGGCTGTATAACACCGATATAACCACTGATAGATGTAATCACCGCTAAGCTTCTCCCCCCTTTGAAGGGTACACATGAGGTGTAGGCGTATAAATCGTGCAGGAGAAATGCACTGGAAAGGTAGTGAGCATGAAACAAAACAAAGATCAAGACTACGCAAGGCGAGACTGGTTGAAATCAAAGTCCGAAAGGCCAACAAACAGACGGAGCATATCGGCCATAGGACAAGGCGAATGTATCATGATCATTAGCATCGCGCTTGTCGCGGTGCTGCTAGTGGCAGACGTGATCTTTAGCTAATGAGAACCGAGATCAATCAGGGTGGTTTGATACGATGCTGTATCCAAACCATCCGAGAGGACACTGGTGCGGTTTCACAAGAGGGAGAGCGGCTATCATGTAAGCAGTGCGGGAACAGGATGGTGGTGAAGAAGGGATTGTGGTATTGGGATGCTGAATGGTACAAAGAACGAGAGGTGATATGAGGCTAGAGGTAATGGAGGAGAAACCATATCTTCGCGTCCTCGAAATGGATGAGATAAGCGAGGAAGAAATTGATGAGTTCATGGAGGATGAGGATGGATGAGAAAACCATAATGAAATATGGTGACCTTAGCGGGATGGGTGGCAGGATGCATGGTATTAGCAACGACCTAAGCCATCGTCTCGTAGACATGTGGAAAACAGCATGTGAGGAAGGTCACTCAGATGGTGATAAAGAAACAATACTAGCAGCTAATGGTATTGCGGTTGAGTTACTATTAGGCCGCATTGAGGTTGCTTGTTGGAAAATAAGACAGGGACTGAAGCAGGATACCTGAATGATAACAGCCTATGTCTCAAAGCTACAGCTATCACCCGAACCGATTAATTTCGTTAGGTTTCAACAGGATATTTTAATGCCACTAGGTATAGAAATCTTTGACATAAGAGCAAACAAGCTCTTTCTTGAAATACTAACCATATCAAAAGGAGGTGAGATAGATGAAGGCGATGATTGGAAGCATGGTATCCTTACCACGTAGAGAAAGGAGAATAAATGAAGTGTGTTGTAGATAAATTGGACAAGAAGGTCATGCGGATCTGCGACGACAACGCCGCTGATCTGGTCGGGACGTATGGAGGATGGGAGTACTGCTCAAAGGCGTACTGGAAGAAAAACCGATCCAATACAAAGATGGATAAGACTGAGCAAAAGAGGACGAAGAAGGAAGAGAAAGTGAGGGTCAAGAGGAAGAAAAAGAATACAGCGATGCACACTCAGAAGATCAGCGGAGGACATTAATGCCACCAATAGAAATAGTGCTGCTGGTGATGGTTGTAACCCTTGGGGTGCTGCACTGTGTGGCCCTGCTAATGCTGGGTGCTGCAATGAAAAAACTAGGTGCACAAGAAGAAGATGACAAGGAGGTAGCATGAAGATAGTGGGTGATAACATCCATCTTATCCGTCGTGGTAAAGATGGTAAGCCAATAATGAGGAACCGAGATGTGGTGGTCATACACCCCGCAATCTACGGTCCTTTCATGAACAAAGAGCACGCTAACCGTGTCCTTAACATTGTACCGAGGACACGCGGGGACTTCCGAAGGAGAACAAAGGAAGAACTCAAGGCCATGCGTGAACTACACAACCCGACAACGCTGAGAGGTGAAAGAAGGTCTGCATGACACCATGCTGACCGTCCCTTCAAGGAAAACTAAAGGAGGTATAGATGAACACACTCAAGGACCACGTGGTATACGTGTTTGTCCTTATTGAGTTGAAAATTCGTGTATACAAAATAAACAACAAAAAACTACGGAGGAAAAAATCAAAACTGTAGAGGTAACAAACACAGATGAAGAGAGTAAGCAAATGGTATTCACGGGGAATGCACGCCCTGTTAGCCTGCCAGTATTGGCGTAGACAGAGGTTCAGGCATGGACTAACTCCACCGTTCCTAGCATGGGTAGCACTGAGCTACTCAGAGGAGGAATTTAGCAGAGAGAGCTTTGTTAAGTTGTTCCACTACATTGCGTTAATAGGGGCCGGGGCGAGGACAGAAGAGATAGGATTGATGCCGACTGTTTTCACCTGTAACGTTGTCAACGCCCACGTCTGGGGTATACGTGATGCTAGAAACGCTAGAGCCATGAAGCAACGGTTCGAGGTCATGTCTCCACAGGAGAAGTTGCCGGGATATTTCTATTCAGACGGGAACTTATCCGCATCACCGACCTACGGTCCGGTTATGTTAGATATAATGGCACTGAACTATGTAGATTCATTCTTGGCTGGTAACTATGCACGTCACGATCAGGTGTTTATAGAACCACAAGAAAGGGACTATGCTGACAGGGCTGATATGTTTGAGTACATAAAAGCAAACAAGAAGGATGCATTCAAGGTGATAAAGGAGGATGCAATTAAATGTCGTGAGATAATGATGCGTTTGGGTAGAGCAATAGTCAAGACATGCGATGTATTAGAGGAGGACGGGAGAGAGGAATGGTGAATAAGATGAACAAACCAGATAGTAGGGCATACAAGATGATTCTGGATGTGCAAGGACAGTTCAGAGAGGGTGGGTTTCGCAATCCTAACATCTCGAAGGACACGTTGCTTGCCGAGATTCTGTCACGGTGTCGCCACATAGGTGAGGTAGATGCGGTGATGGAATTTGTCAACCATCCAGATCGAGAGAATCTGAAAGAGGAGCTCGCAGTCAGGAGGGAGCGCCGTGGATAAGAAGATACCTATAACAGACATGAGGTATTCTGATTTCTTCCAGCCGGAGGACATATTGTTTCTCCCAATCACTGACTATCACGTCAAGGATCACCAAACCTCGACGCTGATAGAGTTCCTTGGTAATGATGGAGAGCTTGCTATAGTCTTTGATGATAACTCTATGCTAAAGATAGACTTAGCTACTCAGATGGGGGTGTCTATCATGGTAGCCAACCATGACATTCACTTCGGAGTTCTATTCTCGGACATAGAGACGGGAGCCTTTCCGTCTCAACGGGATGGCAAGATTCACGCACAACTAGAGGCGTTCCTTAAGGACAACTCCATGATGGTGAGGAGGTTGTCTTTCATGACACGTAAGGAACTAAAGGAACTCAAAACCGCTGAAGGTAAGAAAGTTAAGCTTATTGATGAGCTTGATGCAAAAGAACTGTCAACTCTTCAAGTAGTATGGGATGTAGATGATGGATAAAGTGGCAGTATATGGGACACTTAAACGTGGAGAATCTCGCGGCAATGTGCTGAACGGTGATGGTTTAATTGAACCAAGCCTGATAACGGGGTTCGAGATGTATAACGGTCCGGGTTACCCATTCATAACCGAAGGTGACGGGGTTGTGGCGATAGAAATATTCAAGGTACCCGACGCAACCATGAAGGAGCTTGAGGGTATCGAGGGGTATCCTCACCTGTTCAACAAGGTTAGGGTGTATGATTATACCGAAAGACACCATATATGGGTGTTTACGGGTGGTGATCGCCTTGTAGGAGAGTTCGCTTGTAGGGATAGGTTAATAGGCAATGGAATATGGGGCATGACTACACGTTCCGTTGGTGACGAGATAAGAAGGATGATGGAAGAGTTGTATGATATAGAGCTAGCAATGCCGCTAGTGTTTAGCGACGACCTGCCCGAATATCACGAGGCAGAAACAAGAGTAGGAGGTAGAAGATGATGAGGTTTGGTGGAGACCATGAGTTTTCGTTCGTAACGGCGAGCGGGAAGGCATTCCCTGCCACGCTATTACTCCCGTCTCAACAAGAGGGTATTACGGCAGTTGAATACAAAGCGTGTTCACTCAAGCCAATACTCTATGAGGATGGGATGAATGGAGAATTCTGTGTTGGCACTTCGGGATGTCGTGAGTACTTACAAGACGACATGTGGTACGCACTAAAGAAGGCTAAAGAGATCGCTGCTAAGGGCTATAAGGGAAAAAGGCTCAAAGTAAAATTAGGTAGCGGTGCACCCACAACAACAAAACTTAAGGAGTCGGGAGGCCGCAAGGCTATGGAGTCAGGATGTGACCCCGACCTTAACGCTTATACTGGTAAGACCAACTATGGCATACCAAATTATGAGCGATTCGCATACGCAGTATGCGGATTCCACCTGCATTGTGATGTTAAACCGCCGGAGGGTATAGATACCACCGAAGGGGAACAGTACATGGCAGACCTATGTAAGATTTTCGACCTGATGGTCACGCTCCCATTCATGCTTATCGAACCCATTGAAGAGCACGCAAAGATCAGGCGTGCTGCTGGTTACGGTAGGGCTGGTAGCTTTAGAATTAAGGACTATGGCATCGAGTATCGTACTCTGTCCGGTAACGGACTGCTTTGTCCCGAATTCAGCAGCTTCCTTATGGGGATGTGTCGAACATCTCATCAATGTATGGACGCAAGGGACGAATTGCTCAAGTTTTGCGACGAGAAACTTGAAACAGCAATCAACTCATGCTCAAGAAGGATGGCTCGTGCCTTGCTTAAGAAGGCGTGGCCAACAATTCAGAAAGCAATAGGCGAGTATGATCCACTTTCTGATCTATCTGAAGGCGGTGCCCAATATGAGATGTGGGAGCTTCTGTCCCATCCAGCCAAGCGCACCAAGTTTCTACATGGTGACGTGGTTAAGGACTGGAGGCTTAACAAAAAATTCACAGGACACGGATGTGTAGCTATGGGCTGGAATCTTGGTATGCTGGACAGAGTTGGCAACATGCCCACACTTGAGAGGGCACTCGATAAATTCAGATCGGAGAAGAAACGTTGAAGCAAGATGTAAAGAGACAGTGCAACGCATACATGCAAAACACACTCGTGACTGCATGGGGTTCCGAGATCATGTCGAAGAAGGTTAAGATGGCGATGATGGACAACTCGTGCAACAGGACCGATGCTCTATTGTTGACGTTCTGTGACTATACAAGAGAGCTTATCTCTATTGCTAGTGGCCAGATTGACCTTACAGATGATGAGGACATAACACAAGGGAGGACATTTGGGGAGTGACCACAACGGACCAGACAGACCCCATTACAACATGCGAGTTCTGTGATAAGGGTGAGTACTACTACCTTACTCACGAAGGCAAGAGATTATGTGAGGCGTGCTATTTTCGCGACTTCTTTTCGTGCACTATCTCGGGGAAGGTATACCCGAAAGACGAGGCGTTCTTTATAGAACCATACCCCACAAGGAGGGGTGTTATACGAAGTCATTTGAAAACACGCATCCATAAGTCACATAAGAAAAAGCTGTCAAAGAAATGTGGTGTTAGTGGTAAGTACTTCTATCACACAGCACCAATATCTATCGCAAGGAACAGTGATGGTAAACGGATAATGATATCTCCACAATCTTACAGGGATTGCATGAGATCAAACTCCATACTAGACTGTAATGGTTGTGGTAGTATTGTATACATGGATAAACCATCCAACTCTATCCAAGGGGAAATAAGTAAGATACTTAAGAAGTTCCCTATGGATGTAACTGAGTATTACTTTGGTGGTGATAACAAATCAAGCTGTAACAACTGTCTTGATAGGGTGTTTCCACTTAAGTTCACCGGTGTACCAACTATCTTTAGTGGTCCCCCAACCAGTCTACTGGATGCCCCGACACCATCGGGGAGGACGGTAGGCATTGAGGTTGAGTGTGAGCCTACTAAGATATCTCAGCTTAAGATGTTTGCTTGGAGACGTGATGAAACAAATGCGTCTCTTGTAACAGGGTCACAAGACTCTTCGTTACGTGGCAAGTATAAGGTGGAATACATCTCACCGGTGTTGGATGCGCTGACTATGGATAGCTGGTATGATGAGTTCTCTGACCGCATTGATGGCATAGTGTATGACAAGTGTGGTGCACATGTACACATAGGTGGTAAAGACCTGTCGTGGTACGACCTGATGATAGCAATGAAATGGTGTGCTATAAACGAACCATTTATCGTTAACATGGTTGCGTCAACCAGACTGATACTCAAACCAGACATAACGGGTAGGCCAGCATACCTACCAGAGTCATGGAAAACAATTAACTGCCGCAGTAAGTCAGAGTTGTTTGAGAGGCTTTATGGTAAGGGTATGGATCGGGATAAAATGATTAAAATCAAGGAGCACAAGAGGGCAAACGATCAAAACGGTCCTAGATATCTTGGAGAAATACACAGATACTACTGGTTGAATGTACACTCGTGGTGGCACAGGCGTACAATCGAAATCAGGCTACATCCCGGTAGTCTGGACCTAAGGGTCAAGATGAAGAATTGGAGCAGGTATTGGATGCAGGTGATAGACAAGGTTAAGAAGGAAGGTAACAAGGTACTAGAATATAAGCCACTGGAACTATGTGATCCCGCCATTGCAATGTACTACAGGGGAAGGATGAAGGAACTCAAGTCTAAGCAGGTAGAGATGTTAGGAGAGTGGGGAAAGAGAGCAAGACACCCCGAGGGCTATCGTGCAGGAAGGATGAATCGGTTTAGAGCGCATACAGTCCCAGCAGAACTAACAATTGATGTAGATGAACATGAAGAAGAAAGAGAGGAAGAGGAATAATATATGTGTGGAATATTTGGCGTCATAGGTGGGAAAGACCCTATGCAGAAAAGGATGCTTGCTGTACTGAATCAGACTCGGGGGTCCGATGGGATAGGCTTCATGTACGATGGCAAGAGGATGAGATGTAAAGAATCAATCTCCGATGCCATCATAGAGAAGCGTATTCAAAAGGAAGTCTGGAATGCGGAGGTTTTCCTTGGTCATACAAGGGGAGCAAGCAGGGCGTATGGGATAGGTGGTACTGAAAAGAAGAACACCCACCCGTTCCGTATCGGTGACATAACAGGTGCTCATAACGGATGCGTGTCAGGATGGAAGTCCGTTATTGATAAGCATAAAAAAGAACACAAGGAAGTCGATGAATTTACTGTCGATAGTCAGGTAATTATCTGGGGACTCGATAAGTTTGGGATAGACTTCTTTGAACAGATTGATGGATACGGTGCCGTATGGTGGCTCGATAAGAAACACCCCGATCAGATTAGGTTCTGGTTATATAACCAGTCCTTTTCTATTGGGTACGGTGACGACGGAAGCATAGCCTTCTCTAGCTTGGGTAACCACCTCAAAATGTGTGGGTTCAAGCGAGTCTCAAAAATGAAGGACGAGGGCCAGAGGATGTATCTCGACATTCCAGAAAGGAGATTCTGTGAGCTGGCTGAGGATATGAAACCTAAAGTGGTTCCCATCACCACTACTAGCCAACAACACCTTAGAGGTGCCCATGAGTGGAGCAGAGGAAGTGTCCGTTACAACAACAAACAAACCGGTACTACCTCATCGTATTCTGGGGTAGAAAAGTTCGAGATATCAGAACTGTTGAAGTTCAATATGGTGATCAACAGAGCACTGTTTGCAAACAGGCTTATGCAATGGTGTTCCGTTTGTAATGATGCTATCCTTCAGTGCAACTCTAAAGAGACAGAGATGAAGAATAGTATTATTATCTGCCCAAGGTGTCAGGGCAATACAATAGCCATGACGAGTCTTGAGCTAGGTGTTGTTCAAAATAGATTGTCGTTGCTCGGGCATACCCACCCTCTCAACGAAACACTGGATGAGTTCATTGATGAGTTATCAAAAGGAGAGGAAGAGGGGTCTAAGGAGGAGTCTAAATTAGAAGATGAACAGAAAGGGACAGAGGGAGTCAAGACAACGGAGATCGTTCCATACACTATTGGGACACCAGAACTCAGCTTCCAAGGAATATCATGATAATATTCGTAACAAAGAACTTCACGCTCACAGCATCAGCTATCGTAGAAGAACTTGGGGATGTGTCCCGAAGGATTAAGGGGTATCGTGGCAGGAGAATACGGTCTACCCCAACCGATCTTGTGGTTAATTGGGGCTATTATGGTAACATTGCTTGTAATTGCCCTGTTTTAAATTCACATATAAGTACAGACAAGGCGTTCCAATCAAATAAATTCCAAGAGGCCGGGGTGCCTCACCCACAACGCAGGGATAGCAGATCAGGAGAGTGGATTGTTAAACCCAAAAGCGGACACGGTGGGCATGGTATACGTGTTTATAACGCCATGCAATGTGCTGATTATACTCATCCTTGGCTACCCAAGAATGACAATGAGTTCCAGTCTGAATACATTAAGAAGGAGGCTGAGTTCCGTGTACATGTACTTGGGGGAGAGGCAGTTGCGTGGACAAGGAAGAAAGCATTGGAAGGAGTAAATGCGGAGGAGGTTGTGGCATGGAACCACGCCAATGGTTTTGTACAACAAACTATTAAGAATAGGATACAAAGGAAAACTACAGGCAATGTGGCTATCGCAGCCTGTAATGCATTGGGGTATGACTTTGGTGCTGTGGATATTGTCATGGATAGATTAGGTAGTCTCTATGTTCTAGAGGTAAACTCGGCACCAGCACTACAGGTGGAGGATAGACTTGACAAGTATGTTGAGTATTTTAGGGAACAGCACGACAATGGCATATATATTACCTGCACTCAAGAGACCGATAGGTGATGGTCGTGTTATCGTAAAGGATGTCCTGTGCATAGAGATGGGGACAGAATCGTATGTTAATGGATGGTTTTTTAACCCCGACATGATTGCCCTGACTCAGGTGTGTGCTCTCTATAAGTGCATAGTAGAGCCACAGATAGACAAATGCACAAGAGTAATGGATTATTATGAGAGGGGACACATAGGAGAAGTATGGAGTTGGTGTGTAAGGAGTATAGGTATGGAGTATATGCAGGCTGGAATGAATGAAGCGAGGGCTATAGGTGAATTCTACATCTTTGTATAAGGACCATTCATTACGCAGATTGGAAGTATCGCCCTTCGATCTATACCGAAGCGTTCTTGGGTTAGAATGGGATCAACGTATAGATAAGAGGATTGGTGACGGTAGAATGTTGTACTGCAACACAGTTCTTGCAGGCATGAAACACATTTCCGACATTGCACGTATGGTATTAAATGAAGATTCACTAACCAAGGTAACTAAGAATTGCTTCGACAACAGTTGGGGGATAGCATTCTCAAGGGGTGATAATAGCATAGTTAAGTTTGTTATAGGGGACTTTCATGGTACTAATAATATCCATCTTGCAATGGATGTGGCACTACAATGTTTACCCAAACATACTTGGAGCGTAGTGTTCAGAGACTGGAAGTATGTAATAGCAACGAGGAGAGCGAAGCATGACAGGGTTATGCATACCATCAACGATATATAAAAACATGCCGATGGTCAGCACTAACAAATACCGCACACACTTCCTAGGTGATGGTCGTGTTGTTATATATAACCTCTTTCTATGCAACAGGTTAGACGTGTGGGATATTGCAAGAACATTCTCTGGAAACTTCGAGCTTAGCTGGTTGGCAAGAAAGGCACACGAGTATGGGTTTGTACTTGACTTAACGTTGTTTAATAGTAAGATATGTTCTATAGTAAACTACCTTGGTAATGGTAAGTATACGGACATGGAGAGGACTCTACGTGCTTCAAGCCTAGAGTGGCACGACTTCAATCATGGTAGTGGAGGGAATGTTGCTTATCAATGTCTTGACTTTATGGCCCAGTCACCACACAAGGTCAACTTCTTTGACTGGCAGAACGCATCACAGTTAAGGACGGTGGGACCATGAGTGTAGCATCCGAAGTAGTAGAGAGGAGGTTCTGTGCTATGCTTGACATATCTAACCCCGCACCAGTCAGGAACTTAGGTGACGGCAGAGGTATATATCTTAACTGCTTTATATGCCATCACAGTAGCATCATGCCAATGTTGCGTCACCTTCACATGACACCAGAGTCTGTTGACATAACAGCATGTTCTTATCGTAGCGGTTGCATCATTGATCTGTCACTGATAGACAAGGGTGAGGCATTCGTATTTGATTGGGATATAGAGGGTTATGAAGATTTATTTGAGAGAAGCATGAGAAAGAATCGTGATTGGTATATCAGGCCGAGCTATGATTTCTTTAAGGACAAACCAACACCGGGACTAGAGTGTATATTCACAGGGGCTGAGTACGTGTTAGCTGAACAAGAAATAGCAAATGGAGGATGGTATTATTAAATGAATAGAGAACAGTACCTACTATGTAAGTTAGCGGAGGAGTGTGCAGAGCTAGGCAAAGACGCAATTAAGGCTGCTATCTTTGGGATGGATGATTTATGGGAGGATCTACCAAGCAGCAAAGATAGAATACTTCAGGAGTTTAGCGAGATACATGCAGTGATGGAAATGATATTTTTACCGGAAACTGCTGTAAAGCTTGACTATAAAACGATAGGCAACAAGATTAAGAAAGTAGAGAAGTATATGGAATACTCAAGAGAGAGGGATAGACTGAATGACACCAGAAGAGAAGGCGATTAAAGGGCTTCAAAGGAGTGTTACATAATGTTAAAGTATGGCATAGCGTTAATGGCATTCATAGGCGCTACAGCGTTGGCTCTCTTATTGATATCAACGCTAGAACCATATGACATAAGTAGCGACATACCAACGTATACCAATGATGTATCGCAACTGGACGACACAAACCTAATGTGGTATCTACCACTTACGGAGACAAATGACTACTAAATTCTTAATAGTAGCAACGATGTGGTTCTGGGTGCAAGCTCTGGCCTACATAGTAGCATTCTACCTTAACAAAGATAGGATACACGAGGACAACCCGGTAATAGACCACGTATATTTGACGGTTAGCATAGTGCTAGGTTGTTTTGGTATGCTATGTCTCCTATTATAAAGAGGTTAGCTAGGGAGAAGTTCATAACCCAACGTGGTGGGTTCCTAGTACAGGGACCAATAATACTGTTCGTAGGTAGCGTATCTATACAAGAAAAGCTAGCTCTGATTGGTGTTAGTATGGGTGTTCTCCCAATCATGTTTGTGTTGGTATTAATAGTATGGTTTGCTGGGTGGCTGGACTGGAAGCTTGGACTAATGGGCGAAGAGCACCAGTTTGTATGGAGACACATGAAGAAAGAGGATGGGAACATTACAGAGTAATGGCAGAGACACTAATTAAGGACAAGAGTAGTAACAAACCAGAACAGATCGAGGATTGGTTAATGTGTGCTGGGTTTATACTCATAGTCATAGCAGTATCACCTTTTATATTATTTGTATGGATATGGAATAAGCTCAAATGAGAATATACATATGGAACGACGGTAGTTGGATAGATTCACATGACTTCGACATAGGAAAGCATGGTTATAAGGGGGGCGCATATGATATAGTCATCGTACCTAACCATGTAGACCCCAACGAGTTAGATGAATGGGTCTTGAGAAAGGAGTGGGACTGAAACCAAGAGAATACCAGCAAAGGGCGGTTGAGTCTGTCATAACTGCTTGGGAGAGAGAGACTAAGAGGGTGCTAGTACTCATGCCTACTGGTACGGGCAAGAGTTTAGTGATTTCTGAGATAGGCAAAATCATCACGAGGATGCCCGAGAATCGACTTATGATCCTTACCCACCGTGAGGTACTGGCCCACCAGCTAGAGTCAATGCTAGGGGTCAAAGACCAAGACCTCATCGGTATTGAGAGGGGCAGGCAGACTGCACATGATAGTCTCGCGAGGACCATCCTCGCTTCGATGCAGACAATGGGCAGGGATAATAGGTTGGAAAGGTATCCCCCAGAACAGATTACACATATTATTATTGACGAGGCTCACCATTCCCTATCGAAATCATACCTGAAAATACTCGATCACTTCGAGAAGGCTTATGTCTTGGGTGTGACAGCTACGGCTGATAGGGGTGACAAACGGAACCTAGGCGAGGTCTTTGATGAGGTTGTTTACGAGTATACTCTGAGGGAATCCATAGAAGATGGATGGAACTGCCCTATAGTAGCTCATACTATCCCACTTGATATAGACATCTCCGAGGTGGGGGTCCGAGCGGGAGACTTTAGAGACAACGAACTAGGTGAGGTCATAGAACCATACCTCGAAGAGGTAGCAGATAAGCTTGTCAGTGTGGGGAAAGACAGGAAGATGATAATCTTTCTACCCCTGATCAGCACATCTAAGCTGATGAACACCATCATGAGAGATAAGGGGTTCAACAGTATACATATAGATGGGAATATGATTAACAGGCACTTTTTCATTGACTTGTTCAGAGAGGATAAGTACAGTGTAGTCTGTAATTCGATGCTACTTATAGAGGGGTTTGACGACCCAAGAACAGACTGTATAGTCGTACTACGACCAACTAAATCAAGGTCACTGTATGCACAAATGATAGGCAGGGGGACTAGAATCTCGGAAGGCAAGGATTTCTTGTTGGTACCCGATTTTCTATGGCACAGCGATAGACACGACTTGTGCCACCCTTTCAGCCTGCTATCCCGTGATGAGCTACTTGAGAAGAAGATGCTTGAGGCTCAGTACAAGGTAGGTCGTGCTAACATCTTTGAGATAGAGGCCGAGGCTAACAAGGTTCACTCCAAAGCAAAGGAGAAGGAGCTTGCACGGTTCTTAGAGCATGGTCGTCATAGGAACCCCAAGCTAATAGACCCTGTAGAGTATGGGCTATTAGTGAGGGGCAGGGGTATACAGAAATATGGAGAAGATTATCAAGAGATCACAGAAAGAGAAAAGAGGCCAGCCACCGAATCCCAAACTAAATTCTTGGTTAGAAACGGTATTAATCCCTCAGGGCTTACATCTGGATTTGCTGACGAGGTTATACGAGGCATCGTTGAAAGGACAAGCGGTGGTCTTGCCACTCCTAAGCAGGTTAAAATTCTCAAGAGATTCGGATACAAAGACATGTTTAAAATAAGTAAACAGTTAGCTAGTAACAGGATACAGGAGTTAAGTAATAATGGCTGGAGAAGATAAGCCACCACATTATAGAGATTTAACTCACGGAGAGGTAATGACTGATAAGGCTGACAATATAGCAATGGCTATTGCTGCCCTAGTCTTGTCGTTTCTTTGGGGGGGCATAACTTGGGAGAAGTTGTGCGAACTATCCTCACGGTGTTACGTTTGTGAGCCCCCGGGTCCAACTTGGATACAGAGATTACAGGAGTCTAGATATAATGAGGCTAATGAGAATTGAGGCACCAAATTTCGTAGCTGGTCTCGCCATAAGCGATACGGGCCGCGTGAGACTCGCGGCATCAATCCTCTCGTACATGATGATGTGGAGGGAAGGAGAGGTCATAAAGTACTGCGAAAATAAATCATGGAAGATCACTCGTGACTTCCGTGATCTCTCTCGTAAATCATGAGAAATCAACACCGTATCTATTAAGTAAATATAACATTTGTTCCCCTACACGGGGTTGTTTGAGAATAACACACATATTAAAATGTGTCAAGCATGAATGATAGAGAGAAGATAGAAATAGCCATAAAGGGGTTTGAGAAGATACTGTTTCACCGCCCCAAGTATGAGGATTGGGAGAAACTAGAACTATTCGATAAGCATGAGATGTACAATGCGTATAAGATAGCGAAGGATACGCTGGAAAGGCTGAACCATAGTTCAGAAGATCAATGAATGAGTTAACAAATGAATGAGCTAAGTGACGAAGAACTAGACGTTTGTGTAACAGCGAGAGAGAAGAGAGTACCAGTATACGCGAGGATAGAATGCCTGAAAGTAATAAAAGAGAGAGCGAGAGACAGGTGGATGACGATAGGAATGGTGGTGGGGATGATGGTTGGATTTACAGCAGGAATAATGATTGCCTCGTTGTAGACCTAAGGGCGGCTAATACAGATTTGTTGTTTCAGGACAAGCCACCAAATAAGATTATTGTTCAGAGGTACGTCAAGTCAAACAAGAATTCTCTGAAAGGCATTGAGCATGAATACGTTATGCAGAAGAGTGTCAAGCCTCAAGAGAAGCAGAAGGTCATACTCGCCCCCTACCTCACGATATGGAAGGAAGCCTATGGTGGGTACTTCCCCGCAGTCAGGTTTGCAAAGATGTTTAGGGACGCTGAGAAAGACCACGGAAAGGAGCAAGTACTCAAGGCATTCGAGAACTACTGTAAGAGCACAGAAATTAATTGGGCAAGCATAAGTAGTTTCTGCTCAAAGATTAACAGATGGTTGAAGCACTCAGACATAAAGAAAACGGAGAGAGTAGATGAAAAGAAGCAGTGGAGGGATTAGCTTTAGTATAGCATATATGCTTATGTGTATAATCACACCATTCCTGTTCATGTGGTCTTTACTGGTTAGAATGAAAGGTTATTACAAGAGGAGGTTTAATAGATAAGTGACCCAACTTCAAGAGCTTATAGATGAGGAGAGGGCTGTCATGGGGTGCATTTTGACCCTACCAAATGAGACCCTAGCCATGTGTGACAGGCAAAGTCTGGTTAAGACGGACTTCCACTATGAGACATGCTCTTTGTTAATGTCTGCGGTAGAGTCACTTAGAGATGAGAAGGTGGCTATAGATAAAGTATCTGTGTTGTCTTACATGAGGGACTATGGTGGACTAGATTTAGACCACGAGATACAAATTTGCCTTGACATTCTACCCAAAGATTCGGATAATCAGCCAACCATTGACAACCTAAAGGGTTACATAGACAGGCTTGTTGACCGCCGCATTGTTAGAGAGACACAGACTTTACTTAGAGAGTTTACACAGAAACTAGGCAAGGAGGAGGACACACGAGGGCAGGTCAGGGAGGTAGCGTCGAAACTTCTCAAGGTATCTCGGGCCATTGAGCGTGAGGTTACCAAGGAAGAGAAGATTGACAGCGTTGCCAGCTTTTGGGCAGACGGCTTACTTAAGGATGGGGTTATACACGACTCTAGGTGGGGGGACATTAACAACCTCCTAGCAGGGTACAGAAGTAAATCATTCTACATCCTAGCCGCGAGACCATCAGATGGTAAGACAGCTTTCATGAAGAACGAGCTACTCTACCAAGCATTGCATGGCATACCAGTCGCCATCAACTGCCCTGATACAACAGAAGAAATAATATGGCAGAGGATCATTGGTGAGCTATCCGATAAGAACGCCCACCGTCTTAATAGACAACAGGAGATAACCAACGATGATAGGTGTGCTGTGATGGAGGCAGCACTGACGGCTAAGCAGCTACCTATCTTTGTCAGTGACAAGAGAATGTCCTTCGAGGAGTTCTACGTGTGGCTGGCGGGGTTAGTATCAGCAGAAGGGGTTAAGTTCGTTGGGGTAGACTACATACAACTGATGAAAATCAAAGCCAGTGACGAGAATAGTAGAGCGAGACAGCTAGGGGAGTTAGCGTATGACCTGAAAGAGACATTCAAAGAGATGGATGTGGTTGGGCTAGTGCTCAGCCAGTTAAGGCGGTTAGGACATACCGACATTGAACAGTCACCACGTCCACCAGCCCTAGAAACACTACGTGATTCAGGGGAGATAGAGCAGGCTGCTGATGTAGTCATGATGCTTTACAAAGAACCCGGTCACAACCTGAGGGAGGTGTTTACGCTGGATAACGATTGGCCAATGGAATTGTCCATAGAGAAAAATAAGGAAGGCCCGACAGGTCAGTTGGGTTTTCACTTTGTAAGAAGTAAACAAGTATACATGACTCCCGGTGAGTACATGTTCAGGGGAAAGAAAAATGGAAGAACTAGATAAACTAACAGTAGAGATCAGAGGCGTAGAGGAAATCTGGAAGTCACCGGATGGTGAGAGAACATTGTTTGACGTAACCACAGACAAGGGTGTATTCAAAACATACTCAACTAACATTGCAGGAACCTCAGCGGGTGAGAGCTTGGATGTTGAGGCTGGTGAGCGTAAGACCAAGCGTGGTTCGGACATGTTCATCACCCTGCCTAAGCGAGATGATTGGGTTCCCCAGTCGTCTAATGGTAGTAGTGGCAGCGGTGGTGGCAGCGGTGGTAGTAGCCCTGCGGGTACACCTAGGTCAATGATCTTGTCCTATGCTAAGGACTTGTACGTTGCAGCCATTGAGTCAGGTGAGTTGAAGTTCGATGACTTCAATCTTGAGCACATGTTCAATCTTGCTGACAGCATGATGGGTTGGTGTGAGAATAAGCCAGCAGCAGTGGGGGACGATACGCCATTTGACTAAGGTATAGGCCGGGGTGAGGGTGGGGGGGACTTCCCCCTGCCCTCGGCAAGAAAGGATTTTCATGCAGTATCCAATTGTAAGGGTTACATGGATCGACTCATCGGTCCAGAGAGAGGGGGAGTGGGTATTTGCAAGTGAAATGAATTCAGATGTTATGGTGGTTGAGTCAGTAGGGTGGTTAATACGTAAGGATGATGAAAAGATAGTCATGTCTATCTCCTACGCAGGAGAAGGTGAACAACACCAGTATGACTCACCTTTAGCAATACCAGTTGAAGCAATCAGAGCTATGGATGAGGTACATGGTGCGGAAGAAATATAAAACATGTAAGGAAGATGCGAAATGGCAGACAAGACACGATGGTACGACTCTACCAACGGAGAGATAGTAACGGAGTCTCTCCTTAAGAAACCCACTAAAGATGGGAGGTCAACGACTCCTACTACAAAGAAACATGCTAGAGAGTTTGGGTACCTTCCCTCTGTCACGTCGATTATATCGACGAGACATTCTTATCAGCTTGAGAAGTACAAAATAGAAGGAGCGGTCAGGGCCTGTATAGACAATCCCTTTGCTGCTGAGCCCACTGATGAGGCTATAGACAAGTACATGAACTTTGTCATAGCTAAATCTGGTGAGTATGCGAAGAAAGCAGCAGATAGAGGGACACAGATACATGCTGGTGTGCAAAGATTCCTTACTGGCATCGCATTACCAGAACCACTAGACCCGGTAACTGAGCAGATAGCTCATGAGATAAACAAGTACATCATTTCACAAGGTGATGTATTGTCTATTATGTGTGAGAAATCACTGTTCAGTAAAGAGGTTGGTGCCGCAGGTACCCCCGATATATATGTGGTATATATGGACGGCACTACAATGGTTGTAGACTTGAAGTCAGTGGACTTCGATAAGTGGAAAGAGCCATATGTAAGCTGGAAGCTACAGCTAGGTGGGTACCGTGCGCTGCTTATGGATGATGGTGCCAAGCTAGTACAGGCTGTGTGTGATCGAGAGGGTAAAGGACCAACCAAGTTTATCCGTCATGAGGGAGAGGCTGGATGGCAGAGAGCATTCATGGGGCTGCTTACTACGTGGATAGTTGCGGAGGACTATGACCCTCGTAGTTAACATAGCAGTGATATTCGTAGTAGCATACGGTGTCTATCTTATATGGAGTGATTAATGTTCATAGGGAATATAGGCGTAGAGACAGACTTCGGTTTCAGAAGGATGGGTTGTGTGCATTACTTCGAGGATAACCATGTAGCACAGGTCAACCTCCAAGCATATACCTTCAATGATTGCGTGTCTAGGACACGCCTTGACACCCCTCCGTACCTAGAAGGTGATATATACTCAGCATGGGAGGGGGATAGGATATACTTTGGGAATATAAATACATCAGACAATGAGGATGGCGTGATATACTTCTTTAGGTGGTGGGCTATACCGATAGTAGGTATTGTTGACAACGAGAGAGGGCACTGGTTTAACATAGAGTTGAAGGATGTATAAGTATGAAACCAAACAAGACATACCTAAACGACGAAGAGGTAGACCGATTGGTAGCGGGAAGTACCCTTTCCTTTTCATGCAAGATGTCGGAGACAGGTTCTTTGTTCCGAGAATGTCACGAAAAACTGCATGGACACTCTGTAAATATTGGAGTAACGCTGTTCACGCCAGAGGGATGCAGTATAACTATACGGTTGAGACAATCGACGGAACAAAAGGATGTTGGATACAAAGGACAGCTTAAAGAATGCTGAAGATAATAAGGAGGATGGAATGATAAAACATAATTATTTAACCCAGCAGTTTGAGTATAGTGAATGTATAATAGATGACATCCGTGCGGTTGTCAGGAAGGGTGACTTCACGCTTGGAGAACAGGTCGAGAGTTTCGAGAACAATGTCAGGCTCATGCTGGGCAGTCGCTTTGCGGTGGGTGTCAACAGTGGCACTGACGCACTGTTCCTGAGCCTTAAGGCAGTGGGTGTTGGGTCGGGTGACGAGGTTATAACCTCACCTTACACATTCTATGCCACAGTTGGGGCCATCGTTGCGACAGGAGCACGTCCCGTGTTCGTTGACATAGGCGAGGACTACAATATAGACCCCAGCCTTATTGAGAAGGCCATCACGGTCAAGACACGCGCCATCATCCCGGTCCACTGGGCAGGACTGCCCTGTATTATGGACGAGGTCATGATGATCGCGGCAAAGAAACGCCTGCATGTGATCGAGGATTCCTGTCAGGCCGTCATGTCCCGCTACAACGGCAAGGCGGCAGGCACGTTCGGGGTTACAGGATGTTTTAGTATGCATCCACTCAAGAACCTGAACGCATGGGGCGATGCTGGGTTTATCGTGACTGATGACGAAGAGATTTATTCTCGCCTGATACAACTGAGGAACCACGGCCTTGAGGACAGGGACAAGTGTGTTAGATTTGGCTATAACTCCAGACTGGACTCAATACAGGCTGTTGTTGCCAACCATGTCCTACTGGAGCTGTCTAGGATCACACAGGCTCGCAGGCTGAATGCGGGATATCTTGACAAGGGGCTTAAGAACATCAAGCAGGTGACGGTGCCGCACAGAAGCACCAACGCTGAGCATGTTTACCACTTGTATGTGATTCAGGCTGAACAGCGGGACAATCTGCAACGCTATCTTGTTGAGAACGGGATTGATGCCAAGGTCCATTATCCCACGCCCATGCATCTACAGCCTGCGGCCAGACCATTGGGCTATTCACCGGGTGACTTCCCGGTGTGCGAGGCGACCTGTAAAAGCGTGCTGTCACTGCCCGTGCATGAGTTTATTACTGGCGAGGACGTGATGAGGATGGCTGGTCTGGTATCAGATTTTTATGCACAGATACCAGCGGCACAGGAGATGGCTGTTAAATGAGATACTTATTACTGGGAGCAGTTGGTATTTTCATAGTGATAAGACTGTTGTACTAGGATGTGTGGGAGAATTCGTTGGGATGTATAATAGAGGAGAAGGATGAGCACGTCGAAATATTATCGCTTTCCGATGCCGGAGAGCCACGACAAGAAGATACGGGCGATACTAGAAAGGCAAAAGAAAAAAGAGTCCGCTAGTACTGGCCAAGAGACAACGGGTGACACACCCGATAGACAGTTGCCTGATAAGGAGGGCCCTGCGTGACAAAGATAAAGATACCAGACATATACGAGGGGATGAACAAGACGGAAACGGAGCACGCAAGACACCTAGAGCATCTAAGGATGGAGCAGGTGATCCTAGCGTGGAAGTACGAGAGTCTCAGGTTCCGCCTAGCGGATAGGACTACGTACACCCCTGACTTCCTTGTGGTCACCCCCGAAAGAATAGAGATACACGAGACCAAGGGTGGGTTCATACGTGATGATGCTATCGTTAAGTTCAAGATGGCGAGAGAGCTGTACCCTTGGTTTGAATGGATCATGTACCAGAAGAAGGGGAAGGTGTGGATAGTTAGGTAATGTTTAATTTCGGTAGTAACTGGGAGAAGTACTCAGAGAACAAGGTTACAGAAGAGACCATTAAACAGGCATCTGAATCCATACATAGACTGTGTGGTGATATCGCTGGCAAGACGTTCTTGGATATAGGGTGTGGGAGTGGTGTATTCTCTATAGCAGCATCTGATATGGGGGCAACGAAGGTCATAGGTTTTGATATATCTAAAGAGTGTATTGATGTATCAAACAAGAACCTAAAGAGGCTTTCGACCAACTCTCTTCTCCCAGAACATTGTTGGGGGATATCACAAATATCGAAACCACGGGGTAGCGTAGAGTTCATGATTGGTGATGTTCTTGAGATGCCTTTTCTTGCAAGGATAGGTAAGTTTGATATAGTATATGCATGGGGGTCTCTACACCATACAGGCAATATGATGTTGGCAGCCGCATGTGCTAATAACCTTGTGAACAGGGGTGGATTGCTTGCCATGTCAATCTATAACAAACACTGGACCTCGCCTATATGGAAGATGGTTAAGTTAGCATACAACAACTCCCATAGATACTTACAGAAGTTAATTGCATTATCATTGGGGGTTGTGATATACTTAGCAAAGTTTATCACAACAGGTAAAGACCCATTAAAAAAGGAAAGGGGTATGGACTTCTGGTACGATGTGGTTGATTGGGTGGGTGGGTATCCCTACGAATACGCCACGCCAACAGTCATAATCAACGAGATGCGCCATCGTCGCAATCATCTGGTTAAGACAAATAAACCAGCAGTTCCTACGGGATGTAATGAGTTTGTTTTTCGGAAAATAATATAATGGCAAAGAAAAGAGTTAAGGGAAATAAGTTAAACTCTTACCCGTTGGGCAATACTGGTAACTTCGGGTTAGCACACGGACGTGCTCACTTCGCTACGCTGGTTAAAAGTGTTGACTTAAGACAGTATAAGTTCTACTCTTACTTCAATACTGAGGGGCTGACTGTCGATCAATTGGTCGCAGTCACAGAGGAGATGAGGAAGATCAATGAAGAAAACCCCATTAAAGAGACAGTCACAAAGCGACCGGGCGAAGTTAAAACGGAGTCTGGACGGCTTGTGGAGGAAGTACGTTCTGGCTCGGTACGGTAAGGGTTGTGTAGTGCATCATAACTGTGGGGGAAAGGACAACCCCATAGATGCAGCACACATCTTACCCAAGGGAGCATACCCCCAACACAGGTATGACCTGATGAACGGCATACCACTATGCCGCACTCATCATGCTTATTACGAGGATAACCCAGAAGAATTCATTAGATTCTTACGCAAGAAATTTCCTCTCCTATCTTCTTGGAGGGAGATACTTAAACGAATACAATCAGAGGGGACAGTCCCTCTTTATAAGCTAAAGGAGAAGAAAGGGATATTGAATGAGTATATCAAACTATTCAACGCAAGAAATCTTAGACAGGAACGCGACTCTGTCTAGCGACTTGTACAAGACAACAGAAAAATTAGAGATAACTCAAGAACAAAATATGACAAACAAAGTTAATATAGAATTTTTAAAAGCACAACTAGAAAAAGCATTAACTGATGTTGAAGACTTAAAAGAT
>VTLG01010553.1_pt1 | contig 23847 bp, 32 predicted proteins | sample 4694571 | NCBI WGS metagenome assembly VTLG01 (sample SAMN12604809, study PRJNA352737) | marine metagenome | biome: ENVO:00000447; feature: ENVO:00000209|ENVO:00000569|ENVO:01000036; material: ENVO:00002151; isolation source: viral sequences binned using virsorter ...
TGAAAAATCCAGTTAATGGTGGCCTTCCTAAGTTTATCCAAAGATTGACTAGGGCGTAGGCCCAACTCACGACATACAAGGCTATTAGCGGATACGTGAATGGTTTCGTCTCTCGAAATGTCGGCGCTGACAGTCCTAAGACCAGTATCCCCACAATAACGAAAGAAGGGAAGAATAACGAAAAATATTGCACGCTCAGCTACCAATGCTTTAAGGACAGTGTGATCTGGGTGGCTGGTCCAGGCATCACGTAAGCGGAGCGCTTCGGCCTCAGCTTTTTCATCAACACCATGAGCCTCAGTGACATAATGAAGAGCAAGGTCATGTCTTTCTTCGTCCTTTACATTTGACTGTAGAAGTTCTCTAGATGATTTTGGAATTTCCGATAGAGCTTCTTGGATAAAATCCCCAACTGGTAACTCCATAACACGTACTGCAAGAGCACGGTAGATGGTCTCTTCTGCTCCATCTTTAAACTTTCCCTTACTAGTTTTAACTGGGGTCCAAACGCGCTTCTTTTCTAGAAGTTGTTGGTATGGATGCTTTCTCATTCTGCACAATCGCAAGTGATTTGGTTATCTTCTGTCAGTAACTCACTTAGATACTCATCAACATCTGTCTCACTAATTGCCGTGTAGACGTTTGATTTATCTTGGGTGGATGGCATGACCTGTAAAGAATAATATAAGCTCTTTAGCGGAGAATTTAACCATCTAGACATAAATTGTCTGTCAAATTTTATTAAATCCGACCACCAATTCATAGAAATTGCGTGTGCCAGACCTGTTCTGTCCATCATTCTTTGCCATTCACAATTCAACTCAAAGAAAGTTTCCCAACCTACTTCTTCAGCAGTTTCACACTTTGGATTGTACTTATAAGATTGAACCCCAAGAGTAGAACTATCACGATCTACCTCACGTGAAATTGGAGGAGCAATTTCCGGTGATGTGGTATAGCCTTCCCTATCTACATAACGATAGGCGCAAGTAGCAGTAGGAGCTACTGTAAAAGCTCTAGCCATTCCTGCCTCTTTAGCAACTTTTGCTGCTTCTTGCATTCCTACATCAATAGCACAAACAATAGCGTCAGCAGTATTGTTGAACTCTCGAATACCTAAGTTCCTCTGCCTTAGAGAGTATACAAATTCTTTGTAAGTAACACCCTCAATAGCTAAAAGATTAGATAAACCTAGAACACCAAGACCTACTTGATCATCTGTTCTTTTGTAAATACCAGACTCATTAACTCCTGTTCTGTCATACAAATCACAAAGGAAACGCATACCAACAACAAAAGCTTCAGCTATTTCACTAACACTGTCTACAATCCCTAAATTCACATGAGAAAGAAGACAAGTGTTGCGACTCTTGATCAGAATTTCTTGGCAAACGTTGTGGAATATGCGCTCACCTTTACTATCATATTGTTTCTTAACAATCCAGATATCACCCTTACGAGCTCCCTCCATAATTGCATTTAAAACAGAAGGTTTGTTGATTACATCTGGGTCAACATTGACACAGCGCTTAGCCCACGGGATACGAGCCCGATCATAATTAATGAACTCAATGATGTCGCTATGATCCCAATCGAGATGACAAACAATCGCACCGTTACGGTACTGTCCGCCTCTTCTAAGAATCTCGTTGAACTTGCTGTAGATTTCCATGAATCCACAAGGACCTGAAGCCACCATCCCGTGTTCGTTTTCAGTTCCTGCTGCTCTGAGTTCTGAGAGGTGGAGAGAAACTCCTGCGCCATAACGAAGTGCCTTAGATGCGAATAAGAATGAGCCCTCGATACCATCTGGATCCTCGTCCATAGTATCTAAAACGTTCATCACAGTACACGATACTGGATAGCGTCTAGTTGGATCATCCAACCAGCTTTCTACTCTTCCAGTTAGGGCTACTGCTGGATTGAGTTTAGGTTCTCTGAGTTTCATAAGTCACCAAGATAGGGAGGAACATAGTTTTTTCCCTTCTGTACCTTTCCTTTTTTAAAGGTGAAGGGTAGTTTGGTCATATTAGAAGCGTGAAGTCTATCAAAAGCCTCATCTGTATCTACACCCATTAGATGTAATAGACCGTAAACAGTCCAGATTAGGTCTGTGGCTTCTTTAATGACATTCTTACGTTCGCTATTATTGTAAGAATGTAGAAGTTCATAGAACTCCTCTTCGATGAAAAGCATTTGAAGATCTTTAGTGTCTTCATTATCAGTGGTCGCAAGTTGCCCAGCTAGACGCATCCAGCTCTTCACTAGATCCGCATTTGAGGTGATTGAGGTCGTTTGAGACATCTTTGCTCTGGAGTACAGCTTTATATAAAGAAGAATCATAAGGCTTTACCTTACCCTCTTCACGCTTTATAAGACGGTCAAGATACCATCTTGCCTTCCTGAGATCCTCAAGACCATTTTTTTGTTCATAGCGAGTCACATATTTAATAATGTTTCCCTCTAAAAAATCAAAAGAGTGGCTTTGGATGTACTCAATGCACTCAATTACAGCTTGATCGTGTCCGTAGTAGGACGGGTTGGTGGGGTCCATAGTTGAATGTCGTCATAAGTGTACTCAGTGTCTCGAAGAATACGAGCTAACCGAGCTTGAGTCAAAGCGTAGTCCTCACTCAACCCTTTCTTTTTGTAGGCTTCAACTACAGTTCTCCATGCGGAGGTAGGGTTGAATCGTTCCAACGGAATGAGTTTTTCGGCGGTTTTCGGCCCCACGCCAGGGCAGCCAGGATAAGAGTCAACACTGTCCCCGATGAGACACTGGCGATAGAAAAAGGCATCGGCTTGATCCTCCGTAATTAAATCAATGTCACCCTCACTATTAAGGTGAAAACCTGGAATCTGATTAAGATCCTTGTCACCTGACCAGATAATAGGAGTGGAGTCAATATGACGTGTACTTAGAATTCCTAGCACATCGTCGGCTTCTAATCTCCACCAACACTCTGAAGGATAAGTATTTTCAGCCCATCGTCGAGCTTCCTTAAAGCCTACAGGTTTGATTCTGTGATTAGTTGTTCTTCTAGTTCCTTTATAGCTCGGATCAACCTTATTGCGGAAGTTGTCTGGGCTAGTCCAGCAAAGCGAGAATTTTTCACATTTAGTTTGTTGACGCATAATGCTTAGCAAATCGTCAAACAACATACGTACCTGTCTCAAAGGTAGATGCGTAGTAATGAGGTCTGGATCACCCCATTCAATCTCAACTTCACAAGGTATTACTGCTTTGTAAAGCAGCATATCTGCATCAACCAGAAGCCATGTCATTTACCTCATCTGCATATGGCTCACAAAGTGTATCAGCCGAGCATAGGTACTCCATAGCTCGTTGGACACCTTCTAAATTGTCACCCAGTTTGCCTATGCCTGTATTGCAGTTGTTACAAAGCCATCCCCTATGCTCTTTAGTTTCGTGACAATGATCCCAACAAAGCTTTTCATCAGTCCTACCACAGCACTCACAAGGTGTACCAAAGTCAGGAGTCTTTTGAGCTTGCCTTAATTTAAGGTAGCTCCTTTGCATAGCATTACAACAATCAGCACACTCAGGTCTTAGCCATGAACCATTCTTGTGAAACTCTGTTATAGGTTTCTCTTCATGACAAATTTTACAAATTTTAGTGGCACTCGGCCCAGTTGTTTCCAATTTTATATTCGCTTTCAATGGGTACTCGTATTTTAAATCTTTTTCCTGCAAGTTCGGAAGCTCTGGATGCAATTCTTGCCACTTCTTCTGCAATAGGTTCTCTAACCGCGAACTGAATTTCGTCATGGATATGTGCTAAGAAACTCCAATCTTCACCATAAACATACCCTGCTTTAACCAACTCTTCATAGCAAATGATATACCAAGCTTTAGATATTATTGCTCCAATTGACTGTAAGCAGAAATTCAATGCTGAATGAGGAGAACGAATCTTAATTGGTCTTCCGTCCAACCCTCTAATTTGACCTTCAGCTTCAGCTTTTGCTGTTATTCTTTTAGTAAGCTCAGCTAAAGCAGGCATATTTTTGTAATAGGTTTTCTTTAGTTTCTTCCCATCTTGACCGGTAATCTTGCCTAACTTTTCTGAACCTGCCCCATAGATAAGGGCATAGAAAAAAGTTTTTGCATCATCACGGGTGGGAAGGTTTGCGGCCTTTTGGTTGGCAGTGTGAACGTCGCCCTCTATGACCTCACGTGCAAATTTACCGCCATCAAAAGGCCACAATATGTGAGCCAAGGCTCTCGCCTCGATTCCAGAGAGATCCACACCAACCTGTTTGGGACAGAATCTGCTGCTCTTACTTACAGCCCCTTTGGGAACTTTTGTTTTAGATAAGGTGGACAAAACGTTAGGTCCAAACAATGAACGCATCTCTTTACCAAGCGTTGACCTAACAGCAACAGCTTGAGCTACGTTCGGGTTGACGTGGGCACATCTCATGGTGGCACATCCAACCGTAATCACGCTGCCATGAATACGGCTGTCTGCACCGACTAGTTTCAACCAAGCATTACTCCCAGTACTTAGTTGTCCAAGTCTTTTTTGGAGCGTTAAAGATTCAACGAAATCTTCAGCTCCAGGAATCTTTGATAATACAGTTTCATCAATCTTAGGTTTCCCTGTATTGGTGAAAGCTTCTGGTTTCCATCCCAGATGATTAGTCAATACCCAAGCAATGTGATCTCGTGAGTTTGGATTAATGGGAGTTAACCGACACATAGGTGATGAGGCTATGTAACCACGGGTTTGGTTATCACGCTTAGGAGTAAAGACCCCTCCGTCAACGAACGGGAACCTTTGTCTCAATCGTTCGTCAAGAGTATTCAATTTTTGAGCGATACAGGCTTCCAATTCGAGCGCCCCTTTAACGTCAAAGTGAAAGCCTGACCTCTCTTGTTTTGAGATGAGATTTGCGAATTTCATCTCAAGGTCAACCGCTAAGGGAAACGATTTGACCTTAGGCTGCAGCCTTGCCCAGAGTTTACACGTAACGTCAACATCACATACACATCTATCTGCAAGTTCTTTAGATAATTTAGAAAAATCATCAAGATCTGCGTGTTTCTTATGCAGATTCAATCGATGACCATAAGCCTCTAAGCTGTGTCGTCCATACAGCTGCATAGGCATAGAAGCCCATTTCTTTTTAAAATCTATATCTAATATGTCAGGCCATACCATTCGACTAAGAATGAGTGTATCTATAACCTTTCCTTTAGGTTTGAAGTTTGGATACAGCTCTTTAATACAAGCAATATCGTATTGAATAATGTTGTGACCGATGATAGTATCTGCCTCCTCTAAAAGAGGTAGCCACTCTTTAGGGTCCTTATAAAGGACAGTCTCTTTACCGTCATTAGCCGCTACACAGTGTATTACTGTAACGTCAGTCGGCTTCAAAGCGTTCGTCTCTAGATCGAAGATTATCTGCGATGTGGATTGTGAGGTTGTTTTTAGAACAGAAGTCAACGATCTCTTGGAGTTGTGGTTCGTTGAAGGTGTACACGAAGTCATTGGACTTAAAAAATTCAGAAAGTATTCTTTTAGCTTTTGGGTGAGCAGCAAAAGCTGAAACCTTTAAGCGGTTTATCTTTCGAAGGTGTACATCAAAAATCGGGTTCAATAACATTGGCGAATAGTTCAGGAGTATTATCACTCAGCTCCAACATTCTGCCAGTTTTTGAATGATATTTAACACTTCCACACAATCCGAGCCATCCGGTGAATCGGTTTTTCAATACTCTGATCTGGCACACACTGTTATCGGACGCCTGTTGATCCCTTTCCAATCCAAGGCAAATGTCTGCTAGTTGGCTAATACTTGCCGAGCCCCTAAGTCCTGAGAGACTGGTCTGCTGTCCGTCTTCATACCCCTTAGTTCCTTGTGGTCTTCTAAGGTGGCTGACTAATATCATTCCACAGCCAGTCTCCTCAACAAGAGACCTCAATTTTGTCATTGTGTAATCTATAGCCCTACGCTCATCCTGTGCTTGTTCCATACCCGATACCAAAATCGATAAGTGATCGAGTACGACGTAATCGCAATCCAAAGAGGTAATACAATACCTGATCCTATTAAGAAGTACATCAGGGTCAAGGGAGCCAAAATGATCGTAGAGGTAGAGCCTCCCAGTTCCCAAGGTCTCGTTGAATGCTGTTTCGATTTGTTCATCAGTTAAGTCTCCTTTGTCAATGTGTAGTGGATGGTTGAGGTGAATACCTACAAAAGCTCTAGCGCTACGGATGTTGCTTTCTTCAAGGTTAAATTGAGCAACTCTTAAACCTTGTGAAACTACAAGGTTATACACAAAATGTCTTACCAAAGTACTCTTGCCCTGGCCAGTTCCTGCAGTGACACAGACAAGCTCCCGTTTTCTCAGACCCTTAAGGTGCTCATCTAAGAATGAGTAGCCATAGCTAGCACTATCTACCTGAGGATCTTTAAGTACATCATTAAGTAATTTATTAGCGTTAATAATTCCATCAGGTTCATACTCCTTAGCATCCCAAACCATACGCAAAATTGCTTGATGGTCCCTAGCTACAAGAGCTTCACTAGCATCCTTGTGACCCTCTACAACCCCTATCTTTCCAACTCTTGGGGGAAGTAACTGGATAGCTCTTTTAGCAGCCTTCTGGCCAGCATCATCGTGATCACAGCAAAGGATTACTGTTTCCCAAAGAAGCAGCCAAGGTAGCTGAGCCTTAATTGTTGGAGTAGCTGATTCAGCTCCTGATGGTAAAGAAACACAAGGCCATGTCTTTCTAACCTCCATATAGGCTAAAGCGTCATACTCTCCTTCAAAAATTACAAGAAGTTTTCCTCCATTAGGACACTTCTCTTGACCAAGAAATCTTTTATCAGGGTTGCTGCCCTGCATTAAGAACTGCTTATTCTTCTTTCGTATCTTGTAGCCAGTGAGTCTCCTATCTTTATCGTAGATAGGCCAGAAGTAAGCATCCTCACCTCCGTGTTTACCTTTGATGTACCCAGGCTTCTTACAAGTTTCAGCAGTTATACCTCGACTTGGTATATCTACATATTCACCTACTACAGGTGAGAATTCTTTAACTGTTTCAGTAGAAGACATTGGGGTAGATCCGTTAGAAGATACTCGATAATTACAATCAGGTGTATAACACCACTCACTGCCGTTTTCAAAAATTACTCTGTTGTTCTTAGAGCCACACTCAGGACAGTAAGTATGAATTGCAGACATAAAAAACCTCCAAGGGTGACTGAAAACCTTGGAGGTTGCTCTAACTAATCCCTCAACGCAAAGACTGTACCATAAATTACAGATTAGTCCAGCGTCTAGGTAAGGAAGGGCCACAACACCAAGGTATATTGTGTTTATCGCACCACTGGGCATAAGTCATCTTGGCAGTCCGTGATAGTCGTTGATGAGGTCTTTGAAAGACCATCCTTATATCAACGTCAGGGTGCTGCTCCTTCATTATGCGGATGAGTCGGCGATCCTCGCTATCGAACATACCCTTCACTTCCAAAATAGTTCCGTTTGCTAATTGGAAGTCAGGGGTGTAACGGCGAGGGATTACTAGATCAAACTTTTCCTTTTCGTAAGTCCAAGCAACCCCATTAACCGTTAAGTCTTTAGCTACCTCTGATTCAAAGCCCGACCTAAATCCATCTCTGGTACGTTTACCATACTTGTGAAATCGTCGGGCCATCTAGTTAGAAATCAGGATCCTCGTCGGCTACGTTATCAGGTTTCTCAACCTTTGGCGAAGCTTGCTTGTATCCTTTTCGCTTCTCAAACATACCCTCAGGAGTAACATCCTTCTCACCACCGCTGTCCTGAGCTACTGCAGTAACAGCTTTAAGTATTTGAATACCTAAAGGTTGCACCCTCATACCACCTTGCTTGGCTTGAGGTGAGTAGAACCTGCACTTACTTTCAATAAGAGCATAAGTTCCTTCACGAAGATTAATATCTTCTGCTAATGGTTCGAGGTTCCCATCAACAAAAGGAAAAGGAAACTCTTTTTTACCAGGTCTAGCTTTGATTCTTACAGTTACAGACCCATCCGTTTCTTCAATCCAAGGCTTAGGAAAGAAGCGAGCTTTAGGTCCACGTCCTGATTGGTTAGCCCACCAACTACAAGCTTCACCCCATCTCTTTTCGAGCTCAGCTACTAACTCCTCAGTGTCTTCTGTGACGTTAATACTGGCACTCCAATCACAAGGTTGGTTCTGATAAGTTGGTTCCTTGGTGTGGTGTGATACCCATCCAGTGAATTTTCCAGCGAATTGCATTTGAATCAGTTTTTAAGGACAAGCAGAAGTTTGAAGAGAGAACAAAAAATTTTCAAGCTGTATGAGGACACTTTATAAACTGTCCCTTTAAAAGCTTTAATAAGGGTAAATACTACTACTTCTACTTTTAAAAGGCTTTAAACTTTAAAGGTAACTATACTTTCTACTAATGAAGTACGCAATCGCACTAGCTGCCCTGCTAGGTGTAGGCACAGCTCCTGCCCTTGCTGGTGATTTTTATACAAACGTTGAATTCAATGGCTCAAACACAGGCTCTAATTTTACAGGCTCCACAACAGACCTTCATCTCGGATACGAAGGAGATCTTGGAACAGATAACTTTGGGTACTATATCCAGGCAGGACCAGCTTTCGTTAACGATGATGGTGCTACTGACAACGATACTCAATTCAGTGGTAAAGCTGGCATTAACGTAGCTGCTACTGAGAAGCTTGATCTCTATGGTGAGTTAGCTCTACAAACCAACGATGGTGATGTAGATAATACTTATTCATCAAAGCTAGGGGCTAAGTATAAGTTCTAGTGACACTTTACGAAGTGGTAGGATGATAGTAGCAATGGCTACCAGATCTGATAGCCTCCAGCGTACGTTCATCCCATAGCGGGACGCAGGCAGCCTAACGATGGAACGGGCGTTAGGTAGTTCGGAGGCTCAATCCAATGACCAAACTCGTCTACCGTGGCGTCGTCTATTACAGGAAGGCACACTAAACTTGAAGGGCTCCTTTAACCAGGAGCCTTTCTACTTTCTAAAGCCAATGACGAATGAGTACATTACCTTTGATCTTGAGTATTTAACTGATACATATTCAAGCGCCAAAGAGCAGTACAAAACAGCTATAGGTGACCGAGACAGAGACTATTGGGAAGGCTATCTGGATGCTCTTGACGCGGTTTATATGAAGAAAGTTTCTTACGTGGAATCATCGGGTACTTGACCCTCATACAAAGACACTACGTTTCCTTTAGGATCTACAAAGAAACAACTGTTGTCTTTTATCTTTCTATAATCCTCTTGAAGTAATTCAATAAATGCACCGACGAGCTGTTGACAAGTTCCTGCCTCTAATACTGCTTTGTGCAGGTCTGTCTGTGCTGCCGCTACTGAGGCAATACGTTCAGCGTCATCAAACTCCCACACCAACTCGTGCTGTGTATCAGCTTCTGCGTCCAAGTACTCCATAGCATTAAGAGATCTTTGTTCTAATATCTTCATCCTTGCCATGAGCATTGGAAGATACTGCTGAGCTACCTGCTTGAGTGGACCATAGAACTTCTCTTTAGCCGGTGTTGTCATATCTTGGACTATGCCTCTTCATCTAATTTAAGGCATGATCTTATTATGGGTGGTGTGTCCCGTGATAGTATTTTCCCGAATTGATTGGAAAATTTATGTTGGGATCTATCCTACTCTTATTGCTAATGATTCTCATTATCTATAGCATCATAAGATTCTATAATCCACACGCATAAAAAAAAAGTGGGCTTACGTGCTATTCGGAGTCCGCCCGAAGGTATGCTCCTACACTGCCACTATCTATAGAGAATAACTAGAAAGAAGACTAGAACAGCTAGAACGTGTATAAGTATATACACCTAATGAACCTTGAAGACTACAATGTCCCTCTTGTTGGGATTGTGGTTAGTACACAACCTACAGTTAGAACAAGTAACCTTTACCCCTTCCGGTAGGTCTGTGCGCTGTTCTGGACAAGGTACAAAGCGTTTAAGCTTGTCCCCATACTGTTTAACTACTCCCTTATTAATGGTTAAGTAGTTGAATAGTTCTGTGTTAGCTATTGATACAGAATGACCTTGATTATATAAATCAAGAGCCTCGTCTATATCTTCAGTTGAGAGGTTGATGCAAAAGCCAGACCTTGACGCCTCTTTAATTATTTGAAGATTGACTAGGCGCTTGTCTTGTGTCACATGGTGATGTGTATAGGTCCAAGCTATTAGGTTTTTGCTTTTGCATATCTTGTCAAGTTGAGACAGTTTAAAGCTGTCGATGATTCCGCCAAAGGACGGAAGATCACCCGTGACATTTATGCGAAAGAGTGAACCATTAGCTAGACCCTCAACATCTTTGAGAAACTGAGTGTAGTTAGTGCCTCGCTCTTTCTTGTCTAGCTTTCGCCAGTGCCAAGATGCCGGTCCCTTCTTTCCATAGCAGACTGTCGCCATTGGACAAGCTGGAGGACAAGAATCAGAGGAGGTAGTAGAAGCAGCCACATTGGATCCAAGTTTTTTGTTAGAGGTTTTCTTAGTTAGATGATGTTGCATTGGGATGATGCCTCTTTAATAGGTCAGATGTTCGTCGGTCTTTCCAATCATTAATAAATGACTGGACTTGACCATTGAGTTGCTCGCTTGACCATTTCTTTTCTTTGGCTAGTGCGTAAATCATTTCTATGCCAGAGATAAGGTCTTGGCTCTTATTCATTGTTGAAGACCTCTTGATAAAGTGGGTCTAATAGTTTAGCGATCCAATCGCATTGAATTAAATCCTCTTGAGTTTCTTCATGATTAGCAATGCGTTCAGCTGCTTCAGCTTCTCGCTCTTCTTGTGCTAATCGCTCAAGATTCTTTTCATATTCCCAGAGAAGCCGATCAAAATAGGCATCTGGATTAAAGGTTGATTGTGTCACGTTTGATAGCCTCTAGTTCGTGTGGTTTTACTTTGATGATTTTCTTAAACTCTCCGAGTGTTATGTCAAAGCCGTGCATAGGCGTTGAGTCTGGACAGTCTTGTTTAACCATTGCTATGAACATTGAACAGATTAATTCTGTTTCAATCATTTCTATAATGGTTCTTTCAGCAGTAGTCATAACAGCTTCAACCTCTTGAATAGTTGGCAGCGCTGTTCGCTGTTCATTGAAGCAACAGCATTGATAAAGTTAATCATTGCTACCTGATGCGCCGGTGATAGTTCACCGAGTCTTAGGTTTTGTTTAGTAGTCCACTCCATAGGTCAAGTAAGTAAGTGAGTGATGTTCTTAGCTAATGAGCCATTGTTTCTATTTAGTTGTCCTTCTAGAAACAGTTCAACCCTTGGCTTCTTTGTTGAGGCCTTAAGCAGTGGAGCTGCATTGTATAGAACACCCTTTCTCAAGATGCTCCAAGTCTCGTTAGTCTGATCACTCCACCAGGAACAAGAACCCTCAGGATGTGTTGAGCTTTGAGCTTTAATGGTGCGCTGTCCTACTACATAACCCTCGCAGTCAACAAGTCTCAGGGTAAAGCCTGGCAAGTTTGGGAAGATTGTTAGAAAGATTTCACCGGCAGCTTGTGAGCTAGTGACAAAGACAGTTGAATACCTGTCCTTTGTTCTTACTCCCTTGAGTTGTACTGTGAAAGCTTCTTGGCTTAGTGCATCAACTGGTAGCTGATGACGTACCGAGCTTTCTACGTACTGTGTTGGGCTGCTTGAAGCTGTCTTGACCTTGTAATGCTTTAGTAGGTCAGGCTTAACTGAAGTCATTAGATCAGATAAGAAAGGACACACCAAAGCTATCGATAGGGCTGTATAAGGTAAGTATGTGTTTACATTCTGTTAGTTAAGTATTACAACTCAATGCAAATGATTCTCAATTAGGTTGAGTGTGTGTCCGTGTGTATAAAAAAAAATAAATAGACAAATTTTAAAACACACACGCACCCAACAACGTTCCAATTGGACAGTCTTTCAATTGTCCACGACGTGCTAGTAGGTATTTTTACACCCCTATGCCACTATAAAAATCGGCACATAGCCGAGGGGGGATTTTTCCCGCTTACCTACTCGTAAGGTGCTCAAAAATTAGCAACAAAATTATTTCGACGGACCTTATCAGCTTTTTTAAGCACTTTTTGAGCCTTTTCTCTTGTCAAACACCTCTCAGCCTTCTTATTTAACTTAATCAGCTTCTTTTCAGCCTTATTCACTCTTTACTTTTTGGATCTATTAGCACTTTCGGACTTAACAGAGAGATTACTTCTTCTATTATCTCTAGGATTACCGTTCTTATGATCTACATCCTTACCTTTAAGGCTATACCCAGCTGCTTTAAGCTTTCTTCTAGCTTTATTCCTACTACTTCTATTAGCAATTTGATCAGGCTTACCTTGGTAATTAGCGTATTCCTTTTTATAGTTCCTCATAACTTAAAAAGCTGTTAAAAGGTAGTAGTAGAAATTTATACCTTTAAAACTTATACGTTAATTATAACGGTATATAGAGATAGGTGTTACCAATCTTAAAGATTTTTGTTCTCCTCTCAGGATCGCCTTTAAGGGCCCTCTAAGAGTCCAACCAGTTACAGCCACCTGAAGAAGCACTAGCAGCCATCTGAAGGTCTTCTAGGGTCCTTGCATAGCCAAGTACACCCACGTTTAGACCTCCTTCTCCTTGAATAAACTTTCGTTCTAGTTCCCACTGTTCCATCTCTCTACGTTTTATTGCGTTTTTCTCAGTAAGGGCCATATTTTCGGTAAAGTACTGAACAGCCATCGCAAGAGCATCTAACCTATCGTCGTGCCTTATCGAGTTTCTCTCTTTGGAAATGCGGGTCATTTGCCAGAAGAGTTGATACTGCGATCTGGTTTCGCTTGGATAACACTCCGTGGTAGAAATATCTCTAGCGATTATGTCGGTATCTACCATGAGCCTGTGCTGGTTCATGACTGGTTCAAGAGTATCAATAATTCTGAGTTCCTTTTGTTTTGTGTGTCGGACCTCTTCGATACTGCATGGGTAGATGGTTCCAAGGTAACGCTTAAGGAGCTCCGTAAACATACCAAGTCCAAGGTTACTTTCTACGAGTATTTCCTTGACCTTATACTCCTTCGCAATGAGTGTGAGTTTTTTAAGGTTGGTCTCACTGTAACCACCTCTAAGGCCGCCGGAGGCGAGGAGAAACAGATTTCCGTTAAGGTACGCGACTACGGCATAGCCAAGCTCATCGCTTCCTTTACCAGCAGGATCAATCGCAAGAACAACCCCTGTGTACTCAATAAATTCAGACCCGATTTGTCCCGGTTTGTAAAAGAGATCTCCGTGAAGTCCAACGCTGGGCAAATCTAAAGCTTTATCACCATTAGCACTCCAAACAACCTTATCTGGACCTTGTTCACGATTGAGTCTAAATACGCATAGATCCTGGAGTTTTAGAGGGTATCTCTCTTCATCAGATAGGCTAATATCAAGAAGGAACTGGAGGTTGAATGTTGACCTTCCAATCGATTCCTTACGGGCCTCCAGCTCCTCCCAACCAAACCGTCCTGGATCTGTAGGGTGGCCAGCTAGGGAGGCATCGGTTTCAAAATCTTTCTGTATTTTTGGAGCTAATCTATTACCGTAATAATCTTTAAGTTTTTTAGCAGTAGGATATAGGGCAGGCCAGATTCGAGGTGAGTAGCCAGCTAGTTCTAGCTTGGCGTAGATACTGTCCTGGGTGTGAGGGGTCCCTAGAAAGACGATCTCTCCGCCTGGTTTGATAACAGAGTCAAATTCTTTAATAGATTCCCTGAGTTTGTCACGTATGAGTTGTGTTTCACAGCTCTGAGGGGTCTCTACGTCGTCAGCTACGATCAGATCTGCACGGCTTCCAGTGATCTGTCCAAAAATACCACTTGATCTCACTGAAGGGCTTTGATCGGGCTTTGATCCAAAGACATCGAACGCGACCTTAGAGAACCTCTGAGTATCGCTAGGAAATAGATCCTGGACCATAAACCAGTTCCTAAGTAGGTCGTGGCAGAACACGCTAAAAGCGTCTGCACGGTCCTGAGCTGCCGATATGACCAAAACCTTCGTGTCTGGGTTTTTCCGCAGTCTCCAGAGCACGTAGCCAGCTGTGAGGAAGCTCTTACCACAACCTCGGTAGGCCATGATAATTCTGCGGTTAGGACCATTCTGAAGGTAATCAGCTAACTGGTACTGGACAGGGGTTGGACTAGGAAGTCTTAGAAAGTGCCAGAGATGAGTAGCAAAAACTGGAAAGCTACTGAGCGCTTCCTTAATAATTTGTGTTTGATTATCATTAGGCACTTATATAAGACTTAACTTTGGACATATCGATCTCTGGAAGAGATTTAATCATCTCACCAATAGCGGAAGTATCTCCGTTCTTATCCAGAGTAATTCCTTGATCTTTAAGGAACTTAATAGCGTTAGCTAAGTCAGAAGCTTTAACGTTGTCAGAATTAAGCTGATCAACAAGTTTAGTAGCTACTAACCTGTGTAGACCTTGAAGTTCTTCTTCAGAGGCCATACCTTGACTTTTTCTTCTAGCCATTTTATTTCTTTGGAAAGAGGTTCTTTCTTATTAACTCTACCGCTGCATCGTCTATAGTATTGTCAGTAGACTCAACAAGCTTTGAAAGCAGGTCTACAATTAACTGCTTAACTGAATCAGACTTTAGAAAAGCGAAAAGAATAGGCTTAACAAGAAGTACCATAATAGGAAAACCGTTTCATAGTAAGAATACTACTAATCCATCCAATTGTAAGATTTCTTGGTTTTATTAGGTTTTAGAAGTTCTACTAGTCTTTTCGCATATTCAGGATTGGCACTACTACTCTGTTGAATTAGGAGTTCCGCAAATAGAAGATAAACACCCTCTACATCCAGATGCTCTGGAAGCTCTCCGTCAGGCCCAAGAAGCTGAGTTAGTCGCTCGTGCCAAGAGACGTGAGACGGAGTTTCATTCTTCCTACCCGAAATCCAACGGGTCACAAACCCATCCATTATCCCAGGAGAAGTTTGATGCTGAAGGAAATCCAACGCTTCATCCTGATGGATCTGACCACAGTAAAAGCGAGCAACGTCCCTGAAATTGATTTCTTTCATGGACGTAGTTTAACGCTTAAACAGACCAGCGTTGCTTTCCACTAGTTTCTTTTGGAAGTTCTGGACCTCCTTTACCTGGTTTTTTACCACTACCCTTTCTTGCACCACCACTAGTTTCTTTTGGAAGTGCTGGTCCTTCTCCCATAGCTACTTGAGGGGATTTACCTCCAACCCAAGTTATTCCTCTATCTGACATTTTTAAATTAGTTAATAAGCTTTATCCTACCAAGTTAGTTTTCCTGTGTGGTGCTTAACGCCACGATCTCCCCTTTTTACTCCTTGTTCTATGATGTCACCTATTTCACCTTTAGGAAGATAAACACCATCTCTAACACCAATAGGGTTCTTAGCTCCACGCTTTCTGGTATAGCCACCTACTATATTCTTTGTCCAACCCATGATTACTTTGTCTTATATCCCTTAATTGTACTCTTTTTTGGCTTAGAGTCTTTTTGAAACTTTTGAGCTACGCTAGGCTTATTAGCATATAGGTATTTTTTCTGTTTATCAGATTTAAAAGGCATGACTGAGGAGAAAGGTGTAATAGGGAAAATTAAAGAAGTAGCTGCAGATAAGGAGGAGCAGCTTCAAGTTCTTGGTACGTTTGTACGCCTTGGAGTTGTTGTGTGGTCTGGATTTATCATTAGTCTAAATTATTTACCCTTACCAGGGATGGATAATAAGCAGAATAATGATATAACTTTCATAACTTTCGTTTTTACTTCAGCTCTTGCTACCTTTGGGATTGATACAGCTAAGAAAAAGGAACATAAAGATAAAGTTAGTGGTGCTACTCAACACATAATTATAGAAACTCCAATTAAGATTGAAGGAGTGGATAACAAAAAGGTGACTAAAGTATGAGAAAATACTTACCCTTATTGTTGCTAATAGCAGCATCACCAGCCAAGGCAGATATTCAGCACGCAATCACTTCCAGCGTTCAGCTTAATGTGAACGCCGCAGCCACACAGGCACAAAGGATCGGCTCAACGTTCTCAGTCAGTGGGAGTGGGGTGGACGTAACTGACGGTACGACAGCAGGGACACTATCTGCTGGCACTATTAGCAGTGGAGTGTATTCGCCAGGAACCATTGCAGCGACTCAGAATGCCACCTCTGGGGAATCTTTTTCCTTCTCTCAGTCGTTTATTCAGGCGGATGCTGTCCCTAGTTCTGCCCCAGCAGTCGGTGCAGTGGGCAATTTTTCTAACGTAACTTCGACAGCTGCCGGTGTGGCTGGGTCACTGGCTGGGTCGGTCACGAGTGCGTCAGTGAACAGCATTACAGCCGGAGGTGCAGGTACTTCGGCCATATCGAGTATTGAAAGTGCAATTACTGTTAAGTAATGAAGCGGCTTCTGCCACTATTATTACTTATAAGTTCTCCTGCTTATAGTGTTCCCGTCGTACCTAACTTCGCGTCAGGCACAATGCAATCCACCACAAGGACTACATCTGTGGTAACAGAATCGATTGTGTCCCACGATTATTCGGGCTACCAGTATTCCCTGAATGGCTCTAATATCTCTGTTGATGGTAATTCTATTGCACCTGACCCTTCAACCGTCACAGGGACCGTTGGAGGCCAAGCACAAACATGGACTGGTTTAGACATCAACTCAAGAGGGAACGTCACGATTACAAATCCAGGACAGCCGTTCCAGTTTGTAGAAACTTATCGTGGACCTTCGCTACAGAATGTAACGAACATTCAACGAACAACAAATATAGAAAGCGTCACAGAAACAACGTCAGTCTTCTCCCAGTAATTGCGTCACTATTTATAACTTTACCTGCGTATTCTCAGACCAGTTCGACTGCCGCTCCGGTGGCGAATTCCTCTGGTTCGGTAACCAATATGGGAATTCAGAACCTTCCAGGTAACAGTGTTACCAACCATTATGGAGGGAATATTATATGTCAAGGGCCGATGTTAACTATATCTCCATTCCTTACAGATTCGCATACTTATAGTACACCAAGGGAGTATTGGTATAATGCGCCATCGTATAACGATGATGGATCTTTGAGTCACTATGTTGCTACACGTACAGGGCAAAAAGATAACTTTGCTTTGAATCTAGGAGTCTCTGCTAACTTCTCAATTCCATTAGATGGTGGCCTTCAAGCTAGATGCAAAGCAGCAGTAGATAGACAGCTTAAGTTAATGGAAGAAGTCAATAATTTCAAACGTTTAGATTTTGAGCTTACTCGTTTGAAAAATTGTGGGGATCTAAAACTACGTGGCATAGAATTTGCTCCTAATAGTCCTTATAGAGATATATGTAAGGATGTAATTGTAAGAGCAAAGCCTGGGCAGGTTTTACCGCATAGGCATACACTTAAACCTTTAGAGGTGGTAAACCCCTCTTCTCGCGATAAGAATTAGCACGCTTTTCTGCAGGGGTTAAAGCTCTAACTGGTTTACCTAATTTCTTTTTAATTCTATTTATAATTTGCTTAACTATTGGCTTAACCACACGTAAGAGGAGAGGAGTGGCGAGAGCGGCAGAAGTGGCAATAAGAGTAATACCAGTAGTACTAACAACCTGAGGAGCAGTAGGTATGGCATTTATAATTTGCTGCTGTACTGTTAGTTTCTTATATTGCGTAACACAACGATTGCCTATTAGTTGATACCCTGTTATTTCCTTCCGGCCATCCTCGATTTTAGTTCCGACTTCAGCTGCGCCTGGAGGTGGGCAATCCTCGATTTTCTTGGGGGGAGGTGGGTCTGCTGCTGGGATGGGTGGCTGTGGGTATCTTTGTGGCTCAGCCTCCTGTGTATATAAAAGTTCCTCTGGCGTGTAGTCCATTGCGTCATAACTTGGATACTCCGCTTGACATAAAACAACATTACCATCGGGATCATTATTAATTAATGCGCTATTTTCCCTATTACTTTTCCTACTAACTACACACCCAGGCATATCAATAATTGGAAAGCCTAAAGGTACTGTTACGTGTACTGGTATGTTTAAAACTTGTGGAGGTTCTACCTTCCACTGTTCAATAACAGGTGTATTTATCTTTGGAATTTTATCCACTTATTTAAAGTGGTAATTTTCCTGGTTTTGGTTTGCTGGTAGGTAGTGCTGGACTAGACAGTGCAGGTAGTTTTATGGATTTTATGGCTTGTTGAATTGCTTTATCCATCAAGGCATCCTTGTTCCCTTGGAACCAGAAGTATCCATACGCCCCGCCACCAAGAATTGCTATGACCCCAACGCCTGAAGCGATTGCAATTCCGTCAATGATTTTTCTCACTGCTTTAACTCCAACCTAATGACGTTCCGTGTATTTTAGTAGCCTTACTTCCGCTTACTTGGTTATGAGTAGTGATTTTATATCTCATATTTGCAGCAGCAGGCTGTCCAGAGATATCCAAATTATGGAAAGCAAGTATTTTCTTATTAGTTCCCCAGCTACCTTCATCAACAAGAGTACCTTGAGTCCAGTTAGAGCCTCCGTCTCTTGAGATATAACCTTTAATATCTGTATTTAGTGTTGCTGTACCACTAGAGTTTTCAATTAGGGTAACTAGATCTCCTTTTGTTGGGTTAGCTGAAGCTGTAGTTGTAGTTGATACAAGAGTTAAATCACCAACTCCAGGGAATTGTGTCGTTGCATATCTGATAACAACAATACCTGACCCACCCGCAGTTTTGGCTCCAGCTCCTTCATCGCCACCGCCACCACCTCCTCCGGTGTTAGCAGTTCCATCAGCAGCATCATCATTTGAATAGCTGTTACCTTTACCGCCACCGCCGTTTCCGCCAGCTCCACCGACTCCAGTAGTAGCTCCGTGTTGTACACCGCCACCTCCTCCACCGCCACCGTAGTAAACGTTAGATCCAGTTCTGAAGTCGTTTTGTATACCTACACCACCTGCGCCACCTACAGCAGTACCAGATGTGCTGGCATTACCGCCGACACCCCCAGCTCCACCTCCACCGCCACCTGAATAGTCAGGGTGAGCTGTACCAGGGGTTTGACCATTACCACCTGCATATCCTTGAACAGGACTTGTAGAAGGTGTGTTACCAGCACCACCTGCTGTAGAGGTACCACCTGGTAAGTCTGTACCAGTACCTCCTCCAGATGCTCCGTCTAATCCACGTAAATAGACTTCAGGAGTTGTATAACTTGAACCTCCTCCTCCTCCACCTCCGGCGGATTCAAAGGAATCAAAAGATGAAGCAGCACCGGAACCACCTTGGTTATCATTTGCATGGGCTGCTCCACTTACTTTACCTGTTGCTCCTGCTCCAACAACTACAACGTAAGTTTGTGCAGTTACAGAGTGTCCTGTTTTACTTCTAACACCACCGGCACCGCCTCCACCGTATGAACCGCCTCCACCCCCGCCGCCTACGACGAGCATATCAACAGTTCCTGAACTCGGAACTACAAAGTTAGTATTACCAGTAGTTAAGAAAGAGTGAACCCTATAACTGCCATAAGTTGTTACTGTTCCACCAGTTGGATAATCATTTCCAGCTGAACCCCAGACTGCACCACCTTCTCTATATTCATTGGTAGAAGCGCTAGCATCTATACCTGAGTTATCGTTGTAATCATCTATAATTTGATCAACTAAACTATATTTAGCAAGGCTTCCATTAGTAGCAACCTTAAAACCAAGCATTGCTATGTTGTTTTGAACAGTGGTATCGTCATACTCGTCGATGACCTGCCAGGTACTGTCTCCACGTAAGAATTTTGTATTATCAGCAGTACCTGTACCTAATCTTGCAGTGCCTACAGTTCCAGTTGTAACTTTGCTTGCAGGTATAGATCCAAGTTTTGTGTTTTCTATCGCAGCATCAGATTTAATGTCAGCGTTAACGATAGAACCATCTTCGATTCCACCAGAGTTAACCTTGTTTAAACTATTAGCCATTAAACAGTAATCTCCGTATTGTAGATACTAGCATCTCACTTTTAACTTTAGCGTCCTCCCATACTTAAATCAAACAAACTTTGGTCCCCCCATCCAACCTATTAATATTTTCCTAGTACCTGAAATTAAAGGAGTCACTCTATGAAGAGAGTCTGTAGGGAAAATAAGGACTTCCCCTATATCTAATTTGAATTTATCAGCGTTAGCAAAACCATCCACCATATCTGTAGGAGTCATTGCAACTTCTAGATTTCCACCTTCATAGTCATCCTTTGATGAAAGACATAGAACAGCTGTTAATTTTCTGATGTATTCAGGATTGAAGCAATCTTTAGCAACATCACAATGCCAGTCGTAATGGTCTCCAGGTTCATCGTAAATTATGAACTGGGGTTCTGCTGACCATTGTCTGAGATCATATTTGAATGTCTCTTTATTGGCACAGTGAACAAAATGAGCCAACATACCTGCCACCCAACAATCCGTATTCAGTCCGCTGGCTTTACATTTTCTTTTCTTTATATCTAATCTTGGGTTTTTGTTATCAACCTTTGTTTCTTCAAAGTTAAGATCAGCATATTGTTTAACAATATATTCAGCCACTTCTCTAGGAAGAGCCGTAGGAATCCTATAAATGTCAGCCTGTTTAGCCAAGGTTAAGGCTTATTATGTTCTTTCCAGCTCTTAGAATCTTCATCCCAATCAAAATATTTACCTTCGGTAGTTGGTTTTTCTGAAGGAGGATCCCAAACTCCTGTTGTACCGTTTAGTTCCCATGAAGGGTAAGGTTGAGGTGAAGCAAAAATCTCTATATATCGATCGTAATATGCTCCAATCCCGGGGTCTCTACCTAATTTTGAAATAGAATCATCTGTAACTTCTACCCATCTACCAGGAGAACTGTCTACAAAAGTATTGAAAAAAGAAGGTTCAACACGTTTAAAGTCAGCGACATGACCATCTACAATTTTTGCATATTTTTTCATAATTAGGCAGTGTAAGTGTGTGAGCTTGAGACTGTCGTATAACTAATAATAGTATCTGATCCCGACGTTGTAACAGTACCACCAGATTGGGTTCCTGAATAGTCAGACGTTGCCATTCTCAAGATAACAATTCCTGTTCCTCCGTGGCCGCCCCCTGAACCACCTCCGCCGCCCCCGCTTCCAGTGTTAGCCGTTGCTGCAGCTCCTGTACCGTTATAACCATTTCCACCTCCTCCTGTTCCTCCGTCTTGAGTGGTATTAGGGTCAGAACTTCCTCCACCACCGCCTGCACGAGTAACTGCTGATCCAGTTATAGATGAAGAAAGACCATCTCCTCCAAAACCGGCGCCGTCTGTACCTCCTGCCTCAGAGGCTCCACCACCGCCTCCGCAGCATCCAGCAGCCCAGTTAGTGCAATTACCGTCAGAGCCAGCATATCCTTGTCCCGCAGTTCCTGCTCCTCCACTACCTGCACCTTTTACCCCCACTTGGCATGGACCATCAACAGACTTACCAGCACCACCGCCTGATCCACCTGCATCTCCATTTTTAACGGGTTCACTATGTCCTCCACCGCCTCCACCACCGATACTGACTACATCAGTAATGTCTGATCCAACAATCGAAGAATTACCACCATTTAATCCATCCCAGTTCCCATTCCTTCCTTCTCCATAGTTACCAACAGTGATTGTATAAACAGTGCCAGGAGTTACGGAAAGAGCTGTTTCAGAGCTAGCACCACCACCTGAAGGTTCGCTGTTGTAGGAGTTTCTATAACCCCCAGCGCCTCCTCCGCCTCCGCCTCCTGAGTTACCGTCCCCGCCTCCGCCACCTCCTGCGATGACTAGATAATCCATATTGTATGGTTGAGCAATAACAATAGTATCGGCTGCACTAGGCACTGAGTCAGGATGAGTACCAGTTGTATCCTTTGCTGTAGCTGTGACGTTATAGGTTGCTGCTGCAGTAAATTGAACTGTAAGGACAGGGTTATTAGTAGTAAATCCAGTTAGTTCTGCTGTGTTACCAACTTTAGAGCTAGAGCCTACAGAAACACTTTGAATAGTGAAATTTGAAGAGCCAAAATCAACAACTAATTTATTATCATTTGCATCGTTAGATGTAACAGTATAAGCGACGTTTGTGTTTGGAGCTGAATCAGCAGGTGAACTTAATCCAGGTGTGGCTAACTTAAGAGTTAGGTTCTTTGTAACCACAATTGAATCATCTAAACCAAGAGAAGCAGTTGTTGCTTTAATCGTGTAAGAAGGTGTACCACTCGTATGAGTTATAACGAAAACTCCTGAAGCATTAACCGATCCAGCATTGCAATTAGTAGGAGTAATTGTGTAAGAACAGTCGTCTGAATAGTTACTAATTGTTTGATTTAAAGTTCCACTAGGAGCAATCTCAGTACCTCCAGTGATAACAGGAGCATCTAATGTTGGTATAGTTACAGCTTTCCACGTTAAACCACCGGCTGCACTTGATTTAGCAGTTAGTACATAATCATTGGTGGGTGAATTATCTACTTTCAGGTTAGCTTCATCTACTACATCGTTTGCAATAGTTAAAGCTGTGGCTCCTGTTACTTCACCTGTGTGAGTAGCGTTTGTAACCTTAGCTGTGTTAGCTGCTATCTCTGTATTGATTGAGTTAGCCAGCTTATCTACAGTTACAGCATCATCTGCAATTTTACCTGTAGCTACTGCTAAGTTCTGAAGGACATCAGTAGATACTGTGTTATTAGCTGGGGCGTTAAGGGTTACGGCTGAACCAACTTGAACAATAAATATGTCATCAGTAGCAGTTACATTTGCACAGAACGTAATTTCATTCGTATCTGACATTACGAATCCATCTAAGCCTGCTGGATTAGTCCCTGGATTAGCCTTTTGAATTACTCCGTTTACTGAAACTATTAATTGAGCCGCTGAAGTAACAGAAGCGCCTGTACCTGTATTACTAGTTTCTCTTAAATCATATACAGCACCTGGGAAGGACGGAGCACCTGAACCTCCTGCAGGACATAAGAATAGATATTTAAAGTCTCCTGTTGATGTAACTTCTCCCCAAGCATTATTTGCAGCATTTCTGACATACATCTTGTCAGAGCCTTGGTTATAAAATAAGTCTCCAGCGTGGTTATTACTTGAAGGGTTATTACCTGTAGCGTCTGTTCTGTATCTTTCGTTGAACTCGTTTATATCATCTGATAACTGTTTAATGTCATCTTCCTTAGCAAGCCACTTATGGTAGACATATCTATGAACATTAGGAGAACCGCTAGTACTATTGTTCTTATCTGAGGTTACCTGTATTCCAGTATCATCTTGTAAGGTTGTAGCTGCTAAGGATGTAGGGAATCCAGTAATTCTTACGTTATTACCTGTACCAGCACCATTGGTAATGGTTATTTCATTAGAGCTGGTTGTAAATCCTGAACCTACATCTCCAATACTGACAACTACACCTTGAGCTGGCTGTGTGGCTGGGAAGTTAGTAGGACCTGCTATAGCAACTAAACCTCCTACTGCAGTTACACTGCTAGCTACGTGATCAGCTACAGCTTTAGAAGTTGGTATTTTTGTATCACTATTAGTAGTAAGAGAAGTCTCTCCAAGAGTCTTACCATCTAGCTGGTTAAGCTCAGTTAGGGTTGAAGTAAGAGCTGTACCACCTGCAAGTATTGAAGCAGTACCAGCTTGCATCCCAGCAAGAGTTGTTAAGTCTGCATCGGCTGGTTGCTTACCATCAATTTGACTTTGTATTGCTGAGGTAGCATCTACATAGTTGAGCTGAGCTGTAGTTGCTG
>VTLG01012337.1_pt1 | contig 23844 bp, 19 predicted proteins | sample 4694571 | NCBI WGS metagenome assembly VTLG01 (sample SAMN12604809, study PRJNA352737) | marine metagenome | biome: ENVO:00000447; feature: ENVO:00000209|ENVO:00000569|ENVO:01000036; material: ENVO:00002151; isolation source: viral sequences binned using virsorter ...
CCAAGGCCACCCGATCCTCCTGCACCACCTCCACGTCCTCCGAGGGGTGGTAAAGATCCACTGGCTCAATCATTCTCAGTGCAGAATGGAAGTGGAATGTTCGTAACATCTATTGATGTTTACTTCAGAACAAAAGATCCACTGCTACCAGTAACGGTACAGTTGAGACCTATGATTGCTGGTGTACCTTCAGAAGAGGTATATCCATTTGGTGAAGTAATTCTTGAACCTAAAGATATTATTGAATCTGTAGATGGTGGAACACCTACTCAGATAACATTCCCATCACCAGTATACTTACAACCTGGAACTGATCATTCAGTAGTTCTACTGTCTCAGTCCAATGAGTATACATGTTGGATTTCTAGAATGGGTGAAGTTGACATTAGTACTCTAATGCAACCAGAATCAAGACAGGTAATTGTGTCCGCACAACCAATGCTTGGTTCACTATTCAAGTCACAGAATGGATCTACATGGAACCCAAGTCAGTATGAAGACCTTAAATTTACACTTTATGGTGCTAAATTTATGGAACAGACTGGAACTGTGTCATTCTTTAACCCAGAATTAGCAAAAGGTAATAATCAGATTGCTACATTGGTTAAAGATTCACTGGAGTTTAATTCTAAGAAGTTAATTGTATCTACTAACGATATTGTTAATACCTCTGGATTAGTTCTAGGTAATACAGTTATTCAGAAAGATGGTAATGCACGAGCAGATTATGTTGGTGCTGGTGGTTCCGCAACTGGCGATTTAAGCATAATTAATGCTGGTATTGGTTATACACCTTCAGATGGTAATCAATTTACATTCTCTAATGTTGCTTTAGCATCCTTTAGTGGAATTGGTAAGAACGCAACTGCTGATATTACTATCGGTGCTGCTAGTGGAAATAATGGTGTTGCTATTGCTGCAACCATTAACGCTGGTGGTTCTGGATATCAAGTTGGTGATGTTCTAACAGTACCTACAATTGGTAATGATCAGTTGGGTAGAAATATGCAACTATCATTGGGTGCAGTTACTGGAATCAATGATTTGGTTCTAGATAACGTTCAAGGTGACTTTGAAATTAGTAACTCAAAACCACTTCAATACATTAGTCCTTCTACTGGAATCACCACTATGGTATCCGTTGGATTTGGTTCTGATGTTGTGATTAGTGACTTTGCTCTAAATTCATTAGAAGAAGATGGAATGCATATTAAAGTGAATCATAAGAACCACGGTATGCATGAAAGGATTAACAAGGTAGTCATTAACGATGTCGCATCAGATGTCAAGACAACTACTTTAACTTCTGAATATAATAATGCTAGTTCTGCTGCTATTGGTATTGCCAATACTGAAGGATTTGAAACCTTTGAAAATGTTGGAGTTGCTGCCACTAATCCTGGTTACATTAAGGTTAACGATGAAATCATCTCTTATACTGGTATTGCTGCTGGATCATTAACTGGAATTACAAGATCTGTTGATCAAACAATTCCATTTACATATCCAAATAAGACACCAGTTGAAAAATATGAGATTAATGGAGTCTCATTGAGACGTATTAATAAAACTCATAGTTTACAAGATGCTACACCTGAAAGACCGATAACTCTTGATTCTTATTATTTGAAACTTGATATGGGTAGTACAACTGGTACTGATAGAGGTACTGGTGTTGGATTCCCCAAATTATTCATTAATGAGTCTAAGTCTGCTGGTGGTGACAGTGTACATGCAACACAGAACATCCAATTTGAAGCGATTAAACCTATTGTTCAGACAATGGTATTACCAAATACTTCTATTAAAGCTGAACTTACAGGTACTACTGCAAGGAGTATTGATGGTGCAGAATCCTCATTTGTTGAGACTGAATCAGTCCCAATTAATATGGAAGATGACACATTCCTTGAAGCACCAAGAATGATCGCATCTAAAGTTAATGAACTTGAGCAACTAGATTCTCGTCCTGGCAATAAGTCATTGGAAGTAACATTCACTTTATCAACTGCTGATAGTGATATCTCTCCAGTTATTGACTTAGATAGAGTTGGTATGGTACTCATTAGTAATAGAGTTAACCAACCAATTACTGATTATGCAGGAGACTCTAGAGCGTCAACATTATTAGATGATCCAACAGCGTTTATCTATGCAAATAAACCAATTGCATTAGAAAACTCTGCTACATCTATTAAACTTATGTTGGCAGCATACTTGAATACATTCAGTGATCTTAGAGCATTCTATGCAATCTCTGATAGTCTTGAATCTGAACCAATTTACTATCCATTCCCTGGATACGGTAACTTCGATATCAATGGTAATATCATTGATATTGCTAAGAATACTGGACTTCCTGATAAGAAGATTCCTAAAACCGATGTCTTAGCACATGGTAGTGATAACATTCCGTTCAGTGATTATGAGTTCACCATAGATAACCTTCCTGAATTCAGGTACTTTAGTGTTAAGGTTGTAGGAACATCTACTAACCAAGCATATCCACCTAGGATAAGGGATTTGAGAGCGATTGCATTAGCGTAATATGGAACCACGATTTCTAAAAGTTGAGGGTCATAGTTATCTGTTAAGAGATACAGATTCTAACGCTATAATAAACGTTGATAAAAAGGGGCATGGTAAGTACCTTGCCCTACGGCGTTTAAAACAAAAGGATGTTGAGAGAGTAACTTCTCTTGAAGATGATGTTAAAGAATTGAAGTCTGACATAAGTGACATTAAAGATATGATAGGCAAATTATTAGACAAGTAACATGGCAAAACCAACCAGTCGCCAAACTTTAATAGATTATTGCAAGAGGCAACTTGGTTCTCCTGTATTGGAGATTAACGTAGCTGAAGAACAGATTGACGATCTGGTGGATGATGCTATTCAATTATTTCATGAACGTCATTTTGATGGTACTACTCAAGCATTTTTAAAGTATCAAATAACTCAAGAAGACGTTGACAGAGGTACAGTTGAGTATCCTCATGAAGGTGGTAAAGCAGGTATTGCTACAACATCTGTTACTGATAATATTCCCAATCAAGGTAATGTTACTTTTAATTGGTATGAAAATAGTAATTATATAAAAGTTCCACCCTCAGTTATGGGTGTATCAAAAGTATTTAAATTTGAAGGTGGTGGTGGACTTTCCGCTGGAATGTTCAGTATCAAATATCAGTTGTTCTTGAATGACATTTATTATTTGGGATCAACCGAATTATTAACATATTCAATGACCAAGAGTTATCTTGAGGATTTGGATTGGTTGTTATCAACACAAAAACAAATAAGATACAATCAAAGAGAGGATAGGTTGTATCTTGATATTGATTGGAAGTCTATTGAAGTTGGGACATATGTAATCTTAGATTGCTATAGAGCATTAGATCCTGCAACTTCTGATCAAATATGGAATGATAGATTTTTAAAACCTTATTTGACTGCTTTAATTAAGCGTCAATGGGGTATTAACTTAAGTAAGTTCCAAGGAGTTAAATTACCAGGCGGTATTGAGATGAATGGAAGACAAATACAAGATGATGGGCAGAAAGAGATAGATGCCATTATCGAAAAGATGTCTTCTACTTACGAATTACCACCTTTAGATATGATAGGTTAGGAACATGGCACTTAATCCATTCTTCCTTCACGGATCTAAAGGAGAACAAAATCTTGTTCAGGACTTAGTGAATGAACAATTGAAAATGTTTGGTGTGGAAGTTTATTACATACCAAGGACTTATGGTACTGAAAAAACAGTATTGGAGGAAGTCTCCAGGTCCAATTTTGGTAATGCTATTCCTTTAGAAGCATATGTAGAGACATTTGATGGATATTCTGGAGCAGGAACACTTCTATCCAAGTTTGGTGTTCAAGAGTTAGATGATTTGACATTAATCATCTCAAGAGAAAGATATGAGGAAGAAATACAAAAGCGTATAGAACCATTAAAAGGTGTTAAATTAGCAAGTAGACCAAAAGAAGGAGATTTAATATACTTCCCATTAGGTGATAGATTATTTGAGATCAAATATGTAGAGCACGAAAAACCATTTTATCAATTACAAAAAAATTATGTTTATGAGTTAAGATGTGAACTATTCATCTACAACGATGAAGAAGTGGATACAGGTATAGACTTTATTGATGATAATGTTGAAGAAGAAGGTTATATTCAAACAATGACTCTTGCTGGAATAGCATCACAAGCAACTGCTGTTACAACGTTAGTTGATGGTGGTGTTCGTAATGTTATCGTTTCTAGAAGAGGTTCTGGATATACACATCCACCTCAAGTTGCATTCTCATCTGCTCCAAGTGGGGGAACAAATCCAGTTGGTGTTAGTTCTATGATTAGTGGTCTTGTAGATTTTTGTGAACCAAATGAAGATCTATCAAGAGTTCAAGCAGTAAATTTAACAAATCCAGGTTCTGGATATACTGTAGCACCAAGAGTTGGATTTATGACAGATACTGGTGCTGGTGCATATGCAATAACAAATATTGCTGATGGTGTTTGTGGTATTATTACTATTACCAATGGTGGTGGAGGTTATGTTGGAATTCCAACAGTAGCATTTGCACCTGATGGATATAGTGGTATCGGAAGTACAACTATACCAGCAGTGGTTAAAGCAGTTGTATCTGCTGCAGGTTCAGTTACTGCACTTGTTTACGAATCTTGTGGTGGATGGTACACTGATACTCCAGAGATATTAATCGCACCACCAGTACAGACTGGAGGAACTGGTTCGTTTAATAGAGGAGAAGATATAGTTGGTACAGCAAGTAGTGCAACTGCCCAAGTTAAAACTTGGAATGCTGTTACAAGGGAGTTACGAGTTGGTCAAATTGTAGGAACCTTCCAAAAAGGAGAATACATTGTTGGTCAAGAAACTTCAACAAGGTTCTGTATAAGTGATCTAAATAGTGATGATCTTCCAGAAACTGGATTCCCTCAAAATGCAACTATAGAGTCTGAAGCAGATAATATATTAGACTTTAGTGAAAGTAACCCATTTGGAAATGTATAATTATGTTTGATCATTTTTACCATCAAATTTTTAGAAAAACCGTAATTGGATTCGGTACTCTCTTCAATAGTATCACTATTCACAGAGATGGTGATAGTTCTGTTGATCCATCTGCGATTATTAAAGTTCCATTGGCATATGGTCCAACTCAGAAGTTTTTAGCAAGAATCGAGCAACAACCAGATCTGAATAAACCAGTATCTATGAGTTTGCCCAGAATGTCTTTTGAGTTTACAGGTATTGAATATGATACTACTAGGAAGGTTGGTGCAACACAGACTTTTGTAACTACAATAAAAACTGATAAGAAGGATGTGCGTAAGGTTTATATGCCTGTTCCTTATAACATGCAGTTTGAGTTGTCCATAATGACTTTGCTAAATGATGACGCATTACAAATCGTAGAGCAAATACTTCCATATTTTCAACCCAATTACACAATTACAGTTGATTTAGTAGAGACTATTGGAGAGAAGAAAGATATTCCAATTACTCTAGATAATGTTGCTTTTGAAGACAACTATGAAGGAGATTATACATCAAGAAGGGTATTATTGTATACCTTGAGTTTTACTGCTAAAACATACCTATTTGGTCCAGTTCCAAGTACACCAAAAGATCTTATCAAGAAGGTATCTATTGGTATTTCACCTGGAGAAAAAAGTACTGCAGGTTCTGGTCGTCAGATTGCATATGCTACACCAGTTGCTACGAAGAATTATACTGGAGATGTTATTGCAAATCTCTCAGAAGATGTTCTTGCAACAGCAACTATTATTCCTGTAGATGATTCTGCAGGATTAGCAGAACAAACATATATTGATATTAACAATGAGACAATGTATATTACTGATATTACTGGTAATAAACTAACTGTAAAACGTGCTTCTTATAATACATCTGCCATTGAACATGTTCGAGGTAGTGATGTCAAAGGAATTACTAGTGCTGATAATGCACTTATAGAAGCAGGGGATGACTTTGGATTCAGTGGGACATGAAACCACAATATCTGAAGGATTATTATCCTAATTTATTATCTTGGCATGAATTCGAGAATATAATAAACATACGACCATTAATGACTCAAGAGAAGGTTCATATACTTTCTCCAGAAGCAAATATGGTATGGGAAAATGATATATGGACAACTAATCCAGGATGCTATCCTCCTACTGTTTTAAGAGAAGCAGTACAAAGATATGTTTGCTGGTTTACTGAGATGTCTAGAACAACAGAGACAATTAATAATTTGGCATATAAGATTGAAAAAGAATTTAAATCTGCAGTTGATGCACATATTTACAGTTGTATTGATATAGATCAAAAACATCCTTTTGGTATTCATTTTGATGATAATGATAATATTATAGTTCAGTGTGAAGGTAAGACTCATTGGAAGATTTGGGATAAGGTAGACCCTAATCAATACAATGAAAATATGGAGATGGATACTGAACCTATTATAGATAGTATTATGGAACCAGGTGATGCAGTTCAAATTCCTGCTCATTATCCACACCTGGCAACTTCAATTACTTCTAGATTATCAGTAAGTTTTGCAATGCCAGTATCTACTGAAAACTGGGGTGGAATATATCAAGAAAGAGAATGGGTAAGACTATGACTGACAAATTTAAAGATCTAAACGACACTTTTGATATAGAAGAAGTTGTTGATACTGAAGTTGTAAAACCAGAATCTAAGAAACCAGTACAGACATCTAAGAATAAAGATGTTGATATAGAGAAGGATTATGATTATACAAGAGGGCAATTATATTCTATTATTGAGAAAGGACAAGAAGCATTAGATAGTGCTTTAGAAATAGCAGTTGATCAAGGAAATGCAAGAGCATTTGAGGTTGTTGGTCAACTTATTAAATCTGTTTCTGATACAACAGATAAGTTAATGGATCTTCAGAAGAAGATTAAAGAAGTTGAGGAGGATAATCCAAAAGGTCCAACTAATGTTACCAATGCTATGTTCTTTGGTTCAACAGCAGAATTATCCAAGTTACTTAAAAAGAACAAAGCGGAAGAAAAAGATAAATAGAAAAAAACTGCGTTTGAAAATGACGAGTGTAAACTCTAAAATTGAACTGCCTCCCAACCCAGATATTGAAGGGTTGAAGATTGTAGACTTAATTGTTACTGAAATTAATAACGACGTTTTTGAAGACCACATGCACAAATCCTGTAAAAAGGGTTATTATTATTGTTACACTGATAAAAAATGCAAAAAGATTCCCTCTGGATATCACGTAGGTGGTAGAGGTCGTCTAGTTCAAGACGAAGATGATGGGGATGAAGGTGAGAGTAAGAATGGTAATGGTGGTGATGGTGGTAACGGTGGTGATGGTGGTGGAATGGGTGAGAACGTAGTTCTTCGCACATGCACTGGTGAAAAGTTTGCTGAGATTATTGATCTCATTAGACCTGAAGATGTTATGCCTAAAATGAAGGTATCAGATCAATGGGTTAATGAAGAAGATACTTATGCTCAAAAGGATAAGGAACTTAAAGCAACTAAAAAAGCAAGAGATCAAAGACATCGAAGTGTTCATGCACCTACAGATACCAAAGGTAATGTAGATGTTAATGAAGATCTTGATGATAAGCGGAAGGAAGGAATCCAGAAGCGTAAAGAAAAACTTGCAACGTTCACCAAAACAAATAAGTCTAAAGCAGCTGATCACCAAACTGCTCATAAAAAAGCAATAAAGCGAGAAAGACTTAAAAATGAAATCACTGCTAAGGTGAAAGCAGATGTATCACATGATGTTAAAAGAGCTGTTCAATCAGCAAATCAAACAGAGGAAGCAGTCTCTAAAAAACAGCAAAGGTTTATGGGTGCAGTTCTTAATGCTAAAAGAACTGGTAATGCTTCTACACCAGAGGTTGCAAAAGCTGCTTGTGGTATGAAGACTAAAGATGTAAAAGATTTTGCATCTACAAAGCACAAAGGTTTACCTGAGAAGAAAAAACAATCGGAGGAACTCCAAATGACAGTTGATGAAGCAGTAAGGCTACCATCAGAATTCGGTCACATCGTTCAAGTTGGTGTGCAATGGCGAGCTAAAATGTATAACATTAGAATGTTCTTCCCTCAAGCAAAAATGCCTTCAAGAAGTGATGTTCAGGATGAAATTGTAAAAGTATATCCTGGTGGTAAAGTTGTTTACTTCCAAAGAGACGAACTTCCAAGTAACGAAGCACAGTTTGATAATGATAGGAATCCTCTTATTAAGGTAACTAAAGAATCTACAGAAGTAGAAGAAGCAAAGGCAAAGTATGACAATACAAAATCTCCTGATTATGAGAAGAAGAGAAAGGCTCTTGCTAAAAAGCATGGTGGAGAGGAGAACATAAAAGGTCATCCTCAGTATGAGAATCGCTTTGCATCACATACTGCTGGTATGTCTGATGCTCAAAAAGACATGGCAAGTAGTCAAGTAAGTAAAGGTTTTGCTTACAGGCATGGTAGAAGATTAGATAAGGCTAATTTTGGAGATAGAAAGAAAGCAGGTAAGAGAGGAAATCCAGCACAGTATCGTAAGTCTGCTGATAGTCCAGAAAATGAATTACGTTATCCATATGGTAAGTCCAATATCAGACAGGGTAAAGGATCTATTAAAGATTTGAACAAGGTGAAGAAGGAAGAACTTCTTAAGTCTTTAAGGGGTTTTATGAATGAAGGTAGAATTGCTGATGCTATGAGAGCAAACCTCGAAAAGTTGAAGGCAAGTGATGAGAAGTCACAAAAGAATCTCGAAAAATTCTTAAAGTCTACTAAGAAAGTTCGTGATGACGAGAAGAAAGCACAAGACAGTGCTTAATAAATAGAACTACGGGACACTAAAAAATCATGATCACTTTAATTAAAGGAACTCAAGCAGCATGTGGCACTGATGCATCAGGTGCATCTATCTTTGGTGGTGCAGCAGCAGTTCGCCTTGTTAATACTACTGCTACTGCTAGATTAATATCCGTCATTGATTCTGTTGGAGGATCTACAACAATTGGGACTTTTACACTATTAGGCAATAGTGTTGAAATTGTTGGGAAAAAATCAACTGAAGCAATTTTTGCTGCTGACGCTACTGTTTTTGGTGCTGCTGTAGGATTTGCAAACTAATTAGATGGCTGTTGATCATTATCTTGGTAATCCCTTATTAAAAAAGGCAAATACTACTCAGGAGTTTACTGAGGAGCAAGTCCTTGAGTTTTCTAGATGTATAGATGATCCGATATATTTTGCGAAGAATTATATAAACATTGTTACCCTAGACTACGGTTTAAAGCAATTTGAACCGTATTCTTTTCAGGAGGAGATGTTAGATAAGTTTCATAATAACCGTTTTAACATCTGCAAATTACCTCGACAGTCTGGTAAGTCAACTATTGTTGTATCTTATCTGCTGTATTATGCTATTTTCAATGATAATGTAAATATAGCGATCCTTGCTAACAAAGCATCAACTGCTAAGGATCTTTTAGATAGACTTCAAACTGCATATGAGAATTTACCAAGATGGTTGCAACAAGGAGTTTTAACTTGGAACAAAGCATCTCTTGAGTTAGAGAATGGTTCTAAAATCATTGCTGCATCTACATCTGCATCTGCAGTTCGTGGTGGATCTTATAACATTATATTCTTGGACGAATTTGCGTTTGTTCAAAACCATATTGCTGATCAGTTCTTTAGTTCGGTTTATCCTACCATTTCATCTGGTAAAAATACTAAGGTTATAATTGTTTCTACCCCTCACGGGATGAATCACTTCTATAAACTTTGGCATGATTCTGAACGTAAGAAGAATGAGTATATACCAACTGAGGTTAATTGGTGGGATGTTCCAGGTAGAGATGAAGCATGGAAGTTGCAAACCATTGCAAATACTTCCGAACAGCAGTTTAAAGTTGAGTTTGAATGTGAATTCTTAGGATCTGTAGATACTCTCATATCACCAGCAAAGTTGAGAACTTTAGTATATGAATCACCTGCATTAAGCAATAGAGGATTGGATGTATATAAAGGGGTTGAAGATGACCACAATTATGTTGTTACTGTTGACGTTGCTCGTGGTGTAGGTAATGATTATTCTGCATTTACTGTAATTGATATAACAACCTTCCCACATGAATTGGTTGCAAAGTATAGGAATAATGAGATTAAACCTATGCTATTCCCTTCAATTATTTGTGATGTTGCTAAGAATTATAATAATGCTTACATTTTATGTGAAGTAAATGATGTGGGGGATCAAGTTGCATCTATTCTTAATTATGACTTGGAATATGAAAATGTTCTCATGTGTTCTATGAGAGGTAGAGCAGGTCAAGTTGTTGGTCAGGGATTCTCTGGTAAAAAGACTCAACTTGGAGTCAAAATGTCTAAGACCGTTAAAAAGGTTGGATGTTTAAACTTAAAAACTTTAATTGAATCTGATAAGATAATATTCAAGGATTATGAGATTATTGCTGAATTAACAACCTTTATTCAAAAAAGTAATTCATTTGAAGCAGAGGATGGATGTAATGATGACCTTGCAATGTGTCTGGTCATATATGCATGGTTAGTTGAGCAGGATTATTTTAAAGAGATAACTGATCAGGATGTTCGTAGAAGACTTTACGAAGAACAAAAAAATCAGATAGAGCAGGATATGGCTCCATTTGGATTTATTGAGAATGGTCTCGATGAAGAAAGTTTTGTTGATAATACTGGAGACAGGTGGTATACAGATGAGTATGGGGACATGGCTTACATGTGGGAGTATCGGTAGTAAGCTATTCTAAAGTTATATTTTAATAAATATCTCTAGAACAAAACTGAGAATTTTTGGAGACATAGAACATGGCAACTCCTCAATTATCTCCTGGTGTACTAACTAGAGAAGTTGACTTAACCGTCGGTAGAGCGGAAAACGTTCTTGACAATATTGGAGGTATCGCAGGACCTTTTGAAATTGGACCTGTATCGGAACCTATTAATATTGCCACAGAGCAAGATTTAATCAGTACATTTGGAAAGCCCTACGACAACGATGCTCAATATGAGTACTGGATGTCAGCATCGCAGTACCTCTCTTACGGTGGTGTGCTCAAAGTAATTAGATCGGACGATGATAACCTAGCAAACGGTAACGTTGGTGTTGGTACTTCATCTGTAGCAAGTACAAAGATCAAAAACTTTGACGACTATAATACAAATTATTTGGATTCCGCAGCAAACTTCTACTATGCTGCTAAAAACCCAGGTACATGGAGTAACGGAGTAAAAGTTTGTTATATTGACGATATGGCAGACCAAGTTATTGGTATTGCTACAACGTCAGTTGCCAATATGGGTGCTCAGGTTGGTTACGGTATAACAGTTGATATATCGGGTCAAGTCATTCCAGGAGCAGGTTCTACCTCAGTTTTTGCAGGATATCTAAAAGGAATTATTACAGAGGTCGTTAATGCCCCAGATACTGGAACCAGTATTCTGAACATTAAGGTTCGATCTCGTGTCTCTACTGGTGGTACACAGCCAGGATTGGAGACTCCAGTAGCGTATGCTGAAGGAAGTCAATACGCATCGTTCCTGAAAGATCAAAGATTAACTATTCTTGACTCTGACGGTGACGTTGTATCACCTGAAGACTCTATAGAAACTATTGGTATTACTACCTTTAGTCAGATTCAGGGTCAGCAAGACCAGACTTATACTGGAGTTGGTGGTACAACTGGTGGCGGTGGTGCTGGAGCAACATTCGATATTGTACGTAACAGTACAGATGGTGGTGTAGCATCTGCAACTATAAACAATGCTGGTGTTGGATATACGGTTGGAGATACCGTATCTATCGCTGGTACATCAGTAGGTGGTTATGATTTAAGTCAAGGTACAATCAACACAGTTGGTTTAACCACATTTACAACAGTTCCATCTGCTTCAAGCGGTACTTACACTAACCTAACAGGTACAAGTGCTGAAGGTACTGGAGCAGTCTTTACCATCTTCAGAGATGCAAGTGGTGGTATTGGAACCGTCTCATTAACAAGTCCTGGATCTGCATATGGTGTTGGTACAACAATCACCGTTAGTGGAGCAGGTATTGGTGGTACAGCAATTACGGATGACGTAAAATTAAGCGTATCTGCATTAAGGAATGATGAAGTTGTACTTACTTGTTCAACAACCAATTCCAGAGTTCTGGTTGCTGGTGTTGATGACTGGTACAATTCAAGAACATTAGGACTAGACAACGCAACAGTCTTCTGGCGTAGTATTGCACCTAAACCTGGAACATCAAACTATGTTAGTAAGCGTGGTGGTCGAAATGATGAGATGCACGTCGTTGTTGTTGATGACTCTGGTTCATTAACAGGAATTCAAGGTAACATCCTTGAGAAGCATTTAAGTCTGTCTAAAGCAACAGACTCTGTATCTGAGGCAAATGCACCTACGAAGATATGGTATAAGTCTTATCTTGCTAACTACTCTGACTACATTTACGCTGGATCTAACCAGAGTACTGCTAACGATACTTATCATCAAACATACCCAACTGGTACGTATTTTGATACTGGATCTCAGATCTATGGTACAGACACAACTGTATGGTATGCACTACAACAGTCCAGGACTACTTGGGATGTACCAGCAAAATCTGCAACATTCAGTTCAATTGGTTCTCATACTTATTCACTCTCTGCTGGACAAAATTATACAAGCGGTGGTGGACTTAAAGCAGAATTGGGAGATCTAATTGCTGCTTACAACCTCTTCGATAATAAAGATGAGGTTCAAGTAGATTATCTATTGATGGGACCATCATGCGATAATCTGTCACAGTCTCAAGCAAAAGCAAATAAACTTATTTCTGTTGCTGATTCTAGGAAGGACTGTGTTGCATGCTTATCACCACATAAAGGTACAGTAGTTAACATTACTGATCCTATTGTTCAGACTGCAAATGTTGTTGAGTTCTTCGGACCTCTTACATCTTCATCTTATGCAATCTTTGATAGTGGTTATAAGTACACTTACGACAGGTTCAATAACAAGTTCCGTTATCTTCCATGCAACCCAGACATTGCTGGATTGATGTGTCGTACTAACTTAGTTGCATATCCTTGGTTCTCACCTGCTGGACAGCAAAGAGGTAATATAAAGAATGCTATTAAACTAGCATACAACCCAACGAAAGCACAAAGAGACATTCTTTACTCAAATAGAATCAACTCAATCATCAACACTCCTGGAACAGGAATCATCCTATTTGGTGATAAAACTGCACTATCATATGCTTCAGCATTCGATAGGATCAACGTTCGTCGTCTGTTCCTAACTGTTGAGCAAGCATTAGAGAAGGCAGCACAAGCACAACTCTTTGAGTTTAACGATCAGATTACGAGGGCAAACTTCGTTAATATCGTTGAACCATATCTACGAGATGTTCAATCGAAGCGAGGTATCTATGATTACCTTGTAATTTGCGATGAGACAAATAACACTCCAGATATTATTGACAACAATGAGTTCCGTGCAGACATCTTCCTGAAGCCTGCGAAGTCGATTAACTACATCACACTGACCTTCGTTGCTACCCGTACTGGTGTTAGCTTTGAAGAAGTCGCTGGTAGAGTTTAACCCACTGGATGATTAAATAAAAAGGAGGATCAAAACCAATGGCAAGAGAAATTCGCTCAATCACCGACTTTAAGGCAAAACTTTTAGGCGGTGCAGCAAGACCAAATTTATTTGAAGTATCAATTCCCACATTCCCATCTGCTGGAAGCATCGGATGGGATGACGATACATTCAGTTTTTTATGTAAGGCAGCAGCATTACCTGCTTCCAACATTGCTCAAATTGACGTACCATTCCGAGGTCGTATTTTAAAGGTTGCTGGAGACAGAACCTTCGATACATGGACTGTTACAGTCATTAACGATGAGGACTTTAAATTAAGAACTTCATTCGAGCAGTGGATGAATCAGATGAGTAAGTTGGATAATGCAACTGGTGCAACCAACCCATCATCCTATATGACAGATGCTTATGTTTATCAGTTAGGTAGAGGACAACAGAAGTTCTCCACTGAGAATACTGATGCAGATAGTTCTGTTCCATTAAGGACATATAGGTTCTATGACATCTTCCCAACGAATGTATCTCAGATAGATCTTTCATACGATACTTCTGACACAATCGAAGAATATACCGTTGAATTCCAAGTACAATACTGGCAAGCTGAGGCATCTGACCAGACTGGCACTGCTGTAGGCTAATAAATACTGACATACTGTGGTATAATAAATAATACCAACAGAAGTATTAGATAGTTGTAATGGCCAAGTTGTTTGGATTCTCTATAGAGGATAACGAAAAAAAATCCCCTGGTGTAGTATCCCCCATACCTCAATCAAACGAGGATGGGGTTGATCACTATTTGACCAGTGGATTTTTTGGTTCTTATGTAGATATTGAAGGTGTATATAAGACCGAATATGATCTTATTAAGAGATATAGAGAGATGGCACTTCACCCAGAGTGTGATGGTGCTATTGAAGATATTGTAAATGAAGCAATAGTTAGTGATTTAAATGATAGTCCTGTTCAGATAGACTTAGATAATTTAAATGCTGGAGATAGTTTAAAGAAAAAGATTAGAGAAGAATTTAAAACTATATTAGAACTTCTAGACTTTGATAAGAAATCACATGAGATTTATAGAAATTGGTATGTTGATGGAAGATTATATTACCATAAAGTAATTGACTTAAAGAATCCTCATGATGGAATTCAAGAGTTGAGGTATATTGATGCATTGAAGATGCGTTATGTTCGTGAATCAATTACTAAAAAGGATAAGAATGGTGGAGTTCAGAGTAATGATGGACGTGAAAATCCTATGGATTCTCCATTCCCAAATATTAAAGAGTATTTTGTATATAATCCAAAACAACAAGTAGCACCTTATGGTGGTCAACCAGGTAAAGGGTCTGGTGGTGGAGTTAAATTTGCAAAAGATGCAATTACATATTGTACTTCTGGATTAGTTGATAGGAATAAGGGAACAACATTATCTTATCTACACAAAGCAATTAAGTCTCTTAATCAACTTAGGATGATTGAGGATTCTCTCGTTATCTATAGATTATCAAGAGCACCTGAAAGAAGAATATTCTATATTGATGTCGGTAATCTTCCTAAGATGAAGGCAGAGCAATATCTACGTGATGTTATGATGCGTTATCGTAACAAGTTAGTATATGATGCCAGCACTGGTGAGATCCGTGATGATAAGAAGTTTATGTCCATGTTGGAGGACTTCTGGTTACCACGTAGAGAAGGTGGTAGAGGAACTGAGATTACTACTTTACCAGGTGGTCAAAACTTAGGTGAACTATCAGATATTAAATACTTCCAAAGCAAGTTATATAGATCATTAAACGTACCTGAGTCAAGACAGGGTGGTGAAGGTGGTTTTAACCTTGGAAGGTCTTCAGAGATCCTTAGAGATGAACTTAAGTTTACTAAGTTTGTAGGTAGACTACGTAAGAGATTCTCAAGAATGTTCAACGATATGTTGAAGACTCAATGTTTACTTAAGAACTTAGTATCCCCTGAAGATTGGGAGAAGATGGAAGAGCATATTCAATATGACTTCTTATATGATAATCACTTCTCTGAACTGAAGGAAGCAGAACTAATGACAGAGAGATTGAACATTGCTGCTACTGCAGAACCTTATGTTGGTAAGTACTACTCACAAGATTGGGTTCGTCGTAAGATTATTCGTCAGACTGATGAAGAGATAATCGAACAGGATAAGCAGATTGCAAAAGAGATAGAACAGGGTATAATACCAGACCCAATGGCTCCTATTGATCCTGAGACAGGATTACCAATGGAACCTATGGGAGGTATGTCACCAGATAATACTAATGGAGCATCTGGTAAAGTACCCTTAGATCCTGAAGCACCAACACTTACTTAATTATGATCGCATTACCTAATTGGTTTTCTTTTATGACCAAATCACACGAAGAAGAAGATAGTACAACTTGGTTGAATCGTGTAATTAACGAATTGGCAAATCCATTGGATTCTATGCCAATAGCAACCAATGATAATAAGTATGCACCACCTGAACGTAGAGCAGAATTAGACGCAGAGATGCAAGCAATTAGTGCAGTTGAAGAAGAAAATCCAAGAGCAGAAGAAGATGTAGCAAACTGGTTTATTGATGAAGAAGATGGACAGGAGTATGAAGGACCAGTAGAAGAGACCATTCATGAGAAGATGTATCAAATTGCAACTTCTAAGTACAATCCATTCTCTGTAGGTGGATCAGAAAACATTCATGATTTTGATGAACGTGCAGGAGGATCTGAAAATAGATTATCATAGGTTTTTAAATATACCTGATTATCTTCCGAACATAGACGTATCAAAATATAAAACTAAAGGTATGGGATGGTTGCAGTTCCATAAGCAACTACAATTTGAAGATTTAGGTAATGATAAAATTCTCCCGTGGTTGAATAGCATGGGATATAGTTCTCATTGGATAGAGTTCTTTTATACTCCACCACATGAGGACGGTATTGTACATTCTGATAATATTGGTGATTGGTCGTGGGCAAAAATAGTATATCAAATAGGTGCTAAAGGAAGTACTATGAGATGGTGGTCTTCAGATAAAGCATTTGAAGTTAGCACAGTAGACCCAAGAGCAGGTGGTGATAGAACAGATGACCATTATCACGGTAAAGTATTAGTTGCCAGACCAGAGGAATCCACTATCGAACATGAAGTGGAAGTTGGTACTTCTAGTCTTATTAATGTTGGTCCTCTGCATAGTTCTCATAACCCTACAGATGACAAAAGATTTACGATTACTATTGCTTTAATAGATAAGGATAAAGATTACGAACACAGAATTCTTTGGGATGAGGCAATAGAATCATTTAAGCCGTACATAGTTGCTTCATCTGATTCTTAAGTAGACCTTTGCGTCTTAATATGAATACCTCATGTGGGTTATTCTTATCAAAGTTTTTAAAATCAGTATCAATAAGATAATCAATTTTTTTATCTTCCCATGTGTCTAAGTCATAATTTGATCTAAATGCATGGGGATATGTTATGTTCTCATCAAATATAAAACATCTTTGTGCATGGAATATATTGGGATCTATTGGATAGTTTATATCAGTCCACTCTTCAATCATAGGTGCTTGGGATATAAGCATATCCTCTATCTCTGAGAAGATGTATTCTTTATTATTAAACATGAAGGCAAAACTTCCTGCATGTAGTGTATGACCATGCTTACCTTTATCTAATATTTTTCCAGTTTTCATGTAATGATTAACTGAATTAAAGATCTCTCTATAATGATCTCCTAGCATTCCTTTATTCTCTTTTACATAATTAAACAAGCAATCATAGAATCTTCTATATGATATGCCCAATTTATTATAAAAATATTTTGCTATTACTTGAGTATAACCAGCAATATGGAATTGAACAATTAACCAACCATACATGTATGCTTCGATCAATTCGTCATTGCTCATTGTATTCGTCTCAGAGATGAGTTCAATGATCTCTACCACACCATCATAATCTTTGTCATTACCAAAGGAAACATAGTCTTCTGACTTAATTGTTTTTATTCCATGTAATTCTCTTGATAATTTACTATTAAGTTGAGTATTACCGAACATTTGACAGAACCATACATCTATTGATTCATGTTGACCACACTCAAGAACTTTTGAAAACCCTTCTTTCCAAGAATCTAAAGTCTCTTCTGGTAAACCTAGAATAAATTCTGTATATGTTTTAACTCCATATTCTTTACTTTTTTCTATCTGCTCAGATATTTTATTAACCTTCATATTCTGCCTTTTAATTGCTTTAAGTGTAGGTTGGTTCATACTCTGAACACTTATAGTAACTCCTCTACTAATATCACCAACTATCTTAGCGATCTCAAAAACAACTTCTGTAGAGTTCTTAGAGTACTGAATATTGATTGCTTCTAATTTACCTTTATCTGCTGCTGCTCTAAACAACTTTGCAATCTCAACATCTCTATCTCTAAAGATACCAAAGTTAGCATCAGCATTAAAAATGAATCCAACATTATGATTACCTGCCCATTCAATGTCTTGTTTGACCCGTTCGAGGTCAAACTTTTTAATTTTCTGATATGTCATTCCACCCCAATCACAGTAAGTACACATATGTGGACAACCACGATTAGTCTCCATAGTCATAGCCCACATGACATTAGGATTATTCTGAATGATATCATCAAAAAGACCAATCTGATAAGGACTAGGGAAGTCCAATACTTCAATTCGTTCTTTAGTATAGAGTCTTTCAATGCTTTCATTATTTTGAATTTTTCTTAAAAGATCACAGAATGATTCTTCACCTTCAGAGATGATAATGGTGTCTATAAAGTCATACTCAAGTAAATGTTTTGTTCCTTGAGGTCCACCAAATTCAATAATACACTCTGGATACTTCTCTTTGATTAATTTTGCTACATGTAAATTATAGCGTTCATTCCAAATATAACAACTAAAAGCACATACTACTGGATTATCTAAACGATCTAATATATCCTGTGGATCTTCTCTTCTGAATATAAATTCTTTTAATTCAAAGTTATCTGTAATATCTTTAAACTGACTACAATAACTCCATAGACATCCTACACTATAGGGCAACCAGTAGGTGTCTTCTTTTCTTATTTCCACAGCATACTGTGGTTGGAACATGTAGACGTTCTTCATGTTTTTATTAGTTTGTTTTTTAAAAGATTCTTTCTTTTAAGAACCCATATATCATCACGTTCTTCTTCACTCCTAGGATTATCTATAATATAAAACTGTTCATCGTGTTTGACTGTGAATGGATATTTTGCTTTGGGATCATAAACAGTTTTTTGTTGTAGGTCAAATAATGATTTGGATACAGGTAAAATAGATTTTACAAAATCAAATACTTCAGTCTTATTATTCCAGAATAAATCAAAGTCGGTTCCCATACTTAATTCTAAAAGATGACCTTTATCTTTATCAGATATTAACTGACCCGTAGTTAGGTAAGTGGTAACTCTTTTTTTAATTTCCTTAAAATGGTTTCCGAATAAACCAGTGTCATTCTTTAAACATTCAAACATATTATCATAATACTCCCTATATGATAAATCAGAGTATTCAGATAAGATATGTGTAAATCCATTAATATGGAACATTATAACCATCCAAGCATATAGATACGATTCGATCATATCCTCAGTTGTCATGCTATTTGTTTGGTTTACGATCTCAACTATTTCTTTAATAGAGTCTTCTTTATTGGTGAATGAGACATAATCTGTAGCATTAACAACTTTAATACCATACTTTTCTCTATTAAGATTTAATTCTGTGTTACCAAATACCTGACAAAACCATATGTCAATACTATCTTGACCAGCATCAAGTAACTCGCATAATCCAGTTTTCCATGATTCCACTGTCTCTTCAGGAAGACCAAGAATCATTTCCGTATATACATTAACACCTTTCTCTCTTGCCTTTCTAACAAATTCTTTTGCTTTTTCTTTTGTATTGTTCTGTCTTTTAATTGCTTTTAGAGTTGGTGAGTTCATACTCTGAACACTCATAGTCACTCCTCTTCTATCATATGGACCTAATGCTTTACTAATATCAAAGATAACATCAGTAGAATTTTTAGTGTATTGTACCGTGAGATCATCTATAATTGCTAATGGATGATCTGCTGCCTTTCTAAGCATCCTTGCAATTAGCAAATCTCTGTCTTTAAATATTCCAAAGTTTGCATCTGCCATCATTAAGAATCCTACTTTATGAGTAGACATCCATTTAATATCTTCTTCTACTTGAGTAAGATCAAACTTTTTAATTTTATCCATCCATGTACCCCAGTCACAAAAAGTACAATGATGAGGACATCCTCTAGTAGACTCTACTAATGTAGCCCAGTGGTAGTTGGGATTATCTCTTACAATTTTATTTAATACTCCAGAACTATATGGACTCTCGTATGTAACTTCTTTTATTTGTTCTCTCTCGTAAATCTCTTGTATCTTAGAACCATTTTTAATTCTATTGAGAACATCAACAATAGGTTTTTCACCTTCTCCTAATACAACACAATCAATAAAATCATTCTCTATTAAACCTCTAGTTGCTTGAGGTCCACCAAATTCAATAATACAATCTGGAAATTTATTTTTAATTAGATTAGCAAGATATAGGTTATATTGCTCATTCCAAATGTATGTACTGAATACACATAATGCTGGGTTGTTTATTCTATTTAAAATTTTATAAGGATCTTCTCTCTTAAATATTATCTCACCCAATTCAAAACCTTCTACACGTTTAGATGCATAACTCCATAGGCATCCAGCAGCATATGGTAACCAATAGTTCTCTATGCCTTTTATGAATATTGCATGTTGTGGTTGGAAAAGATATACCCTATTCACATCTTTATTTGCCCTTGTTGGTATTTATTGCTAAATAGTTTAGCAAATTACTTGATAAAAGACAATGGATGAACTTTTAGATATGGTTGTAAATGATGCATCTGCGTCTGATATTACCGATAAAATCAAAGATATTTTATACACAAAATCTTCTGAGAGAATTGATGGAATGAAGCCTTCTGTACATGATTCAGCGTTTGCTCCACAAGCAGAAGAATCTCCTGAATCAGAAGAATAGTATAAATATATAATAAAGTGTTTTTTTGGTACAATGAAACTCATAAGAGAAGAGATTGAAAAGGTAGAAATGGTCACCGAAACTGTCGGTGGCAAGAAAAATCTTTTCATTAAAGGTGTCTTCCTCCAGAGTGAAATGGTAAACCGTAATGGTCGGTTATATCCAATGAAGATTATGGAGAAAGAGGTTGGCAGGTATACTAAGGACTACGTTACTAAAGGACGTGCTCTTGGTGAATTGGGTCATCCCGATGGTCCTACCGTAAATCTCGATAGAGTTTCACACAAAATTACAGAATTGAAGCAAGAAGGAAACAACTTTGTTGGTAAGGCACAGATTCTATCTACCCCTATGGGTAAGATAACTGAGTCTCTTTTAAAGGACGGTGTAACACTAGGAGTATCTTCTAGAGGTATTGGTTCTTTAAGAGATTCTCCTAAGGGATACAAGGAAGTTGGAGAAGACTTCATGTTAGCAACTGCTGCTGACATTGTTGCTGACCCATCTGCACCTGATGCATTTGTTCAAGGCATCATGGAAGGTAAAGAATGGTATTGGGATAATGGTGCTCTACTTGAACGTGCAGCACATGAGACACGCAATCGAATTGAACGTGCGGTAGTCTCTAGAGATCTTGAAGAGAAGAAACTCGGACTGTTCCAAAACTTCCTTAACACATTATAGTTAATATAACTTAAATTTCTAATTTAATAAATAAATATAGATTTCTACACAGCAAATCGGAGAAACTTCAAATGTCTAGTGACAAAAATTTACAGGAAATGGAAGCGGGCACTAAGCAATCCAACACTGCCGTGAATGCGAAAGCAGGAGCAGGGGATGCAATGCCCAAGTTAACAACAGGTGGAACGCCTCAAACTTGGGAAGATCTTGGTGGACCAGATCCTACAAACTACAAGCCAGATGACAATTCAGCAGCCCTGAAGACACCTGGTTCTACACTTAAGCAAGTTAAGGATGTAGTAACGAACCGCAAGGGTAAGAAAGACGGTGCATCAGGTAATGATGTAGGCGTTGGTAAAAAACTCGCAAACGTACCTGAGGAAGAAGAAGTGAAACTTGAAGCTGATCAGGAAGTTGTCGCTGAAGACGAAGTAGCAACTGATGAAGTTGTTGCTGAAGAGGAGACTACCGAAGAGGAAGTCGTTGCTGAAGAAGAAGCAACTGAAGCAGAAGAGACTGCTGAAGTCGTTGCTGAAGAAGAAGCAGTAGAAGAAGAAGAAGTAATTGACGTTGAAGAAGACGTTAAGGCACTTCTAGATGGAGAAGAACTCAGTGAAGAGTTCCAATCAAAAGCACGTACAATCTTTGAGGCCGCACTAAGGTCTAAAGTTGCCGAAGTTAAAGAGGCAATGGCAAAGCAGTACGAAGAGTCTTACGAGGAAAAACTCGTAGAAGAGGTAGATGCAATTCGTGGTTCTATTACAGAGCGAATTGATTCTTACCTAGAATATGTCGCAGAAGAATGGGTCACTGAAAACCAGCTCGCAATCGAGTCTGGACTCAAGGCAGAGATGACCGAATCATTCCTTGCTGGCATGAAGAGTCTTTTTGAAGAACATTATGTATCAATCCCTGAAGACAAATATGATGTCCTTGAGAATATGGTAGACAAACTTGATGACATGGAGACCAAGCTCAACGAGCAGATCGAAAAGAATATCACATTGAACAAGAGACTTGCAGAGTCTGTTGCTCAAGAGATCTTCGCTGACGTATCTGAAGGTTTAGCACTGTCGCAAAAAGAGAAGTTAGCTTCCTTAGCAGAGAGTGTGGAGTTTGAAAGTGACGAAGAATATCGTGAAAAATTGGAGACATTGAAGGAATCTTATTATCCTTCAAAAGGATCATCTCCAAACAAAGCAAAAACTGAAACCCTATCTGAAGGGGTTGACGTTGCTGACGAGTATAGCTCTCAGACAATGAACGCTTACCTTAAGACACTTTCAGCAGTAGCTAAGAAGTGAATTTAAGATTATTTAATTCAAAACTCAATTAACACATTTAAGGAAACTAGCAATGTTTCAATCAGAAGCTTTGCAAGAGAAGTGGGCTCCAGTTCTCGATTATGATGGTCTAGATAAAATCGAAGATTCTCATAAGAGAGCTGTTACCGCAGTCTTGCTAGAAAACCAAGAACAATTTTTAAGAGAACAAACAGCATTCTCATCTGGAATGTTGACAGAAACACCAACCAACGCAGGTAATGCTGCTGGTGCTGGCGGTGGATTCGGAGCTGACGCTGATGCTGCAGGTCCTGTCGCTGGTTTCGACCCTGTTCTTATCAGTCTTATACGTCGTGCTATGCCTAACTTGGTGGCATACGATTTAGCTGGCGTACAACCAATGAGTGGTCCTACTGGACTTATCTTCGCAATGCGTTCACGCTACACTAATCAGAGCGGAACTGAGACCTTCTACAACGAAGTTGATACTGCATTCTCTGGTCAGGGCGATGGTCTTGACGAGCCAGCAGGATTCTCTGACGGCGTTGCAGGTATGGGTACAACCTCACAAGCAGGTACAAACCCAGGTCTTCTTAATCCTGTTGGAACTGCTTCATCTACTGCCTACAACGTAGGTCAGGGTATGAAGACTGGAGATGCTGAGAACCTAGGAAATGGTACTGGCAACCAGTTCAACGAAATGGCATTCAGCATCGAGAAAGTTCTCGTTGAAGCCAAGTCAAGAGCTCTAAAAGCAGAGTACTCACTAGAACTCGCTCAAGACCTCAAGGCGATCCACGGATTGAACGCTGAAGCAGAACTTGCAAACATCCTAAGTACAGAGATCCTTGCGGAAATTAACCGTGAAGTTATCCGTACTATCTACAAGGTTGCTGAACAAGGTGCTGCTGCTAACACTGCGACTGCAGGTGTCTTCGACTTAGACATCGACAGTAATGGTCGTTGGTCCGTTGAGAAGTTTAAAGGTCTCTTATTCCAGATCGAGCGTGATGCTAACGCAATCGCACAAAGAACTCGTCGTGGAAAGGGTAATG
>VTLG01014858.1_pt1 | contig 23843 bp, 27 predicted proteins | sample 4694571 | NCBI WGS metagenome assembly VTLG01 (sample SAMN12604809, study PRJNA352737) | marine metagenome | biome: ENVO:00000447; feature: ENVO:00000209|ENVO:00000569|ENVO:01000036; material: ENVO:00002151; isolation source: viral sequences binned using virsorter ...
TATGCTTAGTTCTAAACAAGATGCTTTCTTAAATGAGCTAGAAACATTGTGCAGAAAATATTCTGATCGTAGAGAGTGGCAATGGAAATTAGAGTCTGATCGTGAAGATGGTATAATGTTTAAATTCTTTTACGTAGATGTAGAAGATGAGGGTATTGACGAAGATACAGATGAGTAGTCCACGTAAACTTATTATCGACATAGAAACTGATGCAATAGATGCAAATGTTATTTGGTGTGTTGTGTGCAAAGAGCATAACACGCCAGATGCTGAGTACAAAGTGTTTACGGATAAACAATCATTTAAAAATTACTTGTTGAAGGATGATATACTCATAGCGCACAATGGCATAGGATTTGATTTTCTTGTGTTAAACAAGCTTTGGGGTGTAAAGATAGACTACACTACCGTAGTAGATACACTCATACTGTCTAGGTTATTTAATCCTGACAGAGAAGGTGGTCACTCTCTGGCAAAATGGGGTGAGACTTTAGGCTACAATAAACTTGACTTCAGTGATTTTAATAAATATTCTGAACAGATGCTCGTGTACTGTAAGAGAGATGTAGATATCACTGACAAACTTTATAAACATTTACGGATAGCTGGTGATAAATTTTCTAAACAGAGTATAGTTTTAGAACATCGTATAGCACACATCATACAGAAGCAGAAGATACATGGTTTTTATCTAGATCGTGACAAGGCTGTAAGTTTATTTACACATACTAAACAGAAAGCACAGATGATACAGAGAGAAATAAAAGAACACTTTAAACCTAGACCTAAGTTTTTAAAAGAAGTAACACCAAAGTATAAACAGAATGGTGAGATGTCTCGTTCTGGTGTAATGCATTACGTAGATGACATAAACGACATTGGTGGTTCTTTCTCTGTATTTGAGTACCGTGACTTTAACCTAGCTAGTCCTAAACAAATAATAGAACGGCTAGATGAGTGTGGATGGAAACCAAGAGTATTTACACCAAAAGGATCACCGAAAGTTTGTGAAGAAAACTTGGAAACTATCCCCGATACTGCTCCAGAACCAGCTAAGAAACTAGCAGAGTGGAAGATGCTAGAGACACGATGGAAGACTGTAGAAGCATGGTTAGATAATCTTGACGAAAACAGTAGAGTACATGGAGATGTACACACTATGGGTGCTGTAACAGGCCGTATGACCCATTCTAATCCTAACATGGCTAATGTGGTGTCAAATGACAAACCTTATGGTGAGGAGTGTAGATCTTGTTGGAGTTCTCCTAACGAACAGTACCGTATTGTAGGTATGGATGCAAAAGGTTTAGAGCTACGTATGTTAGCACATTATATGCGTGACAAAGACTACATGGACGTAGTAGTTAATGGTGATCCACATACTGTAAACATGAAAGCTGCTGGATTGACAACAAGAGCACAGAGTAAAACGTTCATTTATGCATTTTTATATGGTGCAGGTGCAGAGAAACTAGGTAAAGTTGTAGGTGGTAATGCTACTGATGGTGCTCGATTAAAAAGAGATTTCTTAAATAATATGCCGTCATTGGCTAGATTAATTAGTAAGGTACAGCGTCTGTCAGAAGTAGGAAGCATTGAAGGTCTGGATGGTAGACGTATACTAGTACGTCATCAACATGCTTCCTTAAACACATTGTTGCAAGGGGCAGGTGCTATCACTTGTAAACAATGGTCTATCTGTATGGATGACTACATAAAACAAGAAGGACTTAGAGCGTATCTCGTTAACACAATTCACGATGAGATGCAGTTCGAGGTGCATGTTAAGGACGTTGACAAAATAATTTCAGCTTCGGACTTGACAATGCAGAAAGCAGGGCGTATACTAGGGGTAAGGCTACCTCTTAACGCTGATGCAAAAGTTGGTCTTAATTGGGCCGAAACACATTAATGTAAACACAAAATAAAGGAAATCAATATGATCGTAAGTGGTACAGCAAAATGGGCAAGTGTATTAGAGCCTAATTCTATGTCATCTAAGTATCAAGTTGACATATGCCAGCTAGATAAGAAAACAGTAAAAGAGTTGGAAAGCGTTGGCATAACTGTTAAGGTTGGTGAAGGTGAAAAAGCAGATCAAGGATCTTATGTTACTGCTAAGACAGTACGCCCACCAAGAGTTATGGATAGTAAGAAAAATCCTTGGCCTATAGACAAGAAAGTAGGTAATGGAAGTAAAATTAAAGTTTCTATCAATCCTTATGAATGGAAATTTCAAGGTAAATCTGGTGTCAGTGCATCGTTAAATTCTATGATGGTTGTTAATTTTATAGAGTACACTGGCGGTGGGGATGATCTAGATGAAGAAGATGGATTTGTTCTTGATGATGCGGATATAAACGAATTATAAGTTGTCTCCTGAGTCCTGAGTATGACTTAAAAAACTGCTCACTTTCAATGGTAGGGGATTTAGTATAAAGCACTAAGTTGGCTAGTAATGAGGGATGGGTTACTAGTATTTTTTATTAACGTAGGACATACACACACATGGTTAAAAAAATTAAAAAAATTTCTACGTTAGTAGAAGATATACACACGCTTATCGACACAGGTAAACACAAATTAGATACTGATAATTTAAATTTATTCTTAGATACTCTGAAATATGAAGTTACTCGTTTTCTTGCACCGTATGAAGGTGAACGCAAAAATTTACGATTATCGGCTGTAGGTAGAGAAGATCGTAAACTTTGGTACGAGATGAACGATACTAAGAAGAGAAAAATATCACCACAATTACGTATGCGTTTCTTCTACGGTAACATAGTAGAAGCACTGTTGTTATTCTTGGCACAAGAGTCTGGACACGTTGTAAAGGATCAACAGAAAGAAGTTAAATTAGAAGGAGTCAAAGGACACATTGACGCTATCATAGATGATGTGTTGGTTGATGTTAAATCTGCATCGGATTACAGTTTTAAAAAATTTAAAAATGGTACACTATTTGAGGATGATCCTTTTGGGTACTTAGGACAGATTAGTTCTTATATGGAAGCTCTTAATTTAGATGAAGGAGCATTTTTAGCTTTCAACAAAAATACAGGTGCAATTACATTATTAGAGATTGATGAGTTAATGACAATCAATGCATCGAGTAGAATTAAACATTTAAAGAAAGTGATAAAACAGAAGACAGCACCTGATAGATGTTATGGTGATGAAGAATATGGAACGAGTGGAAACAGAGTTGTAAATAATAATTGTAATTACTGTGAGTATCGTGTAGACTGTTGGAAAGATGCTAACGCTGGAAAAGGTTTAAGAACTTTTAAATATGCTAGTGGTTATAAATATTTTACTAAGATTGTAAGTGAACCTAAAGTAGAAGAGATAAAGAACTTATAAAATGAATAAAAAAAATCCTTTGAGAGATCGTGGTGGGCCTATATATGATGAAAAAGGAAGTAATGTTATTTCTTTGAAAGAAAAAAAAGATAAAGAACAAGAAGAATTTAACCAAAAAGTTGAAGAACTTAGTAAAACACTTCCTTTTGGATGTGTTTATGTAAGTGATGGTATGTATTTAGACGTAGCTGTAGCAGAAGCACTAGGAATGGATTGGGATGAAGATACATTAATTCCTTGTTCAGCTTCTGAAATGGAAGATGAAGAATAGTTAATGGGAGATCTTATTAAAAGACATCAACCTTGTCCTGACTGTGGCAGTAGTGACGCACTTAGTCTGTACACAGATGGTACATATTGTTTTTCTTGTAAACGAGGAAAGAAACCTGATGAACTAGAAGATGAAGAAGAATATGAAGAGGATACAAAACAAATGCCATCAACACCACAACTAAAAGCAACAGGTGTAGTTAAAGAGATACCTGACAGAAACATAAGTAAGTTTACGTGTGCTAAGTACAATGTAATGATAGATGATGATGGTAAACATATCTATCCTTACTATAATGCAGATGTAGAACACGTAGCCAGTAAGATACGAACACCTCATAAGAACTTTAGAATAGAAGGTGATGTAACGGATGTTGGGTTATTTGGGCAACACTTGTTTAAGAGTGGTGGTAAGTACATTACACTGGTAGAAGGTGAACTAGATGCTCTTGCAACACACCAGATATTTGATTGTAAATGGCCTGTTGTCAGTATACGATCTGGAGCAGCAGGTTCGTGTAAAGATATAGAAGCTAACTACGAATATCTTATGAGCTTTGATAATATTATTATTTGCTTTGATAACGACAAAGCAGGAAAACTTTACGCTAAAAAAGCTTCTGAACTACTCTCGCCAAAAGCTCGTATAATGAGGATGCGTTACAAGGATGCATGTGAGTATTTAGAGAACTATGAGATAGAAGAGTTTAAATCAGATTGGTGGAATGCAGAGATATATACACCAGATGGTATCGTAGCAGGTGAAGGCTTATGGGAGAAGATGTTAGAAGGGCCAATGCAATCTGTTGTGGATTATCCTTTTCAAGGTATCAATAAACTAACATATGGTATACGTCCATCAGAACTCGTTACAGTGTGTGCTGGTACTGGTACTGGTAAGAGTAGTTTTTTACGTGAGATAATCTATCACATATTTAAAAATACAAAAGATAACATCGGTTTGATGTTTATGGAAGAGAGTGTACGCACAACAGCAGAAAGCTTAATGAGTTTACATTTAAATAAGTTACTACATTTACCTACTACAGCAACAACAGATGAGGAATATAAGGATGCTTTTGATCAGACTTTGGGAACTTCTCGATTCTTCTTTTTCGACCATTTCGGCTCGAATACAATCGAGAATATTATTAGCCGTATTCGGTATCTTGTTCGTGCTCTTGGTTGTCGGTTTATCGTATTAGACCACATCTCTATACTGGTGTCCTCGCAAGAGAACAATATGGATGAGCGTAGAACTATTGATGCCTGTGTTACCAAGCTACGTACAGTTGTGCAAGAGCTTGGTATCACTCTCTTTATGGTGTCACATTTACGTAGACCTTCTACTGGTTCGCATGAGCTAGGCTCTGCTACTGTAAGTTTATCTGACTTGAGAGGTAGCCACAGCATAGGTCAGTTAAGTGACATTGTAATAGGACTAGAACGTAATGGACAAGCAGACTGTGGTGTAGAAAGAAACACAACAATAACACGAGTAATAAAGAATAGGTTTTCAGGTCTTACTGGCCCATCAGGTGATCTTCTTTACGATACAGAAACAGGACGTATGCAAGAAACTTACTTGAATAGTGATGATGAATTGTAAGGAAGATACAATGCTAAGAAAATATAAAAATTTAATAATAAAAGAAAAAAAACAAACTCCTATACGTATGACTTCTTTTTTAAAAGGTGATGTAGCTGAATTAAAAGCAGCAGCATGGTTAATGGAACAAGGGTTTTTCGTGTTTACAAATGTTTCTAAATCAGGTGCAATAGATCTTATTGCAGTACGTGAAAAGTTAGGAAATTGTGTAATATATCCTATTGATGTAAAAACAATGGTTTATAATATAAAAAAGAAAAGTAGCGGAAAAATTAATGGATATAATACTCATGTTCTTACGCCTGTTCAAAAAGAAATGAATGTACGTTTACTTTATTATTATCCTAAATCTGGAAAATTTATGTTTCAAGATGAAGAAGAAAAACTATTACCAAAAAGTATAAGAACTGGTTTAGATAGACATGTATTTGATGTAAAAGAATAGAATGACAGTACTTCAACTAACTAATTTTAACATACGAGACTTAGAATTAAATCCTAATGTCTACGTTCTGTACTTAGAGAACGAGAAGAGAAAAGGTGGAGATCGTTTATGCATCTCTCTAAGGGATCATCACCGTTCTCTTGGTATCGTTGTTAAGAAATCTGGTGGAGTAGATGAAGAGAGCTACTACACGAATAGAGAGTTTGAGTGGGTAAGAGAGAGTCTTGAGAAAGACTTCAATACTGTTTTTAATATTCTTAACAATAGACATGATGTTTTTATACCTATGGAAATATTTACAACGAACCACTGGATAGAAAACGTAGCAAATAAGGTAGGTTCTAAAATAGTACAATGTTTACATCATAAATGGAATGATATGCTACACAAGTACAGTTCTAAAAAAATACAATCTAGACAATGAGGAGAGTACAATGAATACGTCTTCACCATTATTACATGCATTACGTGCAATTTACGAATCACAGATACTTACTGCTAAAGCTAAGATAGAAGTATATATTACAAATCCTGTAGGTGTAGGAGATCATTCTACATTGACAGAAACTATTGATGAGCAAATTAATGTATTATCTACGGCATATGATAAATTAAAAGTATTAGAAGATTATTACCTTGATAAACAAAACAAATAAAATTATAAGATATAGATCAAATTTAGAAGCTTGTTTCGCTAGGGATTTACAAGAAAAGAAATTGACATTTGATTACGAAAAGACTAGACTATCTTTTGTACCGAAAGTAAAACATTATACTCCTGATTTTTATCTAATAGATTATGATTTTTACATCGAGACAAAAGGTTTATTTATAGCCAGTGATCGAGCTAAACATTTACTTATTAAAGAACAATATCCTGATCTTGACATAAGATTTATTTTCTCCAGACCTACGAATAGACTTGACAAACGTTCCAAATCTACCTACGGTGATTGGTGCGATAAATACGGATTTTTATACGCAAAAGAGAGGATACCTGCCAAATGGCTGAAGACAATGAAGACGATAACATAGCGGATAGAGCAAGAAAGATCTTGGACAGTGAACAAGATTTTATCGATAGTCTGAGTACTCTTGAAAATAAAGAAAGAGTGTTTATTGTTCTGCAAGGTAGTGATAAAGATGAAGAGGGTTTTAGTATCCTTATCCTCGACTCTACGACTATTCAGGAAGGACAGACAGAACCGCACATATGTACAGTCATGTCAGCAGGTATCCTCGACTTACTCAACAACTCTTGTGATGAAGTATTACAACGAGGTTTAAAACACATAGAGAATATTAAAAATAGTAAACAACAAGATAGTAAAACAGGTGATGTTGTTTCCTTGGATGATTATAGAAAAGCTGTAGCAGAGGATTTTTCTGTTCCATCGAGTATAACTATTAATGAAGATGATGGACAACTAGAAATAAATTTTACGATAGAGGATGATGATAATGTTTGATGACGTTGATCACCCACAACATTACAAACTAAATGAGCATGGCATCGAGTGTATAGATGCTATACAGGCTACGATGGATGACTATTCTTTTCAAGAGTACTTACGTGGTACGGTTATGAAATACTTGTGGAGATGTAACTACAAGAATAATAAGAAGAAAGATCTGTTAAAAGCACAATGGTACTTAAATAAAATAATAGAGAATATAAAGGATACAGACTAATGCCTACTACGTTACCAACTGACTATCAATCTTTTATACACAAGAGCCGTTACTCTCGATGGATAGATGAAGAACAACGAAGAGAGACTTGGAATGAAACTGTAGAACGTTACTTAACGTTTATGTGGGAGAATACTCCTATGTCACAGTTTGGTACAAAATCTGACATATATAAAGAGTTACGAGATGCGATTCTTAACTTAGAAGTTATGCCTTCTATGAGGGCTATGATGACAGCCGGACCAGCATTAAAACGAGAGAACATAGCTGGATATAACTGCTCTTACATCCCTATAGACAACCCCAGATCCTTTGATGAGATTGTCTTCATACTAATGAATGGCACTGGAGTAGGTTTCTCTGTAGAACAACAGTTCACTAACATGTTACCTTCTATTCCTGATGTTGACTTTGAGATTACTGACGACACAATCTCAGTAGCTGACAGTAAGGAAGGATGGGCAAGAAGCTTTAGAGATTTGATAAGTTTCCTTTACACAAATCGAATACCTACTATTAACTATGATAAGATACGTCCTGCTGGAGCAAGACTGAAAACATTTGGTGGTAGAGCTTCTGGCCCACAACCTCTTAAAGACTTGTTTAACTTTACAATAGGAATATTTAAAAATGCTAGAGGACGTAAACTTACATCGTTGGAGTGCCATGACATCGTATGCAAGACAGGTGAAGTGGTGGTTTCTGGCGGTGTCAGGCGTTCTGCTCTCCTATCTCTCAGTGATCTGTCTGATGACAATATGCGTCATGCTAAAGCTGGTGATTGGTGGCACACTGAACCTCAAAGAGCACTGTCAAACAACTCTGTTTGTTATTCACAGAAACCTAGTGCAGAAGCTTTTATGCAAGAATGGTTAGCTCTTGTAATGAGTAAGTCTGGTGAGCGTGGTATATTTAATAGAGTAGCTTCTCAAAAACAAGCATCTCGTTTTGGTCGCAGATCTTCTGATGTATTGTACGGCACTAATCCTTGCAGTGAGATAATCTTAAAACCTAATCAGTTCTGTAATCTTACTGAGGTTATCTGTAAACCTTGGGACAGTGAAAAAGCATTACTACGTAAGGTTAAACTCGCTACAATCTTAGGGACAATGCAAGCTACGTTAACAGACTTTCATTATCTACGTAAAAGATGGAAAGACACAACAGAAGAAGAACGTCTATTAGGTGTATCTTTAACTGGTATCATGGATAATGCTCTGTTAAACAAAAATACAGATGCATTGAGAAAAAGATTAGGTGATATGAAAATGTGTGCTGTAAACACAAACAAGGAATGGGCTAAGAAATTGGACATACCAGTATCTACTGCTGTAACGTGTGTCAAACCTTCTGGTACTGTGAGTCAGCTAACAGATACTGCAAGTGGTATTCACGCTAGACATTCAAAGTATTACATACGTACAATACGAGGAGATAATAAAGATCCTCTGACTATGTTCATGCGTGATATAGGAATACCTTGGGAAGCAGACGTTATGTCACCAGAATATAATTCCGTGTTTTCTTTTCCAGTTAAATCATCTAATGAAGCTGTTACACGTAAAGATATGTCAGCTATAGAACAGTTAAGAATGTGGGATGTGTACAGTGAGTTCTGGTGTGAGCACAAACCTTCTATAACTGTTAGCGTTAAGGATGAAGAATGGGTAGCTGTAGGAGCATGGTGCTACGAACATTTTGATAAGCTTAGTGGTGTAAGTTTTTTACCTTACTCTGACCACAGTTATCGTCAAGCACCTTATCAAGAATGTACTGAAGAAGAGTATGAGAAAATTTATAAACTCATGCCTAAAAAAATAGATTGGGAAAAACTAAATGAATATGAGACTACCGACATGACTAAATCAGCACAAGAACTAGCTTGTTCTTCTGGCTTCTGTGAGATTACAGATATATGAGTAGAACAGCCAAGACAGTACTTTCTGAAATAAAAGTATTATTAAATAGTGAAGGGAACCTAGAGGTTGAATACTCTAATGTTCCCTTAAAAGAATTTGAATCTGAGATGAATAGAAAAGTTCCTGATTATGAAAACACGTATATTATTTCAGGATTTATGAAGAAACTGCATAAGTTATCTTCTGACTATTATAATAGTATTAATAAACTTCTTATTTAGTTCCTTTCATATTCTCTCTGGCAATACCTTTCCATTTCTCTGCACTTCTAAGACCACCGAGGCCGAGTAGTGATAGAGTCAATGTCATTAAACCTTCTGTTGGAAGTATCGGTAACACTACGTCACTGCCAGCTACAGCTAAACTCCATAAAGCTATAGGTTGTATAACGTACTGCCAAGCTAATCCAAAACAACACACCCACATAATAGCAGGTCGAGAACCTGATACGAATATAGAGGGGTGTTTAGCTTGCTCTATGTTGGCTTGTGCTTGAGCTAAATCAAGGCTGACCATTTGTTGCTTGAGTTCAGCTTCTAACTTTGTCTTGAGATCTTTATCTTCAACAAACTTATCTAAGACTTTACCTGCAACGCCTACAACACTTTCTGCTAATCCGAACATATTTTGTAACTCCTTTGTTATACTGTAGGATGCCTACCGTTGTGCAAGTTCTTCAAGTATTCAATTTCCCTCGTGTTATTCTTTGTAATCTCTTTTAGGGCAGCCATTTCCTGATGGTTGTTTTTTAAATTTGTAGGGCTAAGTATACTACCTATAATACTACTCTGATGCTTTAACACACCTAACTGTGCTTCCACACTATCTATACGGCTGTGAATATCTGATAACTCTTTAGCAATTCTAACTAACTCTTCAGCCAGTTTCTCTGTCTTGGCTTTGACCATAATAAAAGAACTGGCAATTGTTATGACTACTGTGCCTATGGTTATGAGTTCTCGTAGACCTAGTTCCATGTTATTATTCTCTTAAAGAATCTAAAGTATTTTTTGCTGCAGAATAAAAAGAATCTTGTTTAGACATAAGATCAACTGCTCTTCGTCTTTCTTGACCAGCTAATTGTTTTAATTGTCGTTGACTTTTTTTATCAAGTCCCGTCATTCTTGCAGAAACAAATGGTGAATATATATAAAAACGTAGTAATTGTTTTGCTACATTAGCCATAGAAGGTTTTGTTCCAAAAGCCTCACTTATAATAGGAATATCTGCTTCTCTTAAAGCAGTTCGTATTTTTTCCCTATTTTTTTCTAAGAAATTACTAGTTTCTTCAACATTAAAACCATATGGTTCTAAAAAAGTATCCCAATCAAAACCTTCTTTTTGATTTAAACCACCATTATTTTCATAATTTTCTTGTAAACTTTTTCGTAACTCTTCATCTGATATTGTATGTAAATCATCTCTAACTTGTACAATACCACCTCCACCGCTATAAACTCTTATTAAATATTTTCTAAACCAACCTATAGTTTTTTCAGTAATAGTACCATTAACAGCTATGTTGTGTAATAATTTTGCTGTTTCTGGTTCACTTATAAGTCTCTTTAAAAATGCAGCTTTATCTCTTTGCCAAGTTAATACAGTATTTTCAGTAATAACATAAGGTAATCCTACAATTTGTCGTTGTAAAGCAAACATTCTAGAAGCTATACTAGAAGTAGTAGCTTCTCTTGCTAAATTAGTTATAGTTGCAGCTTCCAGTGTTCCTCTCATAACAATAGATTGTTCAAAAAATTCACTTAAAATTTGAAATTCATCTTCATCAAATAATTTTACTAGACTTTCTTTATTTGATTTAAACATGTTTCCAAAAGTAGCAATAGAAAAATCTTCTGCAAGATCAAATTTACCACCCAGATTAAGAGTTTTTTTACTAGTAACAGTAAAAGACTCATCTATTAATCTATGAATAACAATAGATTTTAAAGATTCTTTTATTTTATCAAAATCTTTACTATTTCTTATAACTGGATCAGTTAAAATCATCTCTATAAAATCTTGATTAATTTCTTTTTTTGAAACAATTTCAAGAGAAGATTCTTCTAAATCTCGTCTAACCATTCCTTTTGTTGTTGCACTGCTAAAATCATCTACAGGAACTCTTTCGTCTATTTTTTGACTTATTTGTTTTTTTGCTTGTTTAATAGGTCTTCCTATATCAGAAGAAATAGCAAATTTTGTACCTATATGTTCAGTTGATATAAGTTTACTTAATTGTTCATAAGATAAGTCAGTACCTGCTAATTTTGCAAACATAGTGCCTTTTAAAAATTCAGCATTGTTTTCAGCTATTGTTTTCATAGCATTTGATACAATTTTTAAATCTGCTTTTTCTACATCTTGTACTTGTGTAAATTTTGTATTTTCCCATTCTCTCCATTTTCTAAAAGTTTTTGCAGCTTTATCTCCAATTATATCAGCAAATTGATCTATAAACATTTCTGGTCTACCTTTTGCAATAGATTTAAATCCATTAGGAGATTCTGCACCTTTTTTTACTGAATCACCTTTTAATAAAACTTGTCCTATTGCATACTTTAACTGTTCTATTGCTTCTTCTCTTCCTGCACTACCTTTAGGAAATAATTTATTAAAAGATTGTGCTGCTACTCTAGAATTAGGATTTTTAACAAATAAATTAAATATTTCTTCTATAGGCAATTTTTGATCTTTTTGAAAATTACGAAATGCATTACCCAAACCATTATAATACACATCAGCATATTCGTTTTTGTAATCAGTTTGTAATTGTCTAAAACGTTCATAAACTGTTTTTTCTTTATCTCCAACAAGAACTTTAGTATTTTCAGAAATAGCTCTATATTGATTTGAAATTTCATTTTTATATTGAATTAATTTGTTAATATGATCATCATCATTTGACTTTCTTATTTGTTTATTTACTTCTTGTATTATTTTATTTAATTCTCCTACAGATGCAGTAGGTTTAGCTACAACATCTACAATATCATCAATTTCTTTTCTTCCTATAACTCCTATACTGTCATCTGAAATAGTATTTATTCTAGAAAAATTATCTAATTCTTTTCGCATTGTTTTTAATAATATATCTTTAGCTTGTGCTATATTTATTTTACCTGCTTCACCTTCTGGTAATTGAAGTCTTTCAAAAATTTCTTTTTGTGTTTTTTGTATTGTAGATTGAGGATCTAAACTATAATTAGGAAAATTATTTTGACTTAAAATACTATTATCTTCTAAATGTATTTTTTTATGAGCAGCAACAATTACACTATCTAATTGATCTGCTATTCCTGATAAGTCTTCATAATTTACGTTATTATCAGCCCATTTTTGAGCTTCAAATTGTTTTTCTAATCCTCTTTTCCTAGTTACATATTTAAAAGAAGATAATCCATCTAACATTTTTCCATCAATAGTTCTAACTCTAAAAATATTAAATACATTGTTTAAAGCAGAATCTCTTAATGTATCTCCCAAATTATTTAACATAGAAGATATACCTAATTCTATATCAGCATATTCAGGATTATTATATGCATCATCAAATTTTTGAAAAACTGTTTCTCTTTGGTTTTCAAAAGAATCTATTGATTTTTGAACTGATTTTGAAATAATATCAGGATCACCTTCTGTTAATCCTCTATATTTATTAATATTAAAAGCTACATTCATCTCTTCAATTATATCTGAAGTTCTTGCTTTTGCTTTATTTGCAATATTTGCATTAAGTAGATTTTTTACTCTTTCGTTTGCTGCTGCTGTACTATCTATAGCAACATTTACTCTACTTTGAAGAGCATCAAAAAAAGTTTTAGTAGATTCAGATTTTGAAAGAGGAGCAAAACTTTTTAATGCTGCTTTTAATATATCAACTTGTTTATCTATTCCTGCATTATATTGTGATGCTGCAGTTATTAAATCTGTTTCATCTTTTCTGCTTAATGTTCCTAGTGATACTCTACTTAGAGTAGCATTTCTTAAACCAGTTAAAAAATCTAACATAAACATTTGATCTAAAAATACAGGAAAATCACCTATCTCTATTTCTTTTGCTAGTTGTTCAACTTCTGTTTTAGATAAGTTTTTAGACATATTTAAATTTTCTACAAATGCTCTTTTTAATTTATCGTTTTGTATAGTTCCTTCTTTAAGAAAAACATCGCTAAATTTTTGATGAAGAGTTTCTTGTCTATTTTTTGCGTCCATAACCCATTTACCAAATTCAGGATCTTTACTCATCATTTTTTGTAACATAGATAAAAATGTTAAAGCATCTTTAATATTTTCTTCTTTAACATTATTATATATCCAATTTTGAGCAACTTCTGGACTTTCTGAAGATAACATTTGTGCTTCTTTTCTTGTAGCACCATTAAGCCGTAATAAATAATATTGGTGTTGTACAGAATTTTCTCCATAAGTTTCAACGGCTCCAGAAGCTTTCTTTTGTAGTTGTTGCATCTTTATTCCATGATACAATGCCATAACACCATGCCGAACTTTTCTTGTAACTTCAATAGGATTAATTTTTTGAGGTATAACAAGAGATGTTAATTTATAAGCTGCACTAGTTAAAGGTTTAGCACCTACTAACATTCCTATTAAACCATAGTGTATTGCATGTCCTTGAGCTTCTTTTTTTGAAAAATCAAACCAACTTGTCAATGTATTTTCAGCAATAGTTGCAGCCATAGCTCCTCCTAAAGCATAATTAGAAGCTGTTGCTACATGATTTTTTGCACCTAAGAAAATTTCTTTTAAAGTATCAAACATAGTATGTGATAATTGTAAAGATTCTTTAGTTATAGGTTCTTTTCCTGCTAAAACTGCCATTGTAGCTCTTTTAAGATTTTCATCCTTAATAGTGTGTACAAGTGTTTTTCTTAATTCAACATCTTTAGCTGTTTTTTTAATAAGTTCTTTACTTACACCTGAGAGTGTTTTTGTTATACCAGCTTTTGTAGCACCTACAGGTAAAAGTAACATTTCTCCTAAAAATCTTCCTCCATAAAGTGCAATCGCATCCATAAAACCTTCTTCTTCATCAGGTATTTCTAAAGACTTTTTCCATTCATTATATCTTTGTTTTCCTAATTGATCAAAATATGTTGTTTTAAAAAGTATTTCTGCAAGATCTCCTGTAGCAGAACTTCTGTCTGCTAAACTAGGAATGTGTGGAGTATAAGCTTGATCTTCAAACCAATATTTGTAATATTTTTTAGCATATTCACTTGGATATTCTAAACCCATCTCTAACACATTACCTATTATATCTTTAAATTGAGGTAATTTATTTATAAAATCATATGAAGCTGTTTTAAGTCCTTCACCTAATGCTGCAAAACCTATTTTACCAAATTGTTCTACTTCTCTAGAAGACCGTTCTAACCAACTTCTTTTTTCAGAATTATATTTATTAACTTGATTACTTACTCTCTCCATTACTCCTTGATCTGCAGCATTAGGATATTGAGAAAGATTATCTGTTGTTCCTTCTCCACCTAATAATACATTTGTTCCTTCTCCACCAGAAATAGTATCATCTGACAACATTGGTTGTGTTTCAATATTGTTTTCTGGTTTATCTTTAATTTCTTTATCTGGTGAAGAATATCCATCAAGATTTAAATCTTGCATTTGATTATTTAAAAATTCAACCATTACTTTTCTCCACCAGTTGCGCTTTCTTTTGCTTTAGATTGATTTGTAGAAATAGCAGAATTAACAATGTGTTTCATTAGTAGAAAAGCTGAATCTTTTGAATCTCCATATTTCCAATCTTTATATCCAAAAATAAGTGGGCCTCTTTCTTTTCCATCCTTTGAAAAATTAACATAAATTTGTTTATGTAACTCTAATGTTGCACCTAACATATCTAATATATTGTTATGATTTCCTGTATTATTATTTGCTGTTGGCTCATACAAAGTTGAATTTTTTATTTCTTCTCTTAATCTTCCTTCATCATTATTCATCTGAAGTTGTCTAAAAAGACGCATCAAATCTGTAGCTAAATCTTCAGAAGATGCTGGTTGATACATGTTATTAATAAAATGTCCATTTTTAATTACTGGATTATTTTCAAAAAAAGGTATATTTGAAAAATCTTGAGCTAGAATTCTAACTGCAGTAAATTCATCACTTAAAGCTCGTGGGTTATTTGCTTGACCTTCCTTGAGTTTATATTTTTTTCTATAATTTTGTACTAAAAGATTAGTTACTTTATCATCCATTGAACTTATAAAACGTTCACCCCATTTTGATGATTTAACATTTGCAGGTAATCCAACTATTTTTTTATTTTCATTTTGTAAATTATTTATTAAAAGTTTAACTTCTTCTTTTCTTTGTTCTAAGTATCCTTCTAATCTTTGATCAATTTTATCTAAAATACCGTATCTATCATATTGTTGTGCTAATTTAATTAAATTTAATTTTATATCCATTTGTTCTTGAAAATCTCTTAATTTTAATTCCATTCCAGATTCTGTGCCACCTACTACAAGTAATGCATATTTTAAATCATTATCTGATATAGTTCGACCTCCAGAACCTTCACCTTGCAACATTCCTGACATAGTATATGCAAGTTGAATTTTAAGAGAAGTTAATCTTTGTAATTTTGCACCTTGTGCTCTGTCTTCAACTTTGCCAGATGCTAATAACCTTTTTGAAGTATCTAATTGTTTTTGCATTTTAATATTAAAAGTATTTAATTCATCTCTACTACTTTCAGAAAGTACTGTGCCAAAAGTGTTTTTTTCACCTTTAACATACCCTCTCATTGTTTGTAAAGCATTAGAACTTTCTTCAAATGTTTTTTCAATAACTTGTGCTGTCTCAGCAGCAAAACCTGTACCTGCACTTCCAAATTGTTTTCTATAATCTATTAAAGCGGTTAATGTTTTATCAATAACATCTTTAACACCTTGAGTATTTGTTTTCATTAATTGTAAATTAGATTTTGCTACTTTAGAACTTTCATATACACCTTTAGCATTTAATTCTCCATATAAATATACTTTTTTAATTGGTTTAACATCTTTAAAAGTTTCAGGATCATATATATCTGCTTTAAAAGGATCTTCTTCTTCAGAAGCAGTTTGTTTTGGTATGTTTGTAATTTCTTGATCTTTAATATTATAAGCTATAGCCGTACCCAAAGCCATTATTGGATTTGCAATACCACGAGCTATTCCATCATGTTCTGCATCAGTATCTTCTAATATTTTTAAGTTTTGATACATTCCTTCAGGAAAATATCTAGTTCCAAATCCTGAGTCTTTCCATTTATTAAAGCTATCGGTTAGATCAACTTTAGCTTGAGAAATAGAATCTAATTTAAATTCTTCTCCACGTTCTGCTTGTTTTTTAACTTTTTCAGTATCTACAAAAAACACAGACGCATCTGCTCTAGGGCCTTCAAAATTTAAACTTCTAGGCATAAAAGTATTTTGATCAGAAGTTTTAAATTTAGTATCTAAAGCATGAATATCAGGATTTTTTGTAATATTTTTTGTTTCTTGTGTAATGCTTTCTTTAGGAGATACATTATTTGTACTTACAGGTTGATTATCCTCTATTACTTTTTTTATTTGTTTTTTCTTAACAGAATTTAACTTTGTCATTTCTTTATGTAAAAAAGGAAACAACTTTTCAACTGAAAAACTACCTTTTTTATCAGGCACTTCTTTTAGTGCTTCATTAACTTGGTTTCGTAACATTCCTAGTTGTTGACCAAGTTTTTGAACATTATTTGTATCTTTAAAAAAATCGTCAACAGATATTCCTTGTTGTTCTAATTCACTTTTAAAATTACTATCAAAAAGGTTCATATTTTTTACTAAACTTATTATTTTACTTTTAGGAGGTAATTTTTCTTCTTTTACTAATTGTTGTGAAATGTTAGGCAAATCTAAAGTGATTTTTCCACCGTTTTTACCTGTAAATTGTATAGATTTTAAAAAACTACCAGATTTACTTTGTGCTGATTGTCTAGCTCTTTTTTCATTTCGATCTGCTATATTTTGAAAAGTTGAATATTGTTTGTGAATAGATGCACTAATTCTTTTAGTGTATTCACTATCTGTTTCTGTATCTCTTTGAGGTGATTTTTTTTGAAATAAAGGTTTATATACTTGTTTAAAATCTACTATAGTTAATGGCATATGTTTGGCTGTACCATTTTGAAAATCTTTAAGCATATTGTTAAAACTTGCTTGTAAATCTCCTATTTTTTTAGTTTCAAGTTTTGCTCCAACAAAAAAATTAATTCTGTCTCTATCTTTTTTAGAAAGACCACTTAATTCATTAACTTTATTTGGAGGAAGATTTGCTTCTATAGCATTTTTTATTAACTCTTTTTTATTTTTGCCGTCTATCTCCATTCTTTTAAGTTCTTTTTTATTTGAAGCTAAAAGTTTTGCAGCTTTTTCGGTATCACCTTTTTTTCGTTTATATATAAAATCTTCTCTTTCTTCTGTATATTCTCTTTCATCTTCTTCTTTAGTTTCTCCATATATTCTCTCATCTCTTATTTTCCAAAGATCATACTTTTTATCTCTGTTCCATTTCCATTGTTCATATGTTCTATCTCTTTGTTCTTTTGCAAGTTTTTCAGCTTTCTCTGCTTCTGCAGCAGCTATAGCAGCATCTCTTCCTGCTTTTCTTTCACTTTCTAATCTTGCTTGATCAATACCAGAAGCAATCATTTCTTTAGGAAACATATCAAAAAATCCCATAATTATATCTCCTCTCTAGGAGTAATAAATCCTGCTGGTTGTTCTTCTTGCTCTTGCATCATATTTCGTTCATCTTCCATATCTTGTAATTCATCTTTTTCTAACATTGCATACTTGTCCATTATTCTTGCATGTTTTTCAGGATTTAAACTTTCCATCATAGATAATTTATCATCTTCTGATATACCTTCTTGTGGAAATTCATTTACAACATTCATATCTTCTACACCAGCATCTAAACCAATTCTTAAAATAAAACGTATTAAAGGTTCTTTTATTATTTCTGCAACATCAGGCGTAAAAAATCCTTCTGTAAAAGCTTTCATAACCATAGCTGATGCTATAGTTTCTGCAGAAAGTCCTGCATCTAACAATCCTACAATATCAGAAGACACAGTTGGTTCTTTTAAATTTGATACAAGACCTGCTAATGCTTGTTCTGGATTAACTATTGCAGCAGGTTTTTCATATGGGTTGTTTCCCGGTTGATCTGTAAAAGACTGTCCCGGTATAGCAGCTACACTCATATAAGAATCATCTTCTAAATATTGTGTCTTCATCAATTATTCCTCTTACTTTACGCACCTAATGTTGGTTGTGATATAAAACCTGAAGTTCTTGTTTGTCTAATTCCAGCTTCAGCTTCTGTCATAGCACTATCTGTATTAAGTGCTAACGTTGTTGCGACAGTGTTAGGCACACCCATACGATCTCCTTGTTTTTGTATTAATTGTGCAAATACAGGATCAGATACAGCTTTTTGTGAAACATTTCGTATAATTTGTAATCCTCTTTGAGAAGCTTGTTGTTGTCTGTATGGTGCAACGTTTCTAGACTCACTCATTCCTAATTGTTTAGCACCTGAAGCTCTACTCTTTAAAGTGTTAGCAACTGTTAGAGCTTTAGTTTCCTCTAAAGATTGAGCCATTTGTTTATTCCATTCTGTGTTATATTTTACTGCTGCAGGATGTGAATCTTTAGAATCTGATCCTAAAAGACTATCTACTGCTTTACTTGCTAACATTGTTAATATTGACATTTTTTACTCCCACCAATCAATCTTGGTATGATCCATCTCTGAAAAAGTGTCTACTTGATCAATAAATTGATTTGGATCATAATCATAATCAGCAAATGCATCTTCATAAGAAAATGATTCTTCCTCACCAAGTAAACTAAAACCACCACTACTATCACTACTTTTAAAGGTAAAAGCACCTAATCCTACATCAACTACTTTTCCTAACAAACTACTCAATCCTCTTCCTATCATTTTATTTGAATCTACATCTACTTGTCGATTAAACATGTCCGATGTAAACTGATTAGCAATAGCAGTTATAGCAATAGCATGTGCTCGTTGTTGTGCGTTTTGTGCTGAACTAAATGCCATAGACGCTTCATCTCTATACTTCTGCCATAAATTGTTTTGAGCTTGTACAGATAATCCTAATATTGTTTGTGAGTTTATTTGATTAGCAGCATTTTGTGCAGCCGTATTTGCAGTGTTTACATTTCTTCTCCATACAGTATTTGATTGATCAACTACCATTTGTAAATTAGAATTAAATCTTTCTCTTGAATCTTCTAATTTTGCATTGTATTTTTTCATAGCATTAGTTTGATCTACATTAAACTCACTTATAGCAGCTTCACGATTAGCATTATTATTTGCTACTGTAGTTCCGAGTGTATCATAAAATTGATTAACTTGATTTTGTGACGTAGCATTAAACTGTTTAGCAGCGTTAGCTGCAGCCTGATCTGTAAATAATGATTGTATTTTACTTTGATGGTTTAAAGTTTCAGAAGCTTGTCTGTTAGTTAAGTTTTGTAATTCTAATTGAAGATAACTTGTAGCATTTTGCTGAGAAGCTTTCATTCTATTGTCTAAGTTTTGTTTATCCATAGCTGCAATAGTCGCTGCATTTTGCAAAGATGTTTGCTGTTCGTTACTTAAATTTACTAATTGTAATTTAGCATATGTTTGTGCATCTGCATTTGCTATAGGTAAAGCACTTTCTTGTAAAGCTTGCACCATTGCAGCAGCAGCCATAGAAGATGAACTTAACCCACGCTGATTCATTAAAGAACGTACTTTACGTACATTCGGTGCAGCCCATGCAGGTAATTCTGCACCAGAATCTAATGAAGCCATTAATTGTTCAACTTGATATTTTGTTGTAGCTTCTTGTGCTAATGTCTGTGTTTTTGCTTCAGCTAAACTACCTCGTTCTAACATCTGTGCTTTAGTACGTTCATCAACAACTTGATTAAGATCAATTAATTCTTCACCAACTTGTACTGAACCTTGTTGTGCAGTAGTTGTAGGAAGAGAACTGTAAGTACGTTCAATATTATCTATTGATGCTGCATCTTTAGCTTCTGGAGGCACTATTGCAGCAGTTTGAGCAGCAACATCAGGAGTAGATTGTAAACTATCACTTGTTAAAGTTTTACCTGTTGTATCTAATTCTTGATCAGAAGCAACTGTCATTTGTTCAGGTGTAAATTGTGCTTTACCTAAATCAAACTGACCCGGAACAGTTGCACCTTCTGTATTTACAGTATCTGCACCCATTAAAGCTTGTTCACCTGTAATATCTAATATAGGTTTATTAACTTCTTCTACAGTTAAAGGTCGTGATGTTTCTTCAGCCATATTATATTACCTTCTTAATTTCTTAATACAACGTTGTACAGTTTTTGTTTCATAAATTCTTATTAAAGTCCACACAACAGTAAGGAGTGCTGCTAAAGGTGGTAAATAATTCATCATAGTTCCTGCAACTACACCAATAGAAGTAGCATCAATTACAGTTTTTATTGCATTATTACTATCCATCGTAAGGCAACATCTTCATAGGTCTGTAACTTCCGTCCATTGTCTTGTGCATTTCTAACTTACCTTTCTTACAAACCCAACGTGGCCCTTGGTATACATCACTCTCTCGTTCTATTTTACGTTTGACTTTTAAACATTCACTTAAAGATTTACGTGGTGTAAACTCCATTATTGTTCCACTTACACTTGCGATCATTTGCAATATAAACCCTGTAAATATTTCTATCATTTTCCGTTACTATATTGTAAATGCCTTTGGCTATCTTTTAGGTGTTCTATATTCTGCATAGCTTTTTCAACATCTTTTTGTAATCGTGATATATTGACAGCATTGTGTGCCATAGATTCTATAGTTGTTTGTATCTTCTCTACTTGACCAGAAAGATGCTCTATTAACATATACTGTTCCTTATCTGTAGGACTCTGTGGTGTTTTTATACGAAACTCATTGTTCTTTTCTAAATCAGATTGCATTAACTGCCCATTAGTCTCCAGTTTATTGAGTCTTTCTACTACACCAAAGTATGCCCACGTTCCTACTGCTACTGCACCTATAATACTAATAAGGTTTCGTATTGGCATTGCTACTGACGTATTGGAAGTTACTTCCGTTGCCATTTAAGTGTATCCTTTTAAACAAAAAATGGATTAGTTATTTCTGTTTCAATATGCGTTACTGTTTTTACTGCTTGTGGAAACTCAGCCTTTAACATATTTTCAACCCCTAATTTCAGTGTAATTGTAGAAGCTGCACATCCGGCACAAGATCCCCCTAATTCTACATGGACATTTTTAATTTCTTCATCATAGTTTAATAATTTTATAGTACCACCGTGCATGGTCATATAAGGTGCTATTTTATCAGCTAAAATATCTTCTATCTTTGCAAACATTGTCATCTGTATATAAACCTACTTATTAAATACAACCCTTACAAGCCCAACTAATGTACCAATACATACCTAACACTACACCCATAATTATTAGTAGTTTACCAAATTCCTCTAGAGCTTTCTTTAACTTCTTTTTATTTTCGTAAGCTCTATCTTTAGCTTCTTCTGCTTGTCTTTTGAGCCTTTCATCCCTCTCTTTAATACGTTCTCGTCTGGTCTTCATTATAGTAGCCCAAGTATCTGCACCAAAACGAGCATTAAGCATTAAAGACATGTTACGTATTTCTTTTTGTGCTTGTTTCTTTTCTATAATTTCAGCAGCTATTTCCTGTATACTAGTACCATCACCAGATTCTTCATCAATTTTCTTACCTATAAAAGTTTGCCATTTACCAGCAAGGCTAGACTGAGCTTTCTTTTTCTTTTCAGCAATCTTTTTATCAATATGATCTTGACCACTAAAAACATTATCTATATGATGGCTTATCTCATGTATATCTTGACAAGTATGTATTACTTCCTTAATGCCTGTTACAGCACTTTTAACTAACTGAATACCAACTAATGTTTCTGCTACTACCATACCCTGTCCTAAATTTTATTACTCAAGTTCTACCCAACCAGTTGAATTATTAGCTTGATAAGCACTTTCATTCCATTTATACACTTTTTCTGGTGGGGAATAATCACTAGGAAGACTAAGCGGTGCTTGCCACATATTGTCTGAATTTAATGTCCAAGATGCATAAGGTTGTGGGGAAATAAATGCATTCCGTCCTGCATTGTATGTATCACCAATCGCAGCATATTTACTGCGAAAAGTTCTGTTGTAAGAAGTTTGTTTCCATGTGCCGGAACCAATTAAATTAGCAACATACTCTTCCGATTCTGTAGATAAATCTGTTATTTCTTTATTAGCAATTACAATAACTCTTAATACAATATTGTTACTATCTAACTCTGCAAAATGTGCCATCTATTTACCCTCTTTACTTAAAATTAGAGCCAGAAACCCAACCTACTAAACTGTTACGTTCCCCTTTCGTCACAGGTTTTACCCTATGTAAAATGAAACTGGGGAATAAAAAGAGTTTTCCCTTTTTCATATCTAACTCTGTAGGTATCTCCCTCGTAATCAATTCAAATTCACCACCTTCAAAATCATTCGACAATAGGATTACAACAGATAATTTCCTCACTGATATATCGAATGCCCTATCTATGTGTTCATCATATTTACCACTGGGGGCTTTATAATTGGTAAACTGAAGCATGTCGGAAAAACCTGATAAGTTAAATTTGAAATATTTTTCATTCAAAGATAAAATCTGATCTGTAAGTCTCCTGTATAAAAAATCTAATTCTTCGTCTGGGGGTAGCCAAGAAATATTACTTAGCCTATTTTCCCTTGTACTATTGCCATACCCAGTTGAACCATTAAGAATTTTTTTAGACTTACCAATTTTTACAATTTCGTTACATTCTTTTTCAGATAAAAATTCATCACAATAAGCAAAATCATGAATATGGTCTAATTCAAAAGACCAGACCATTTAGGCTTGATACCTATACCTAATAATCACAACCCCTGAACCTCCATTCCCTCCGATAAACCTTGAACTGTTCGCTGAATTGTAGTAACCTTCGTCACCACCACCACCACTACCAGTATTAGCGGTTCCATTTTCTTGTCCAGCAACGTTCCATGTGCCAGCATCACCGCCACCGCCAGAACCCCCTGTACCACTTGGAGCCGCAGAACCACCTGAGTTATACCCAGCACCTCCACCACCACCTGCATATGTTACAGAACTACCAGTTACACTGTTAGCCCGGCCACTACCGCCATTTCCCCCAGTACCTCCTGCCGATGCAGCAGCATTTGTACCAGCAGCCCCTGCACCACCGCCACCGCCTCCAGCGTAATGAGATCCAGACAATTGTTTTATACCTGCCCCGCCATCGTTACCGTAGTGTGATGCACCGCCATTATCTGTTGCTGTCGAGGAACCACCGGGAGACGCACTCGCAGGGTTAGTTGGACCAGTTTGTCCAC
>VTLG01000132.1_pt1 | contig 23842 bp, 36 predicted proteins | sample 4694571 | NCBI WGS metagenome assembly VTLG01 (sample SAMN12604809, study PRJNA352737) | marine metagenome | biome: ENVO:00000447; feature: ENVO:00000209|ENVO:00000569|ENVO:01000036; material: ENVO:00002151; isolation source: viral sequences binned using virsorter ...
TAAATAATAATGTTTGTTATTCACCTGTCGCGAAAAAGTTCGCTATCGTTTATAAGGACCACGGAATAGGTGATGACCAAGATATAAAAACAGCGACATTATCGTCAAGCGACTACACAGTGACATTGAGTGCGGCTACTGAATTATCAAGTAATGGCGGTTACTACAGTGAAATGGTTTATGACCCAGATACCGGCCTAATAGCGACTTTATATCAAGATGCTGACAATTTAGATTTTTATACAACAGCTATAGAAGTAGGTTATGACTCTACGAATTTAACGAGTACTAATTTCTTAGGTATTGCAGACGCAGCTATTAGTGACACCGCCACAGGCACAGTAATTCTGGAAGGCGCTGTCATTACAGGATTATCAAGTCTAACTATCGGCAGTACCTATTACGTTTTACCTACTGGCGCTTTATCAACGAGTGCAGGGACACCAAGCGTCACCTTGGGAATGGCAATATCTGCAACAGCAATCAATATGAGAGGTGCTACATGAGCAAGTGTTTAGTTTTTAAATCTGATGACGCAAACGAAAGTAGAAGAAATTTGTGTCCGTATCTTTTTGATGATGACAAGCCATTACAGATGAGCAGCGAAAAAATAACAGTTGGTGATTTATCATCTCCTGATTTTCATATTGGCGATATGACTGATGAAAATAGCACTCTCTATGAAAATGTTACTGCTCCTGACGATTGGGCAGGGTGCAAATACAAATTTGATGGAACAACGTGGACAGCAGTTGATGGTTGGGTTGACCCAAAAGAACAAAGGATAGCGCAACTGCAAGCGCAAATTGATGCTTTAAGAGCATAGAGGTACAGCCATGAGTAATGCAAGAAACATAGGTGATAGTGCTCCGGTAATTAATTTTCTGGACAATGTCACATCGGACGTACAAACGCAGCTTAATACGCTTGATACCGCAATAGGTAACGTAAGCGTTACAAGTGGTTCACTTACTAAAACCTTTGCGGCTGATGAAGTGGCAACGATTACTCTGACAGGAAATGTCTTAGCGCCAGTAGTTACGGCTACTAAGGAAGTCGCACAAACAGGTGTCACTAATAATTCTTGGGATGCAGCAGCAGCAAGTTATACGTTTGAAAATTCAGCAACGGCAACAACTTTAACACCTTCTGCTGTAGGTGATGGCACTTTTACTTTAGGTTCTGGTTCGTTTACTTCTGATGATGTAGGTAAAACAATAAGCGGAAATGGTGGTGTCGCTGTTTTAACAAGCGCAAGCGGTGATTACAAAGTTTCTACAAATTTTACAAACACTAATGCAATAGCCTCTGGCGATTGGACTATGTACGCCTTAGTCTACGACTCGACTGCTGATGTTTTAAAACCAAGTCAATATATTCAGGGTTATCAAGTTACTTCTGCGGCTTACGATTCTAATACGGTAAACATAAGTGCAAAAAGTAGTTCAGGAGAAGGACTATATGTAAAAGCTGATGGAAGTAAATTTTACGTTATCGATTCGACCTATGACAAAGTGTTTGAATACGATATGTCAACACCTGATGATTTGACAACGGCTAGTTTTGTCGGTGAAGTAAGTGTAGCCTCTGAAGAAATTAATCCAAAAGGTGTATTTTTTAAACCTGATGGGCTTTCGATGTACATTATTGGGATGGTAAATCCCACAACAAGTTTACAAGATATTAGGCAATATACATTATCAACTGCTTGGGATGTCAGTACAGCTACATATTCCTCTAAATATATTTATGTTGGTGGTTCTGATAATGAGCCTCAAGACCTTTGGATATCAAGTGATGGCACTCTAGTTTTTTGGATTGGTACGCAATCTAAAGGAGGCACAACAGGCAGACTTTACAAATGGACAATGAGCACCGCTTGGGATATCTCAACAGCAGTCGCAACGCAATCTATCAATATAGATGGGTATGAAACCTCACCAAGAGGTATTGCTCTTGCTGCGGATGGAAAAAGTTTTTATACAATCGGAACACAGTATGACGCAATTACAGGATGGTATCTTTCAACTGCTTTCGATTTATCTACAGCAGGTGCAGGAACTGCCGCAGGGTATCTTTCAACATCGGCACAAGACGGCGAGCCTAGAGCGTTAGCATTTAATGGTGATGGTTCTAAACTTTTCACTTCTGGCACTTCTAACACTAGCATTTTTAGGTATTCAACAGGTTCGTCAACAGTAGCAACAGGCTATCAACCCGCCATAGGCTCGACGATAGATTCAACATATTGGACTGACCTAAATTCTATGACAGCGACTAATGCAGTCGGTGATGGCAATGTTTTCTATGCCCTAAGTGCTGATGCTAAAACCTCTTGGAATATTTTAGACAATAGCTCTGGCGTTAGAAAAATTGTCAAAAACAATGGCGGCACATATCAGGTCAATACGAATTCTACCTACGGTTCAGAAACGTGGGCTGATGCTGCAACAAATACCGAGGTTGCTGCTCTGAGAGAAGCGATGACAAGTGCAAGTAGCGCAAGTAATGCTTTTGACATATCTACAGCTACATATTCGTCAACTTTTTCAGTAGCATCACAAGACACAGACCCAACTGGTTTAGCGTTTAATTCTGATGGGTCAAAAATGTACGTTGTTGGAAACTCAGCTAACGCAATTCACGAATATGCTTTATCTACTGCTTTCGATGTTTCAACTGCTTCTTTTTCACATAGTTTTTCCACTACTGCTCATACAACATCACCGTCAGGTATTACTTTTAAACCTGATGGAACAATAATGTATGTGAGCGAGGCTTATAACTCCGCTATCTTGCAATACGCATTAAGTACAGCCTTTAACGTATCTACAGCTACCTACACGCAGACTTATAATGTTTCAACGCAAGAGGCAGATGTGCGCGGTGTGGCTTTTAATTCTGACGGCACTAAGATGTTCATAATTGGTATAGGTGGCGATGATGTCAATGAGTATGCTCTGTCTACAGCCTATGACATATCTACAGCTACTTACACACAAAATTTTTCAGTTGCGGCTCAAGACGCTAACCCAGAAGATTTGGTTTTTAATTCTGACGGAACAAAAATGTGGATTGTAGGAGGGGCGCAAGTTGTCAACGCATACACGCTTACCACAGGATTTGATGTATCTACTGCCTCTTATGCTTCAGTAAATTTTGCAGTATTTGCTCAAGATACTTCTCCAATGGGATTAGTTTTCAATAGTGACGGAACGAAACTCTTCGTTGTTGGACTACAAAATGATTCTGTCTATGAATACACAGTAGGTTCAACAGACTACACAAACCAAATGACATCAACCGAACTAAATGCGATTAATGATGCTAGTCAAATCACGCTAGGAACAGCATTAGATTTGGCAACTATTATCTACTATGCGAGTGGGTCAACCACTCCTACATATAGTGGGACGGCAATCAACTACGATGCCAATGTTCTCAATCAAGGTGCGATATTAGGTACGGATTACACTTATGACGCTCCTGCCCAGAATAAGGTTCGAGTAACGAGTGTAAATGCGGCTAACTTAAAGATTCGGGTCGTGTAATGAATGAACGCTTTCATATTGATTTTAATTATAGGAGGTATATCAGCAATATCTGATTGTGATAATGGCGGCTTGTGTTTCCAAGAGAAGTCTACTTGCGAAAAGTTTGCTCAGAGAATTATTCTCAACTCAGTAAATACAAACATTACCGCTATGTGCAAGAGGATTGAGCCATGATAGGAGAGGCTATTTTAGCCATCAAAGCGTTAGACACCGCCTTTGTCACGGTTCAAGGACTTATCGCTAAGAAAAAAGATGTTGAGGACATGGCTGGTGAGGTTGGCAAATTCTTCACAGCTAAGAAGAAAGTTGAGGAGCATATAAAAAAAGCTAGGAATGCTGGTACTGATGATTTGTTAGCAGGGTCTGCTTTGGAAGAAGCAATAACGATAGACCAGCAAGAAGAACGTATAGAAAAAATGATGGAAAAAATCCGTGACCATTATATGCGAAAGGGGCAAACCCATAGGTGGACAAAAATCAAGGCTGAGGCAGCAAAGATAGAAAAGAAACGTGAAATTAAGCGCAAAGCAAATGCAGCGGCTAGAGTAGCAGCCAAGAAAGAAGAAGACATATTGATAGAACAGTTAGCAAAGATGGTATTGGGATTAGTCGTAACTGTAATAATAATAACTGGAATGGTGTTTTTAATCTTTGGCTCTGGAGCTGAATAATGAAATTAGACCCTGTATTGCTAAATATGGCTTGCTCATGGAGTATGAAGGCTTATAAAGAAAATGTAGAAGATGCGATAAAAATAGAAACAAAATGGAGTAGTACAACAGCTTATATTGCAAAACGTAAAACAATAGATGTAATAGCTTTTAGAGGCACTGAACAAAAGCTAGACTGGTTTACAGACGCCTTAGTGATACCAGTGCCTTATGCTGGTAGAATGTGCCATGGTGGGTTTACATTAGCTCACAAATCTATATGGAAAAAAGTCCTAGAACACGTTGATTTGGAAAAACGTACATTAATAACAGGACATTCATTAGGTGGCGCACTAGCGGAATTATCCGCTGCTAAATTATGGAAAAAACATAACAATCTCAACATAATTACTTTCGGCAAACCTAATACTTTTTTTAAAGGCTTTAAAAAGCCTATGACTACGCTTGACAATCAAATATCGTGCGTACAGGGGTCTGACCTTGTAGCAAGAATACCACGCCTATGTTATGGCCCTAGTAAATCGCAAACAATGCTATACTTTGCAAATACAGGTGTAGATTTCGTTAATCCTGATAAATTGACCAGAGATGAGGACAGACGTATATCAGATGCGTTATCCGACCATTTTATGGAAGGTTATAAACAAAGATTAATGAAGTTTTTAGAGGAACAAGATAAAAAACCAAACAAAAAATTAGGTGAAGAATTGTTAGAAACTAAATCTAAAAAGAGGAAACGAAATGTTTAGAATTGCTGCGCTTTGTTTACTTATGACCGGATGTACTGTTTCGGAGGAAATGATAGCCAACAAAGAACTGTATTGCAGCGGTGTCTACAAAGGCATAAGGGCTGTAGGGCGCGTAGCTACGGAGGTTACGACAGGGGTAGCGATTCCAGATGTGTGCACAACTATTGATGAAATAACGGAAGATTCCGAAAAAAAGTAATTAACAACATAGAGGCACTTATTAAAGTGTATTTGTTACTACAATGAAATTAGGTGGTCTTCTCAAGAGTCTAGCACCGACAATAGCCTCATCAGCTGGTGGTCCTATGGCTGGCATGGCGGTCAAAATGGTCGCTAAAAAATTAAATATGCCAGAGAATACAACAGCTAATGAGATTGAAGATTTAATAGAGCGAGAACCAGAAAAAGCAGTATTAGTAAAACAGGCAGATAAAGATTTTTCAGACCGTATAAAAGAGATGGAAATAGATTTAGAATCGTTTAAAACAGAAGTACAAGACCGACAACATGCCAGAGAAACATTTAAAAACGATTGGACACCTAAAGTTTTTGGAATATTGGCGTTAATACTATATGGGGCGTATGTAATGACCGTGACACTTATGCCTCATGATGCTAATGATGAGACAATCATTTCATTAGTATTAGGTCAATTATCAGGAATATTAGGCACAATGGCAGCGTTTTGGTTTTCAGGTTCATCTACAAATAATCGGTAATTATGGATAAATTAATAGAACAATTAAAAAGACACGAAGGTGTGAAAAAGCACGTTTATAAGGATATTAATGGCCTCGAGCATATTGGAGCAGGTAGAAATATTTCTGCTAGTGGTCTAGGGCTGAGTGATGAAGAAATAGATTATTTACTATCTAACGATATTCTGAGGTGCATTAAAGAGTTAAGTGCAGAGTATTCTTGGTTTGGAAACCTAGATGAAATAAGGCAAGAGGCGATAATAAATATCTTTTTCAATCTTGGGGCTACAAAATATCGTGGATTTAAAAAGGCCAACGCAGCGATGGAGGCAGCAGACTATAAACTCGCAGCAACTGAGTTTTTAGATAGCAGATGGGCGAGGCAGGTGGGTTCTCGTGCTTTAGAAATTACAGACATTATTCGTACAGGCGAATATGTCTAAACCGTACATTTTTACGGCTTCTGTAGCAAAAATAATTGATGGAGACACTATCGATGTTACAGACATTAATCTTGGTTTTGGTATCGTTTTTAGGGGTACTGATAACGGTTATATGCGTATACGCCTTTACGGAATTGATACTGAAGAATCTCGCACTAGAGATGTGGAGGAAAAGAAATTCGGTTTATCCGCAAAAGAATTCAACAAATCGTTTTGTCCGGTAGGTAGTAAGGTAATTCTACAAACGCACGAAAAAGGTAAATATGGCAGATGGTTAGCAGATGTAAAAGTAGGTAATAAATGGCTGTGTAAAGAATTAATAAAAAATCATTATGCTGTTGAATATTATGGACAATCGAAAAAAGACATAAAAAAAGCACATTTAGAAAATAGAAAAAAAGCCATAATTTTAGATGAAACTCCTAATTGCTATCTCATAAAATCTTCTAATGAAACACAAAAAGCTCGTATTAGGCCATGTCGCTAGGTAATACGTTTTTGCTCCTTTTTAATTTTTGCATTTAAATCCGCTATCATTTCCAAATAATCAGCCTTATACATTTTAATCGGTTTTTTCTGGTGAGCTAACATTCTTTCAACTTTTTCGTGACCGTATGTATTTTGCATAAATATAGTGTATTTCTGTGACGCTGTACCATGCTTCATGCCGAAATTATTACAACCATGGCATTGGGCATGAATATTGCAACCGTAGTCATTACAAGATTCATAACGCAAAGCATGATAACTACTAGCACCTTTAGGGATAAAGTGACCGCCAGCGATTAATTTATAATGCTTAATTGTTCCACATGAAACACATACGCAATAACCGTTATCGTCAGCTGCTTTTAGTCTCGCTAGTAATTGCGCTAGTTTTAATGCTTTTGGGCGTAGTTTCTTGGCATCCATATCTGTCAGGAAAAGGTACATCAATACCTGTGTTTTGCATACACCACAGGTTTAATATTTTATGAATTTCACTAATTTCTACAGTAGTAGCATCAGCAGTCGATTTTTTGCCAGTTTTTACCTCGAGTATAGGTTTAAATAGACCCTCTTTAATACTATGTGCAGTCCAGTTTAAATCTACTTTGCTGAATATTTCATGCTTTTGTGTATAGCCAGCATCATTAAAGGCTTCTGCTAGCAATTCAAAATATTTATGAATAGCTGAATTTTGTGTCGTGGTTCTAGTTTTGTAATTCTTCATCTATTGTTGCTATAGGTAAATTCACTACTTGTTTGTAGTTGTTCATCTATTTCTGCTATTAAATCGTTTTTAAATGTCACAGGGTCTTTTTCACCTAATTTAATAAATTCCTGCATAGATAGGTTAAAAATATTGGTTAATTTAATGGCGTGAGATACAGAGATATCCTCTGATTTACGGTAGTATCTAAATAATTGTTTAGACACGCCTAGTTGTTTTGCGACCTCAACAGATTTCATGCCAGTGATAGTTTGTGCATTTTCTATAGAATGACCTATATTTATGTTGCTATTCATTTCATCCTCCATTATATTGATTATGCTTGTTAATACAGGTCATTTTGATTCCTCCTTTTAGAGCCTCTGCTTGCAGGGGCTTTTTTAATGGTGGCGGTTTTCGACCACACTAACCGCCAAAGTGCTAGGAAAGGTCTATGATTGGCCTTTGGTCTAAAACGGTATGTCATCATCAAATGAATCAAATTTAGCTATATCGTTGTTGCTTGCTTCTTTGACTTCATTATTGCTATTGGTATTTTTGCTGTCTAGCATTTGCATATCATTTACTACTATTTCAGTAGAATATTTTTTTACTCCATCTTGCTCATAGCTGCGAGTTTGTAAACGACCTTCTACATATAGCTTAGAACCTTTATTAACGTATTGAGCTGCAATATCTGCTATTTTGTTAAAAAATACGCATCTATGCCATTCTGTCTTTTCTTTTTTTTCTCCTGTGTTTTTATCTTTCCATTCATCACTTGTTGCTATAGATAAATTCACTACTTGATTGCCATTAGGCATTGTCCTTATGTCTGGGTCACTACCCACATTACCTACTATTATTGCTTTATTAACACCTCTGCTAGCCATGTTTATTCCCCTTTTTGCTTATATATTAGTTGTTTACGTTCAATTATTGTTTCTTTATCGGAATTACTATAGTGGTTAAATAAGTTATGTATACCCAGTAACGTATCTATACATACTTGTTCTAACTCATTAAATAATTCTTGTATGCTCTTTTCATCCCTGTGTGCTCGTAAGCAAAATGATTTTTCATAATCTTTATGATGGCTGAAAAAATCCCAATATTCACAACCGCATACGTACATATTACCTACAACTTGTAGCAAATAGTTTGACGGTATTTTTTTGTCCTCTAAATAGCCTAAATGCGTGTAAGGTCTAGGGCTTTTTATTTCTACACCTCCTACCAGTTTGTTATTTTTAAATACTAAACCGTCAGGGCTGCAGCCAATTTTATTAAACGGTGCTATATGTGCTAGCTGTTCAAATTCTTTGGTTACAAATCCCACCTCTTTAACTACACCTTTTTTATGGTCTAAATCAGGGTGATAAATAGTAGTCATATCTAGCCCTTCTGCGTAACGTGTACGCCCTTCTGCTTCTCGTAACTTGCCTTCCTCCATATCTTCATTGGTATAACTTTCAAAGTGTTCGTAGCGAATAAGCTCGTCAGCCAGTTTTTTAATGGTTGATTTAACTTGTGCGCTCCGTTTCCCTTGAGTCGTTAATAATGTGTTAAAAGTACCTGCACTCGGTACACCTAATTTTATTTCAAACCACTCCTCTGTCCCTTGGACAATTTGGTCATATATCATCGCCAAAACTCCAAGGTCATTTTTTCATCTTTATTAAATGCTCGTAATTCTGTTATATATCCTTTATCGTTTGTTTCTGATTCCCATTTCCAAGATTGTGGGTATATTTTTTCTGTTGTTCTAATTATTATTTTAGGCAATCTATACAATTCCCTGCCAATGCCCCAATTAGAACAGGCTCGTTTAAATGAATCACTTGCACCACCTTTTTCAGAATGTTGTGTAGATTCTTCACCTGCATCTTCTTTCCATATCCACTCGTTACCAATTTTTATGCCTACCTTGCAAAAATTAGTACCATCAATTTTAGTGTGGAATCGTTGCCAATTTTCTGGCCCTAAAACACTGTCTAACCTAGCCATATCTATTCTTGCGTTTTTATAAGCCAATATTTGTTGTGCAAAATTACCTATTTTAGCGCCTACTCTAAATTCCATTTGTTTTATGTCTAAGGGTTTGCACAACCCAGACAGGTCTAATATTTTCATACCAGTTAATTCACTTACCTCTTTGTTGATGTCATTCATAATTTCTCCTAAATAGCTCGTTATTAAAGTTTTCATCTATCTTTTGCCAAATTTCTTCTTTGTTTATATCCCATAAAATAGGATGTACAGCGGCACATATTGCATCGGCTTTTTTACAACCTTTGTAGGTATAACCGTATTTAGCTATACACTTATTGTATAAAGTGACTAATTCAGTATGTGCAGCTACTTCTAGTTTTAGTTGCATGCTTCTAATCGTGTCTAGTTTTTCACTTACTGTGCGCCCAATATCCTCAATATTGATGCTTTCTTTGTGTTCATTAATCTTTGTGGCTAAAGCCTTATTTTTTAATTTTAGAAATTCGTAATTAGTCATTATTTTTCTCGATAACTATTCGTAATCTTTTAAATACACGTTTTTCGTAATATTCCCAATCATCTTCCGTATCTAGCATTTTTTGTCGTGCTTCTAAAAATTTAGTAGGGTCGTTTTGAAACAATTCAGAAAATTTATCAGCTAATCTATTTATTTCCCTATTATGGTCGGCATTAACTTTTGCCTTTAGCTGTGGGTCATCATCTAATAATTTATCGGTAGCTTTTTTAACGCCTGCCATGGCTTCGGCTATACTTCCTTTGTCGGCATCTTTTATGTCCATCTCTACCTTTGGTTTGTTTGGCATGTCTATAATTACTTTTCCCATAATTTTTTCCTATTTTATGTGGTAAAACTGCACTTTACTTTAATATTTGGAAAAAGTAAAATTTATTTTCACTCAATAATGGAGGGGTCATGCATTACTACAAACATAATATTAAAGATTTTAATGCTCATACGGCACATCTAACACGGTTAGAAAGGGACATATATCGGCAAATGATAGAAATGTATTATTTAACTGAGGAGCCTTTAATTGGTGATAAAGCCATTTTGTACAGAAAATTAAGTATTAGAAATGAGGAGGAAAAAGAGGCAGCAGACCAGATACTAAAAGAATTTTTTAGTCATCATCCTAAATATGATTTCGATAAAGGGAATACTACTAAAAACCTTGGTGTCTATCATCATTCAAGATGTGATGAAGAAATAACAACCTATAGAAATCGTACCACTAAAGCGAAAGAAGCAGCAAAAAAGCGTTGGGATAGCAAAGGTAATGCGAACGCATTGCTAACCACTAACCATAAACCACTAACCACTAAAAAAATGGTAAAGCCAACCATTTCAGATGTTATAGGTCATATTCAAGACATCACCACACAACCACAAGCAACTGCTCAAGAATTTATTAATCACTACAATTCTGTAGGCTGGGTAGTCGGTAGGAATAAAACTCCTATGAAATGCTGGAAATCAAGTGCGACTCAATGGGTTAATCGAAAAAAAGGATGGGAAGAAGATGAAAAGAATAGGCGAAATAAAACTACACAAACTAAACAAGAAAAAAGAGACGAAGCCCTCATACAACTTCAATGAGGGTGATTTTGCAAAGGGAATAAGAATTCTACAGTCGTACGGCATTATTCACTGGGAATTAATGCAAAATGACCGCAGAACAATCGAATTTCAAACGTGGTATAGCGCAATAGCCTCTAAATACACCTCTGAGGCCTTTTTTAAGGCTGTTAAAGCGATTGAAAAGCATAATGGGTATATGACCCTAGGTAAATTAATTGAGTACTGTGAGGCGTCTAAACCGCTTAAATACGCAAAATTAGAGCACAACCCAAAAATAATGGAAAAAAGCAAATTAAAGCAAAAATTGGCCGAATTACGAAAACAGCTAAATATGTAATAAATGTAAAAAAATACTTTACTCCAAGGTGGAGCCAGTTATTATGGCCATATCAACAATATAGGAGAAAATAAAATGATACATAAATACTGGAACATGATAGTTGGCTCAGACGTATATCCACATGAAATCGTTAATGTAATTAGCGATAAAACTTTAGAGGTTAGACGGATGGATTCCGAGGAGTTATCGGCAGCTTACGAAGAAAATCAAAAATGGAAATGTACCAGTAACCCAGAGTTAGCAATTTTTAGAATTAGAAAAAATAAAGATGGTTATTGGAGAGATACATCAAAAAGCATTTTCATAGAATCAGAAACTCCTCGCAGACATCACGATTATTCATTCTAACTAAAAATTAACGCACAAGGATGTGCATAGCCGAGGAGAACAAAAATGAGATACCGAAAGCACAAACCTAACCAAGTAAGCTATGAGTTTGATTGGGAAACAATGTCAAAAGATGATGAGGTTTTAGACCACAATCACTTCTTTTCATTTGATAGCAAAACCACCATTGCGGAAGCCAACAAACAAGATATTAAAAATTCGATTAACTTGCGTAATTTAGACCCTTACGGAATACAAAAAGAGCGAGAGGATGATGGGGATTACTACCAGTTTGTAGTTGTTAGGGATGAGTCTAATGAGGATGACGGGCTAGTACACAGAGATTGGGCCTATTTAAATGAGGACAACGAGCTTACTGAGTTTGATTATGGAACTAAAGTGCCTAAGTTTGTAAAAAAGTTTTTTAAGATGGCTACAGGAGAATGATGATGAGTAAAGAAAAGAAAAAAGGTTTTATAGGTTATATAGTAGTTAACGATGAAGGATGGGAAGGGAAGTTTGGTGTACCTATGGCCATAGGTTACAACTCCATTACGGTGCTCGCTCAGGTATGGATAAGATTACTATACCATGTAGGTATTGAGGCATTTAACAGTGATATAGAAATGGATGTACAAGAACGAGAGTTTACGGATGAAGACATTGAACTGTTTGAAAATATGTATAAAAACCATACAAGAGGCTACTTAAAAACAATGAGGTTTCAAGAAGAAAATTAATGAAAAAGGCAAATTAATTGTAAAAATAAATTTTACTTTTATAAAAAAGCCAGAGATAATGGTTACATCATAAATTAATAGGAGAAAATTATGTTTTTAGGTAAAAGTGATGGGGAAATGCCTTGTGTAGCTAGCGAGCTAGAAAAAAAGCACGATTCAGAGACATATCTTAGCCCTGAGGAGCAAGCAAGAATCGAAGAAGAAAAAATAGATATGAAAGTAGAAATAGCTGCTAATTGGTTAAGCGGTGAAGAAGGAAGAACATGGGAGGCTATCGGGCCAGATGGAGTAAACGAAGAAACTACCTCGATAGATGATATAGAAAATTACATTTTAGAAAAAATCAAAGCACTTCAAAACGCCACAGATACACAAAAATTTTTAATATATACAGACATTGGCAAAATACTTGCAGAGCAAGCTATTGAATATGGATTTGAAGCTAACGAAAACGAGGTTTGGTAATTTAAATGAAAATAATAACTTTATTACTATTACTGGTTGGTTTCGCACTAGCCAGTAATATGGATTTAAATGACGAATTACAGGCAGAAGCAATATATATAGATAATTATTGCAATGGTTACTGGCCTGATTACAAAAATCTAAAACCAGATTGCAGAGGAAAATAATGTTAAAAAATAAATTTAATAAAATAGATATACCGCATAATCAAGAGGAGGCTAATGAATTATATGCAGAATTAGACCATAAAATGGCAGATGAAAATATTTTTGAAGATGGTGAAGTAGATTACACACAAGCAAGCAAAACCTTTAACAAACATTTAAAAATTGCAAAAGAAATTAATCAACTAACTGGTTTCGAGCCTACTATAGTTACAGAAAAAGTATTTTTTGAAGGAAAATTTGCAAAACCAATGGAACATTCTTTTTTAAAATATAGCCCTGAAATACTAGGAAAAATTATGAAAGGAGAACGAAGATGATTTGGGTTAGAAAAAGACAAAATTACCACGATGTTTTTAGCTCAATACCTCAAGCAGAAGTAGATACTATTCTGGATGAAGTGCAAGGAGCAAAAGAAATACCTTTTATACGACTAAGTAAAAGTCATATTTTTATCAACGCTATCTCTGTACCAGATACTACTGAGAAAACAGATTATAAATTCGATGTAGAGGAATACAGAGAGGATGACCTTAGACCATTAACCTCACGAGATTTAAACCCCATATAGGAGAACGATGATGGAATCTAACATTCCTTACTACGAGGAAAGAATAAAAGATATGATAGCCAAAATAATAAACAATCTAGCTTTTACAACAGGTAGGGAAATATATCTTGAATGGCATAAGTCTAATGATGGCCATAATGTTTATTTTAATGGAGAGGTAGGTTCGCATAATGGTGTTTTGCCTTACCATGTACCCTCACATAGAGAGTTGTTTGTTGGTTTGCAATACTACAACAAAGCACTGGAACACGTTTATAAACTACGCACTTGGAATAACAAATTAGCTATTGGGGAAAACAATGATGAATAGTCGTGATAGGAAAATAATAGAGGATACGTTTGGAGATTCAGACAAATGGCTACCAAAATGGCATAAATTTGATAATGAAAACCCAGAAATTTATCAGCTATTTGAAACAGTTACACATAGTTTGTTTAAGGATGGCAAAATAACAAATATACATCCTATAGTAGTTTTTTCAGTTGTTATTAACGAAGTCATATTAGGTAAAAAATCGCCAGAGGCCAGAGATAAATTTAAAAATGGCAAATATGACAAATTTTTTAGTGCAGAAAATCATGGCTACATGCCACACACACCGCTGTTAGTGTGCTTAGTAAGCAAGTGGCGCAAACATAACCCAAAATACAAAAACCATATAATAATGTTGGGTGCTGAAGAATTGATTAGGACATTTCATTTAACACTAGAAGAAATACAAAAAAATAATAAAAAATTAGATGAGTTAGCAAATTTAACTATTCAATAAACTAAAATGGGGAAAATTATGAGCTATTACAAAACAGAAGCATTTAATAAAATATTTAGAACGACAGACCCTGAAACAAGCCGACAAGCAGCAATAATAGCACCAGTGGCTAACTTGCGTCAGAAAGTATTAACAATGATACAGGAGGCAGGTGAAGTAGGTATTACAGCAAAGGAAATGCAACGTAAATGCCCAGAATTGACAGGCGGTAGCATATCGTCTAGGCCTAAAGAATTAGAAAAAGAAGGTAAAGTATTCTACAGAGGCGATAAAAGAGAAGGCGCTAGGGTCATACGTTCTAAACATTGGAAACCAAAATTAATGTATTAGCTAGACGTTTAAATATAAGTGATGGCATAATGTCACTACCTTTACGGAGGGCATTATGCTAGAACTAACTTACCGAGCTATTAATACGCTCACACCCTACAGTAACAACTCACGCACGCATACTAATAAACAAATCAAGCAAATAGCTGATTCTATTGAAGAATTTGGATTTACAAATCCTATTCTCGTAGATGAAAACGATGGTGTAATAGCAGGTCATGGGCGCATCGAGGCGGCTAAAATGCTTAATATTGAAGAAGTGCCTACAATTACGTTAGAAAATTTATCAGACGAACAAAAAGCAGCTTATGTTATAGCGGATAACAAACTGGCTCTAAATGCAGGATGGGATGAAGATAAATTACAACTGGAGTTATTGCGATTACAAGAGTTAGATTTCGATATTTCGTTAACTGGTTTCGATTTAAAAGAATTAGAAAAAATTACAGATGAAAATAAATACACAAAAAAGGTCGATATACCAGTATATGAACCTACAGACGAAAAACCAGAAATTGGTGAGTTATATGATATAGCCAAATGCCAAGAATTATTGCAACAAATTAATGGTGCAGATATAAGCGCAGAGGAAAAAATATTTTTAACAGCGGCAGCTTACAGGCACGTGAGTTTTCATTTTGAAAATATTGCCAATTTTTATGCTCATAGTAATAAAGACATACAAGAACTAATGGAAAATAGTGCGTTGGTGATTATTGATTTTGATAAAGCCATTGAACAAGGTTACGTTACATTAAGCGATAAAATTAGCGACCAATATACAAAGGATTATCCAGATGAGGGATGATTTTGCAGCTTTTATATTAACGCACGGTAGAGCTGACAATGTCATAACGTATAATACGCTTAGAAAACAAGGATATACAGGTAAAATAATTTTATTAATAGATAACGAAGATGCACAAATTGATGATTACAAGCGTAAATATGGTGACGAAGTATTTGTATTTGATAAGCAAAAAGCCATAGATATTACGGATAGTGGTGATAATTTTAAAAAACGTAATTCGGTGGTATATGCCAGAAACTATAATTTTGTTGTTGCAAAAGAATTAGGGTATAAATATTTTTTACAATTAGATGACGATTATAGTGCTTTTAGATATACCTTTGATAATTACCGTAATTACATAACGCGCAGCATATTAATTAAAAATTTGGATAACATTATTAAATATATGCTCGAATTTTATATAGATAGTGGTGCTAAAACTATTGCCATGTCGCAAGGCGGTGATTTCATAGGCGGTGAAGGGTCTAAGGTAGCAAGTTTAGAAAGAGAGGGAAAATTTAGTCGTAAGGTAATGAATAGCTTTTTTTGTAGTACCGATAGACCTTTTAAATTTGCAGGTAGAATAAACGAAGATGTAAATGCGTATACAGAGCTAGGCAACAAAGGCGATTTATTTATAACTGTACCGAGAATACGGTTAGAACAAATACAAACCCAAGCTAATTCGGGAGGTTTAACAGACATATATTTGGATTTAGGAACCTATATAAAAAGTTTTTATAGTGTTATGTATTCGCCATCCTGTGTAAAAATTAACGAAATGGGTGTATCAAATAAACGATTGCATCACATGGTTAAGTGGAAATATACCTGTCCGCAAGTTATATCAGCCGATTATAGGAAGTAGGAATAATGAAAAAAGGTAAGCAAGGCAAGGGTGGCGGTAGGCCTCCTATACAATTAACTAATGACCAATTAGACACTATTGGTAAGTTAGCGCCTTACCTTACTGTAGAGCAATTAGCAGGTGTGCTTAAAATAAGCCGTAAAACATTTTTTAACCTAATGGAACGAGATGAGGAAGTTTTTACACTCTATAAAAAAGCAAAAGGTGAAGCGATAGCAAGTGTAGCTAATAATTTAGTGTTACAAGCACAAAATGGTAATACAAGTGCAGCTATATTTTATTTGAAGACACAAGCAGGCTGGAAAGAGACAGACAGGCACGAAATTGTGGGTGATGAAGAGCAGCCATTTGTGTGGAAAATACAAGTTATGAACAACACAAAGGTTATTGAGAATAATCAGTGAATGATTTCGTAGATGCTATAGCTAAAAAACGAGATAAAAAACATAGTGTTACAGGTAAATTTCAAAGATTTCTAGGTAAAAACACCACAGCTATAGGTATCATAGGCGAACAATATTTCGCTAAAACATTTAATATTTGTGCAGATTTATCCTTTAAAAGCAAAGGTGACGGTGGTAAAGATTTTAAAATACCTTTAGCTATAGATGGTCATATTGAAAAAATCCCTGTAGATGTAAAAACTTCGTCAAGAGGCGATACGCTTTTAGTGGAGCAAGGTACTGTTAAAGCAAAAACTATATACGTTTTAATACATTACGATAAAAATATTAAAGAATGTAAAATATTAGGATGGCAGTGGGGTATATATATTTTGCGGCAAGAGGCGAAACGGTGGCCTTTAGAAGTAATTAATCATGCTGTGGATAAAAACGACCTGCGAAACATTGAAGAGTTAATCGTGAGGCTTGTTAAATAATGCCTACAATGATGATACCGCCGAAACTATTACCGATGGTAGAAACGCCTAAAAGGTTTAAAGTGGCTATAGGCGGTAGAGGTAGTGGTAAATCTATGACCTTTGCTGATTGTTGTTTAATGGCAGCACAGACACAAGGTATAAAAACAGCGTGTTTTAGAGAATTTCAGTCATCTATTGACGATAGCGTTTTAGCTATACTTGCAGATGAAATAGACAGATTAAACTTGCAAGGCTTTGAAATATTTAACAATCAAATACTTTACGAAGGCGAGCCAGCTTTCAAGTTTCGTGGGTTAGCTCGTAATACAGATGGTGTTAAATCCATGCACGGCTTTCAGCGTTTTTGGGTTGAGGAAAGTCAAACAATAAGTTTTACAAGTTTAAAAGCATTAACGCCTACATTACGGATAGCCGACTCAGAAATATGGTTTTCAGGTAATCCGCGGTCAAGTGTAGACCCTTTTAGTCAAAGATTTATAAAACCTTATGAAAAAGAATTGAGACGAAATGGTTATTATGAGGATGATTTACATTTAATTGTCTGGATTAATCACGATGATAATGAGTTATTTCCAGAGGTATTAGAGCAAGAAAGAATACATGATAAAAAAACCATGCCAACGGCATTATACAGGCATATATGGGAGGGAGAGTACTACGATGAAGTAGATGACACCATTATTCCTGTCGATTGGTTCGATAACGCAATTGATGCGCATGAAAAGCTAGGTATAAAACAAGAAGGTGCAATCATAGCCAGTCATGACCCTAGTGACGAAGGTGGAGACAGTAAAGGCTTTGCAGTCAGACATGGTAACGTCATACTAGATGTATCAGAAAAAGTAACAGGTGATGCAGCAGAAGGTATGGATTGGGCTATAGATAAAGCACTAGAAGCAAATGCGGATTATTTTGTATGGGATGCAGATGGATTAGGGGTAAGTTTAAAACGTCAAGTTGATAATGCTTTAACCGATAAAAAAATAGAATATATTATGTTTAAAGGCTCAGAGAGTGTAGAAGAAGCCGAAAAGCCCTACACAGCTGGCGGTAAAACAAAAAACAAAACTAACAAAGAAACCTTTTTTAACAAACGAGCGCAATACTGGTGGCGGTTACGAGATAGGTTTGAAGCAACTAATAGAGCAATAAAAGGTGAATATATAGACCCTGATGAGTTAATTTCTTTATCTAGTAAAATAGAAAATATAGACCAATTACGTGCAGAAGTGTGTAGAATTCCATTAAAACGTAATAACATGGGCAAAATACAAATCATGTCTAAAGTAGATATGGCTAAAAAGCCTTACGAATTACCATCGCCAAATATGGGCGATTCTTTGATGATGGCTATGTACAGACCTAACCTTGTTAAACGTCAATCGGTAAAACTTAACTACTCAGGTTGGAGTAACGCATGAAAAAGTACAAATATACTGGCATCTATTCTGACCATAAAAAAGTGTTAGATAAATTAAGTGATGCACAAGAAGCGGATAAGGATTTACGAGAACAAGCTAGGGAAGCGCATTTATTCGTAGATAAAAGGGATGGACAATGGGAGCCAGAAAGATTAAACGCAAATGCAAATGGTGATAAGCCTAGATATACGTTTGATATGTGTAACCCTATTGTCGACCAAGTAGTATCAGAAATAGAACAAGCAGATTTTGATATACAGGTAAATCCAGCAGGCGGTGACGGTACTACAGCTATTGCAGCTACTTATGACGGTATTATAAGAAATATCGAGGTAATGAGTAATAGTAAGCACATTTATAGCCAATCGGCTAGAGGTATGGTTATTAGTGGTATTGACGGATGGCGTGTCGTACAAAAATACGCCAGTGATGACACATTTGACCAAGATTTAGCAATAGAAAAAATACACAATTTTGTAGACAGAGTTTGGTTCGACCCCAGCGCACAGGAACAAGATAAATCAGACGCCAAGTGCTGTTTTGTATTGCATCCAATAAGCAGAGAAGAATATAAATCACGATGGAAAGAAGGCAGTGAAGAGGGTGTTAGTGAGGGTCGTGACGGTGATGCGTATTACGATAAAGCAGAGACTATAGTTGTAGGTGAATTACTATATGTTGAGGAAAGGCCTAGAGAATTAGTTTTATTAAGTAACGGACAAGTGCATGTAGCCGAAGAATATGAGCCATTAAAAGAAGAAATGGAGGCTATGGGTGTTACTGAGGAAAAACGCAGAACACGCCAAGAATCCTATGTATGTAGTCGCTTTTTTGATAATAAAGATTGGTTAGAAGAAAAACGCGAGACCGTTTTTAGTAGCATACCGATTGTACCGATTTACGGAAATTACAAGGTTTACGAGGACAAGCCTATCTATTGGGGTGTCGTAGAAAAGTTATTCGATACGCAACGTGTATTAAATTACAGCATTTCAAGGCAGATAGAGGAGGGTGCATTAGCGCCAAGAGCAAAATACTTTATGACTCCAACACAAGCAGCTGGTCATGAAGATACATTACAAACCTTAAATACTAACAATCACCCTGTACAGTTTTATAACGCAGACCCTGAAGCACCAGTACCTACACAACAAGGCGGTGCACAGATTAATGCTGGATTGACTCAAATAAGTGAAAGTATGAGAGCTATGATGAGTTATACGTCTGGTATGTTTGCGGCAAATATGGGGGATAACCCTAGGGCGCAGTCAGGCGTTGCTATAGAAACATTACAAAACAAGGGCGATAACTCTACAGTCAAATATTTTACAGCCTTAAAATACGCCATAGCCGCTACAGGGCGCATATTGATTAAAGCGATACCGAAGATATATGACACAAGGCGAACTGTTAGAATTTTGAAAGAAGATAAAACCTATGATTATGCAGATATCAATGGCGAAATAATTATTGATACTGAAACTAATCAGCCTATGCGGTTAAATGATTTATCGAGAGGTTCTTACGATATACAGGTTAACGCAGGTCCTAGCTTTCAAAACAGACAAGCAGAAACTCGAGAGGCTATAACAGCACTAGCGCAAATAGACCCTACAATAATTGATTTGGCTGGCGATATTCTTTTAGACAATATTGAAACGGCTGGCGCTAAACAAATATCAGACAGAAAACGTCAGCAAATGGTTAACGCTGGATTAATACCACAAAACCAATTAACCAATGAAGAAATGACAATAATGCAACAGACGGCAATGCAAGAACCACCGCCAGACCCTGCATTATTACTAGCACAGGCAGAAATGACAAAAGCCGATGCAGAATTAATGAAAGCACAAACAGATGTAACGCAAGCACAAAACGCTATGTTTAAACTGCAAATAGAAGCAGAAAAAACTAATAATCAAGCATTAAAGGACCAAGCAGCAAATGCTGTAGATGTATTTAGAGCACAAACGGATAGATTTAAAGTACAAACAGACGCACAAGAAGTCGGTGCTAAACTCAACGAAAGTGCAGGTAAGCAGTTAGGGCAACAACTGGATAACATTAATAAAGAATTAGATAATGAACATAAGGAAATGGAAAATTATGAAAAATTTGAGCAAATTACAAATCCTGCCCCAGATGCATTAATTGCTATTACAGAAGTATCTGACAACATGGTTGATAAGCCTACTGGTAAATCAGCATTAAATAAAATGGTAGATGTAGGACAATCAGCTATGAGGAGAATGACAGATGCGTAAGAAAAAAATCAAAAAACCTTATAAATAAAAGAATTTGTGGTATATTCCGCAATTAGGTACTAGACCGAAATCTAGGAATTACTCATAACGAGGCGCACAGATGCAAACAGATTCAGATGTCGATGAGGCTGAAATAACGCTTGAAGATAATGAGACTGAACAAAGTCAAAATATTGACGAAACTACAGAAGTAGATAGTCAAGAAAATGACGAGTCGGATTCATCACCGAATGAAGAAAAAGTAGTATTTAGCGAGGCACAGCAACGAGTCCTTGATAAACAAATTGGCAAGAAGGTTGGAAAGTTACGAGAGGTAGAGCGTGATAACCAAACTTTACGTCAAAGGCTACAGGATGTAGAGGCTCAGTTAAATAAGCCTGTTGATGTAGAAGTGCCGCCTATGCCTGATGCGTTTAGTATGACAGACGCAGATTATAAGGAAAAGGTAGCACAAAGAGACAAAGCAATAGCAGAGTCTGCACTACAACAAGCTAATGCGAAGGCTGCAGAAGCACAGGAACAAAAAGACAGAGCCGACCGCATTGCGAAAGCACAGCAAGAAGCCGAAGCAAAGCGGAAAGTGTATGAAAACAGAGCTGCAGAGTTAGGTGTAGCTCTACCAGAACTGCAACAGGCAGGCCAGACCCTATATAATGCAGGGCTTCATAATGAGGTTGCTGGTTATTTATTAGATGCTGATAATGGGCCACTAATATCGCAATATTTAGGGCAAAATCCGTTAGAGCTTGATAATGTTCTACAAAAGCAAAATCAAAGTATAGCGGATGCAATTATTTATATGCACACAGAAATAAGGGCAAAATTGCAGAGCTTGGCTAAATCCAATATTAATCAAGCACCAGACCCGATTGAGAAACCTGCTGTTAGTGGTAAGCAGAAGAAACAAGGAGGGCCACAAGGTGCTACTTTTGAATAAAGGTGATTTAGCATGGCTAATAATTTATCCTCAAACGTCACTCGGAAGGTGGCTAGGGTATTTTTAGATGCGTTTGAAAGTAATCGCGTTCTAACTAAAACCGTAGACACACAACTGCTTAGTGGCAAATTCACACCCGCTAGTGGGTCTAATGTAGACTTTAAGCGACCTCACGATTACAACAGTATCCGAACTGCAGGCGGTGATATTTCGGCCTCTACGAAGTCAGACATTAGTGCTGGTAAGGCTACTGGTACGGTACAGAACTATTTTACTGTAGCTACGTCATGGGGAAATGTTGAAGAAGCATTAGAACTAGACCAGTTAGAGCAAATACTTGCACCAATGGCTAGACGTATAGTCACAGACCTAGAAACTGACCTTGGCAGTTACTTAATTAAAAACTGTAACTTGCATTATGGCACGCCCGGCACGGTAGTTGATGCATGGTCAGATGTTGCAGGTGCTGGTGCTTTGATGGACTCTATTGGTGTACCTACAGATGGTGACCGTTATTATGTAATGAACCCATTTACTACCGCTGGTTTGGCTAGTGCACAAAATGGTTTAAATGCATCAGACGGTCTTGTTAGAACTGCATGGGAAAAGGCGCAAATATCTAGCAATTTTGCTGGATTGTCTGCACTGACTTCTAATGGTCTAGCTGATTATACCTCTGGTACAGCAACAGACAGGGCTGGCACATTAAGTGGTGCTCCTGATGTAACGTATGTCACAGCTAAAGATACTATGACGCAAGTATTGCCAGTAACGGCATTTACAGCGGCAGCTACAGTTAAAGCTGGTGAAATCATACAGGTTACAGGGCGTAACAGACTTAATCTGTCAAGTCGTGGAGCTATCCTAGACGGTACAGCCTCTAACATATTGTTTGCAGGTACTGTTACTGAAGACGTTACTTTAGACGGCTCTGGTGCAGGTAACCTAACAATAGCAGGTGCTGGCATCAATGAAACTAATGGACAATACAACACTACTGATACTGCTTTGCAGTCTGGTGATGTTGTAACGCTATTAGGTTCTGGCTCTACTCTTTATCAACCAAACTTGTTTTATCATAAGCAAGCCTTTGGACTTGGTACTGTCAAGCTACCTAAGCTATACAGCACTGATACGATTGCTACTACCTCCGATGGTATGTCCATACGAGTTAGTAAGTATTCTGACGGTGATGCAAATACTCAAAAAATTCGTTTTGACTTGTTGCCAGCTTACGCGACATTCAATCCGTTCTTTGCGGGTCAAGGCTTTGGTGTCTAATAGAATTGGGGGCGAAAGCCCCCATTCTTTTGTATGAATGAAATTGCATCAGGACCAGTGTCAGCAGTACCTTTAGTTTCGACTCATGTAAACAGAGAAACTAGGACAGAGGTAGTGCATGAGCCTGTTGTAAAGACAGTAGAAGAAGTGACCGTTATAGATACTTATGATTGGCGTGGTGCTAAAAGCTCGAGAGCAAGAGAGTATACGATTAATTATTTAGTATAGTTAAGAATAGACTGCTAGAGGTACTTATGAAAATATTTGTAAAGCCAGATGGCACAGAAATCGAAGTCAGTAATCAATCTATAGAGTTTGCTAAATCTTTAGGCTGGAAAGCTAAACGCAAAAAACGAAAAGAAGCAGAAAAACCACAAGAAACAGAAGAAAAGGCTAGTTAAATGGCAACAGTAGCGCAAATTGGCAAAGCATCATTACAACGTATTTTAGTGCAAGCTAGTGAGGCTCCTTTACAGCCTGACGAGTATGCAGATTTTATGTTTGCATTAAATAACTATATGAATGAATTAAATGCGCAAGGTATTCAATTAGGATTTACTGAGGTGAATGATTTAGGTGACGATGTCACTATACCAGCAGGCGCATTAAGAGGTGTTATAGCTAACATGGCTATTGAAGTAGCACCGGATTATGGCGGTGTTGTTACAGAAGCATTAGCAAAAGCTGCAAAAGAAGGGCTACAAACTATGCGTCTTATAGGACAAACAATGGGTAGCAGTAAAATGCCATCAACTTTACCTATTGGAAGTGGTAACGAAAGCAACA
>VTLG01016589.1_pt1 | contig 23842 bp, 32 predicted proteins | sample 4694571 | NCBI WGS metagenome assembly VTLG01 (sample SAMN12604809, study PRJNA352737) | marine metagenome | biome: ENVO:00000447; feature: ENVO:00000209|ENVO:00000569|ENVO:01000036; material: ENVO:00002151; isolation source: viral sequences binned using virsorter ...
TATGAGACTGATAACTCCATCATTGAGAACCTGACCCCATGTATTGGGATTGTCTCCATCGCCCTGCTTGGTAAGACGAAGGTTAGTTGTATACGTGCTGGCCATTTATCTTTCTCCTTGGTTCTTTCTTCTTTAATGTACTAGAAGCAGTTCCTACTGATCCTCCAAAATACATACATGATATTCCATTTGCCGTTTGTAATACTATTGACCAAAAGCCATTATCATCTTGAGATAACTTTAAAATAGTTTGCTCATTCAGGATTCCCATGAACAGTATGGTTTCATCTTTCTGTGCTTTATGAAAGTCTTTTGCGGGCGCACACAGACCTGTTATATTCAGACTCATTGGGGCTAATTGTATATTATTGTCTTCTTCTTGTGCATAAGCCCCACCCGTCAGGAAAGTAATTCCCAGCGCCAGACAAAGTATGCGAATAAACATAATATCTCCTTAGTTAAGGTTTAGTTGAGGCACCACATCTTCTTTGGTATTCTCTTCCAAAGCCTTGATTAATTCTTCTGTAAATCTTTCCTGTGCTACAACAACCTGGTCAAGTTGAAATCTTAAATTATTGGACTTTAACTGAAGATCACGAATCTGATTGATAAGATATCTTTGCCTCTCATCAAAATCATCTTCAATATAATCTGTACCATTAATACTTACAACATTACTTTCGGGTTCCATGTTTTACTCCTGTTGTTATCCAGCAACGTAGGCTTTACCAGCCGTTACTGCATCCGTGTAAGATGTTTTCGATTTGCTGGAATCACTGTACCAGTCTTCCGCCGCCTGAATTTCAAGATGATCTGTATTGCGTGTGACCATAAGTTTGACTTCATCGGCGGTGCCAAAAGATACCAGTGCATCAGTATCATCAGCGATAGTTGCATTAATAAGGTTTACACTGTCGTCCATTGCAGAAAAGTGTGCAGCAATTTCATCTGCCGTTGGTTCTCTGTCTGCCATTCTACTCTCCTTTCAAGAGTTTAATTTCATCTTTTAGTTCATCAACCTGTGTTGACAGTTCTTTAATTGAGTTTATCATTGCCCAGAAGATTGGATCAGTATTAACAGTAAGCATTCCATAGTCATTCCGTTCTGTAACTGCTTCTGGGAATGGGATTTGTACATCCTGTGCGATGGCACTTGTTACTCTTTTATTCTGCGGCAACCCTTCAGCGCAACCTACAAACTCTGGAATCTCGTGAAGTTCTTCATCAGACTTGTAAAGGAAAGTTTTTGGATCAACCTGACAGATTTCCGCCAATCCCTTTGTGTTTGGTTGGATATCTTTTTTAATCCTTCGATCAGATGTCTGCGCCCAAGCTGTCCCGTTGTCACCTTTATAGACACTTCCACCCGCAACTACGAAGACGCTATTAACTCCTTTGGCTGTTCCGGGTCCAATTACAACCTCATGCCCTCCCACATCTGCTGCAGATGCTTGGGAAGACGAACCAAGATAAATAGAATTGCCGCCCCCACCAGTTGTCAGATTACTACCAGCGTTCAGACCTAAAAAGACGCCACCTGCTGCTGTTGTTACAGCACTAGCAGCACCAGAACCAATGGCTACATTACTAGCTCCCGTTGTTAATACCGTACATGCGTTTTGTCCTATTGCTACGTTGTTAGCCCCTTCAACAGCAGCATCCATAGTCCAGGCACCTATTGCAATATTGCTAAGACCTGTAGTAGCACCTCCCAAAGCATTATAACCAATCGCAATACTTGGGCCTGTACCACTACCACTTGCTGTCAATGCGGTAAGGGCATCATGTCCAATGGCAATACAGTTTTGAACGCCATCTACACCAGCATCCAGAGTATTACTACCAATAGCAATATTGCCAGTGGTGGTTGTTAATGCACCTAAAGCATTATCGCCCAGAGCTATATTGTTACTGCCAGACGTTATTGCGTCTCCACACTGATAACCTATGAGGACGTTTGAATCGCCTGAATTAATAGAAAGTCCCGCATCCTTACCTATCGCAACACAAAATTGGGAATCAGCAGCAGCAGCAAGAGCTTGATATCCAATACCAACCAAATGGTTTCCTGCTGTTGTACAAGTGGCAACAGCACCCTTACCAATGGCTACATTATTTGTTCCTGTTGTATTTGCACCTAGAGCATTCTGGCCGACTGCAACATTATTAGAAGCTGTTGTATTTGCATCTCCTGCTGCCTGACCAACAAAAGTGTTGTTGCCTCCCGTTTCATTTGCACCACCTGCTGCATCTCCAATGAATGTATTAGCACTTCCACTAGTGTTTGCATCACCACAATATGCACCAACATAGACGCAAGCAGTTCCGCCATTATGGTTATTACCAGCATTATATCCTATGGCAGTTATGGCTGATGCTTCATCTTCAGATGTAAGAGCATAAGCTCCTAACGCTGTGTTATTATTGCCCGTTGTAATTGCATCACCTGCTACATAGCCTACAACAACATTACCATCTCCTGTCGTAATTGCCGTGCCAGCTTCATCACCAACAGCTACGTTGTAGTTACCTCCTGACTCAATTGAGTTACCTGCATTGGCACCAGCAGCAAAGTTACTTGTTCCTGCTGTTGATTTTCTTATATCACCAGCAAATGTTGTATTACCACTACTGTCTATTATAACTCTATTTGCTCCAGCAGTTTCATCTCTAATATAAAAAGAATTTTCACCAGCAGCATGTGATGAACCTGCTACCGCTATTCCCCATGTATGATCTGTACTTTCTGCATTAGTAATTTTTATAACTGCTGCATCTGAACTATCTGTAATAAATGTACCAATTACTGCTGTTGTACCATTATTAAAAGTAAATGCTCCAGAAACCGATATAGCATTTTGTAAATGTATAGCTCCTGCAATTGTAACAGTAGAGTTAAATTGTGCAGCACCTGCTACTATCAAAGCACCTGATACTGATACATCATCTTCAAATTCAGCTTTACCTGTTGCTAAGAAAGTTCCACCAACTGATGTGTTGCCAGCTATATTAACAGCACCACTCACTGATACATCATCTTTAAAGATTGCTGCACCTGCAACTGTTACTGTCGAAGCAAAATGCGAAGCTCCACCCACACTTAATGTAGATGCAAGACTAACAGCACCAGCTATTGTTACAGTAGATGCAAAGTTTGTAGCACCACCTACACTTAATGTAGATGCAAGACTAACAGCACCTGCAATAGTTGTTGTACCACCTATATTTACATTACCACTTACAGATACATCATCCTCAAACTCTGCTTTACCCGTTGTCAGGAATGTTCCACCTATTGACGTATTTCCTGTTACATCAAGTGTACCTCCAACAGTTACATTACTCTTTAAAGCTGCTGCACCTACTACTGTTACTGTAGAAGCGAAGTTTGATGCTCCTCCGACACTTAATGTAGATGCTAAACTTACTGCTCCAGCTATGGTAGTGGTCCCGCCTATATTTACATTACCGCTTACTGATACGTGATTATCAAATGTAGCTGCTCCAGTAGCCATGAATGTACCGCCTACTGATGTATTCCCTGTTATATCAAGAGTACCACCTACTGTTACATTACTCTTCAGGGCTGCTGCACCTACTACAGTTACAGTAGAAGCAAGATTGGTTGCTCCACCTACACTAAGAGTAGAGGCTAGACTTACTGCACCTGTAACACTAAGAGTACCTCCTATAGATACATTACCACCTACAGCTAGATTACCTGATACTGATACATCACCATCATGGGTTATACCACCTGTTACAAATAATGTCCCACCTATTGATGTATTACCTGCTATGTCAAGTGTACCGCCTACTGTTACATTACTCTTCAGGGCGGCTGCACCTACTACTGTTACTGTCGAAGCGAAGTTTGAAGCTCCTCCAACACTTAATGTAGATGCTAGGCTAACTGCTCCAGCTATAGTCGTAGTCCCACCTATATTTACATTGCCACTTACAGATACATTATTATCAAAGGTAGCCGCACCAGTAGCCATGAATGTACCACCAACAGAAGTATTACCTGTTACATCCAGTGTACCGCCTACAGTTACATTACTTTTTAATGCTGCTGCTCCTACTACAGTCACAGTAGATGCAAAGGTAGCTGCACCTCCTATGGAAGCAGTACTTTGTAAGTGTGTAGCTCCTACTACAGTTACAGTGCTACCAAAATTAGCTGCACCTCCTACTGTTACTGTACTTTTCAGAGCGGCTGCTCCAACCACAGTTACTGTAGAAGCAAGATTGGTTGCTCCACCCACACTGAGAGTTGAGGCCAGACTTACAGCGCCTGCAACTGTTACAGTACCACCTATATTGGTATTACCGGATACTGAGACATTGGATTTGAATGTGGCTGCACCAACAACATTGGATGTTCCACTAACTGATAAAAGACCGCCTACGTGTATAAATCCTGATACAGATATATTATCAACAATACCTATAGAAGCTTTAACATTTGTCAGATTCGATCCATCACCATAGTAATAAGGTGCCGTTACATTGCCTCCGATGCAAACACCACCTTCAATAATCATGCTTCCGCTTACAGAAACATCATCTTTAAATGTGGCTTTGCCGACTGCTGTTAACAAACCACCAACACATACAGAGGTGGCTACATCGAGTCTGCCACTAACTGATACATCATTATTAAATTCTGTCTTGGATGTAAATGTACCTGCACCAGCTACATTGAAAGTACCTCCCACAGATACATTATTCTTCAGGATTGCTGAGTTTTCCACAGTAACAGTAGATTTGAATGTGGCTGCACCAACAGCCGTTACTGTACTTTGCAACTGTGCAGCACCTGCGACTGTTGCGGTTGATTCAAAGTGTGCAGCACCTCCTACTGTTACAGTAGAGCTAAATTGTGCAGCACCTCCTACTGTTAAAGCACCTGATACTGATACGTCATCCTCAAATTCTGCTTTACCTGTAGTCAGGAATGTACCACCAACAGAAGTATTACCGGCTACATCCAGTGTACCAGATACTGAGACATTGGATTTGAATGTGGCTGCACCTACTACTGTTACTGTTGAAGCAAAGTTAGAAGCTCCACCTACACTTAAAGTCGAGGCAAGACTTACTGCTCCAGCTATGGTAGTGGTTCCTCCTATATTTACATTACCACTTACTGATACATCATCTTTAAATGTTCCAGCACCTACTACTGTTACAGTAGATTGAAAAGAAGCTGCACCAACAACATTGGATGTACCACTGACTGATAAACTTGTTCCAATATTTACATATCCCGATGTAGATATATTAGCACCTACAACTATAGAAGCCGTAATATTTGTTAGATTTGAGCCATCTCCATAGAAAGTAGAAGCACATACTTTGTCATCCACATGAAGATTACCATCAAGAGATACATCACCATCAACACCCAAGTCTCCTGTAATCTGTATGGCATTGGTTGCTACCTTCAGGGCAGTCTTGGCTCCATCACCTGTCTGAACAGCTTTCAGGGAAGTATTTACACCAGTATTAGTTGAACCAGTAGAACTTGCAGAAGAGCTTACAAGTATAATCTGCTTATAAGTATCAGATATAAATTTAGTTGTTAGGTCTGTCATATTGTATTCCACCTGTTATCTGTTGAACCCCAAGCAGTTGTAGCTTCACTCCAGGTTAAAAATCTACCACCTGTATCAGGACGAGGATTGAGTATAGCTGGATTGTCCCTGACATCTGGTATCTTATTCTGAGGGTGATTCTTTAAATCAAACTGTCCTTCAAAATCTTCTGGACATACCAGCATTCCATAACTGTTCATTTGCATTACTCTATGCGGATATACAAACCCACATGTATCACACATTGCCAGAGCATTTTTGGTACTTGCCATTAAATAACTCTCAGCTTAGGTACTATACGCATAGAGGCTCTTTCTCTATCTTCTTCCATAGCTCTTGCTAACTTCTCTTCATAATTTCCTTTAAGCATTTGGATTCTTCCTGCTTCTACTCCTGGTCTTTTCATAGACATATAATAAGACAGACCACAAGTAAGAGGGGGTAAAAATCGTTTGGGAAGATCTGCATTCTGAATAGCTGACTTATTTACATCCTGCAACTCACTGAATATTTCCATCTTTAAAACATCTGTAGAGTTTTCTGGTATGGGCCATACAGACATGACCGGATTATCCCTGCCTCTCCTGATGGAGTACTGCATTGGTCTGCCTGTCTGAGTTTTATTAGGAATAAGAAGATATTCTTCAGGAGATATACGATTAAGCTGTATGTCTGTATTATCTCTATTAAGTACGACTTCCAGAGCATCTATGGTAGAAGATGAAAGATCATATGCAGTTGTACTGGCAGATACAGTTACAGAGGAAACTGAAGTTGTCCACAGAAGAACTCCTCTATTTTGCCAGTCTTTAAGCATAAGATTGATTGATCTACGTGCAGAAGCAGGCTCATGACCAAGAGTATCCTCACCCCCGATCATTTCCATTGCTTCCTGTATTACTTCATCTATATCCAGATTGAAGTCATATGTTCCAGAGACAGCCATTATTCTTCCTTACAGTCACAATTCTGACAGGAACAGTCACATTGTTCTTTATCACAATGGCAGTTACATCCACAATCATTACATTCTTGATCTGTCATTATCTTCCCACCTTTTTCATTGCTTCTTTATGAGCAGCCCCAAAAGTTTTTCCTTTTCGCATTGCTGATCTCATACTAGCCATATGTTTTTTTGTATGATGTTTAGCATGTTTCTTTAAAGTAGTTTGTTGTCTTACCGTTAGTTTCTTCATCAACATCTCCACCGTTTTCTGGCCTGTCTCAGTCTGCTCTTAGGATTTCCAGCAGCCTTTGGAAACTTCTTCATCTGTCCAGCAGATCTGGCACAATATGATTTACGTCTGGTTGCACGTTTTCCTGTAGGTTTCTTTTCTGTTACAGCAGTTTTAAGTTTAGAGCCTGGGTTTTGCCTGCGATATTTGGCAACACCCTTCCTGGTAAGTCCAGCACCACTCTTGGTGGGACGCTTATGCCCCCCTCCAATAGTCATGCCTTTCATATTACTTTTTTTTCGCTTTTGTACCATAAGTATATCTATATTTTTCCACCAGATAATTTACAAGAGCATTCCAGTAATCTTCAAAAATTTCGTAGTCTTCTTTTTCTGGTTTAACCTGATCATAATCAATTAAACTATAATCATTATAACCTTCTTCAATAGATTTTTCATATTTCCTGAGAAATGCTACACTCATTTAATAACCACGAAGGGCTTTTCCCCACCCACGTAAAGCAGCACGTTTGCGACTCTTGGCTTTTTTCTTTGTTTTCCTGACTTTACCACCATGTTTACGACCTTCATACTCAGGCTCATCATCTGCTCTAGTAATATCTAATGAACCTAACAAGTCTTTAAAGCTATATTCTTTAGGTGCGTCTTCTCCGCTTGGCCGGCCTGTCACAGGATCATAACCTTCCACATCATCGGCAATTCTTTTTTCTGTAACTTTCTCTTTCTTAGGTCCAGCTTTCTGAGCAGCCAGTGCAGCATCAAATCCCATTCCAGGTTTCGGTGCATCTGCATGTAAATCAGCAGAAGTAGTTTTAGGTTTTTTTCTAGGCTTAGGAAACGATACTGTTCCAACACCAGTTCGTTTTGGTGCATCTGCATGTAAATCAGCAGAAGTAGTTTTAGGTTTTCTTTTTCTACCACTAAACTCCTCTTCAGTAGGTATACGAATTTTACCAGTAAACTCCTCTTCTGTAGGTATACGACTTGGAGGAGGAGTTTTAGGTGTAGTCTTTGGACCTGTCATACCTGTTAAATCAAAGTCTGCTCCAGGTTTTGCTCTTGCTCCTCCTATTCCTTCTAGTGTATATGGAATATTTGCAGTAGCAGCAGGTTTTTTTTCTCTCTTTACTCTAGTACCAATATGCATAGCATCCTTTAAAGATAATCCACCTGTATCTGGTCCTCTACGTGCGCCACGATAACTATCTGATCGGCTAGTAGCAGCAGGTTTTATTACTTTAGTATCGGCAAATTCACCAGCCCTTCTTCTTGCTTTAGCAATTCTTTCTTTCTCAGCTTTAGCCCGTTCTCTTTTTCTAGCAGCAGCAGCACCAGGTTTAATAAGTTCAAGACCTTTAATTTCTTTTTCGGTTGGTGTTTTTATAGTTTTGAGTCTTTCTCTTTCTTTCTTTCTAGCGGCAGCCTTAGCTTTAAGTCTCCTATCTTGTTCCGCAGCAGCCTTACGTAATCTTGCCGCTCTATTACCTCTCCCTGCAATAGCATCAGCACCAGGTTTAATAAGTTCAAGATCTCTAATTTCTTCTTTGGTTGGTTTTTTTATAGTTTTGAGTCTGTCTCTTTCTTTCTTTCTAGTGGCAGCTTGCCTTTGTATATCTGCTAGTCTTTGCTCTGCCAAAGTTGGTTTTTTTACTGGACGTGCGGCTCTCGTTTTACCACTACCAGGAGCATCCATTTTAGAAGCTATAGCAGCAGTTTTTTTAGCAGTAGCTTTCCTGGCTTTGTCTTTAGCCATAGCTTCTCTGACAACTGAACTAACACTTTTTAAAGTTGGTGTGTCTTTTTTTAGCAGTTTCTTTGCTTCACTAACGACATTAGAAGGTTTTTCTCCTTTACCTGTTTTAGATGATGTTATTAGTTTTGATTTAGGATCTGGTTTAGCTGCTCGAACAGGTTTTGCTACTTCACCTTTCATTTTTCTTAGTCTTTTTTGATACGGTGCGAGCATTTTTTTCGACCCACCACCTTTTTTATACATTTCAATTAATTGTTCTAAACGCTTTATCTGACCTGGTGTTGCCATTTTACCTTCTCCCTTATCCCTTTTGATCAATCGTAGTTGTCTAGCTTCAGCAGATGGATCTACTCCTTCAGTAGGTCTTCCTCTTCTTTTTCTTTCTGCCGCACTCGCAGCCTTAACAAATGGTGAAGTTTGCCCAACACGACTTCTAATTTTTTTTACATAATTTCTAGTTTCTTTGGGAAGCTTTTCTTCATGACGACCCTGTTTAATCCACTCTTTAACTGCTCCTGGCCCCCAGTTATAAGCTCTCAGGGCATCCTCAGTATTTCCAAAAGTTTTCTTTAATGCAGTAAGGTATTCAGAAGCAAATTTTAAATTCTTTACTGGATCACGCATTTCAGCATCAGTTAAAGTTTTTCCATACATACCATGTGCATAGGTTTTTCGACCTTTGCTATCCTTACCACCTTTGGCAGTACCAGGCATAAGCTGTGCTAATCCTACAGCCCCTGATTTTTTATTTATGGCATCTGGATTTCCACTACTTTCTGCCATAACCAGTTGGGCCATAATTGGATGTTCTTTAAAAATTTTCTGAATAGCTGGCTCTTCCACCCAATCACGTCTAGCCATTTTTAATCCTCTATTTTAAAAGATTTGCCTTGCTGATAATCTTCATCAACAACGACATCCTGCGGTGGTCCCTTGACATCTGGTCCTTTACGAGCAGCACCGTAGCCCTGTCCTGTTGGTCTACCCACAATCTCATCCAGATTATGAGGACGCTTTATAAGTGTATGGGGTCCAAGCATCTTACTTCCCCTTTGCTTTCTTGAAGAACTTCTTCCAGATGACATAACCAGCTATACCGACAACAACAACAATAATTCCTGCTGTCATCCAGGGGCTACCCATATCTTCTACTGGAGTTGGTTCTGGCTGTGTCACTACAGCAGTTGTTTTATTATTCATGTTTATCTCCTTATGATAAATTTCTTAATACGTTTAGAACTGTTTGTGTTAGTGATCCACCATGTTTTCTTGATACTTGTATTGATGGTGGTCTAATTTTTTCATCGTCTGAATACGTCAAACCTGATTGTTGCCGTCCTGTTGGTAATAATGTTCCTAAGAATGCTTGTGGGCCAGGTCTAGGTGTAACTTCAGGTCTAGGCTTTCCAGGTCTAGGCATAACTTCAGGTCGGATTGGACCTACAGGATATGGGTTTTCTTGACCTGGCAGTGGCAACATAACAGGCGGTCTAGGCATATCTATAAGTTGTGGGAAATCAGGAGGTGGTCTATTAGGTGGTCCTGGCAACGGATATTCAGGTTGAGGCACTCTTGGTGGTTCTTGGACTGGTCCTGGTATATTTTTTGGACCCCAATCATGTAAACCTCCTCTAGGCATAACTTCAGGTTGAGGTAACTGAACAAGAGGATTATCAATAAGCCAATCCAGACCAGGAAAAGATGGTCTATCTGGTGGCATCATACCTGGCCACTCTTGCCCACTACTTTCCCACCCTCCACCACGAGGTAACGGATCAGCAGAACCACCTGTCGTATGGTACTCATATCCTCCTCCAGCTTTGGGCCGTCTATGATAACCCATTACCTGTGTTCCGACCATTCCACCCCCTTCCGGTCGTAGCTTACCAAATTCTCCATAACGATCCCATTCAGATTTTTGTTCTGGGGTCCAACTATCATACAGATCTTTTGTTGGTGCGGCAGCAAAAGGATTTACAGAAGCCAGACCTCCTTCTCTATATGGATTACCCGAACCCATACCCAGATGTAGTTGATCTAGTCTACGTTGTTCTTCTATTGGTAGGTTTGCACTATACTTCATTACTTTTTCTTTTGTCTACCTTTAGCAGCTAATTTCTGAAACTTTTTCTTTCCATACTTCTTGCGACCAATATATGCAGCAAGCGCCTTGGGATCTCTAGCCCCACCCTTTTTTAAACTCTTTGTCAGCTTCTTATATCTGGCACCACTACCAAGTTTAGGCTTACGTTTCTTTGGAGCTTTCATAATCTGTTGCCTTATGCTGGATCTGTTAATCATTAATCGTATATCATTCCAGTAATATTATTCCCATCAACAACTTTACCACCTATGGAACGATACTGGACTTTACCACCACCATATTTTTCAATTGGTTCTTTTCCTAGAATTTTGTCTTCAAAGGAAGTTGGCTTACCCTTTGGTTTTTTAATTTTAGGCGGCTTCCATCCTTCAGGACGTTTTTTAAACTTATCCCTTTTCGGTTTGATTATAGGTATTTCATGTGCCATTAACTTGCTCCCTGTATTAATGTGTCAGGACCACCACCAGGAGAGGCGGCTACTTCCATATCATCCTGTCTGGTCCTTCTCGCCTGATTACGTAATGTATCTATAGCAGCAGTATAGTATCCCTGCCATACCTGTAATGTATTCCAGTCTTTCATGTACATGGTAGCTTCAATCATGCAACCAGCAAACAGTGCATCATAGCAGTATTCACTAAAATAATTGGAAGTTGTTACACTTGTTCCTGTTGCAGAAGCAAGTGCCAGCGGCTGTGATTGTGTTTGAATTTCTACTGTTAGTGCAGATACCGGAGTAGGAACAATTCTGATACTTGAATTATTTCGTCTTGAATAATATCTGGGAGTTCCTGTGGATGCACTTACAGGCCAGTAATCATTGACATATTCTGTAGTTCTCTGTAGAAGATTGGTCGTACTTGTTCCGCTGCTAACTACATAGTTAACATTACGAACAATACGTGTTCTATCATTTAAAGAAACTGTTCCAGCATTACCAGATGATACTGAAATATTTGTAAATTCATCTAGTCCTACATCATCCAGATCCCTGATCATACGAAATTCTGTTCGCTTGACAAAAGCGGAAACCTGAGTAGCAAACTCCGTAGAGTCATTCTCTGTCGTATTGACAAGATCTGTCTTTAAATAAGCATAATTAGGCATGACTAGCCTAGCATTGCAGTAAGAACACAACCATCTGTAGGACCAGATACACTGACCACACCATAAACAGCTACACCAAGTTCTCCAATATAAATATCGCTGGCTTCATTTGCAGCTACCTGAAATTTAATTGCAGTACCTTCTGCCGTTTTGTTTGTGATCTGTCTCTGTCCCTTAATTGAATAGGAGCCAGCAGCAGTTGCCAGTGCATGTATTGCTATGATACGTGTGGTACTTGGAAGATTGGCATCAGCCGTTCCATTGCTTCCTACCGTTGTATCATCGTCTACATATGTAAGTACGGCATCCCCTGTAGCTATCGCAACTTTAATATTTGTTGACATGATATCTCCTTGTCAGTAAAGAGAGAGTGGCATTACACCACCCTCTCTCACCAGGTTGTTAGCCAGCGCTTCCGAAGAAACCACGCCAGTCAGAAACACCGAAGCTATAACGCTCCCGTGCCTTGAATCGCAGGTTTCCTGTATCGAAGTCAGGCTCCATCTTGGTCTGAAGTGGCGAACGAACAAACATTTTCGTTCCATTCGGCACATCGGTTTTCACAAACCATGCATCTGTATCGGTCAGACGACGGTTAATGTGATAACCTTCAGGAACCATACCCATATGACGGACAGCATTGATGGCATTTGTGTTGAAGCCACCAGAAGTAGCACCTGATGCAGCACTGGCTTGAGTATTGCCAGGGCTACTTAGTACACGATCTGCCACTGCCCAGTAGTCAACCGGGATATGGAGAGAAACCGCAGATGCACCTACCAGAATACCACGATCATCCTTGATCTTCTGAATAGATGTAAGTGCTGTTTCCAGGGTTGATTCTGCCAGATCAGACGCAGCCAGAAGGTTGCTCTGAAGTCCGTCAGAAATTGTCGGATGTGAGGCAGAGAAGAAAGCAGCATTATCACCAATAGTATCAGAGAAACCATTGTTGAAAATATTCGCTGCCTTAACCTGTTTGGTATTAGCCATTGCACGGGCAAGACCTTTTGCACGCAGTTTGGCAAACGTATCATACAGATTATCTTCCATTGCTTCTTCGGTGACAGCAAAGGCAAGAGCCACAGTCTCAGCCGTATAACGGGCTGTGTAGCTTTCCTGTGCGTCATCATAAGAAACGGAAGCACCTTCACCTTTCGTGGGGGCGGTACCGAAACCTGTGAAGAGGACTTCTTCTTCAAACGCCCTATCCGAGTTCTCTATTTCATAAAGAGGCTCAAGCTCATTATTTACCTCTCCATACTCCATTCCAAATACGGCGTTAAGACCGGGAAGGAGTTCTTTGCTAATACTAGCTCTATTAATAGCCATAATAAATCCTCCCTATTAAGCCGTTGAAGCTGTTGCAGTTACGTAACGGTCACGATGCTGGTTAATCCAGACTTCAACAATTGGATAGGCATCCGAATCCTTTTCATCAGGATACTTAGCTTTACCAATTACCCGTACCGCTGCCGTAGCTTCAGTTCCAGAAGCACCATCAAGGTAGTAACTTGACTGACCTGTGACCGTACTGCCTGAACTTGCAGTGGAGCTTACTGTTACGTTATAGTTCTTGACAATTGCCAACTCTGCTGCTGACAATGACAAGGACGCCTGTATGTAATAGGTCTGATCTGGATCAGTTATTACAAAGAATTTAATGTCCGTGGCACTTGTACTGCCGTTCCAGTAACGTGAGAACTTTGGTTCTCCATTTTCTACATACTGACAGCCCATGAAAACACCAGAGGCTTTAAGAGTTGCAGCAATGTAAGGTGATATCGTTGCAAAGTTTGCACCCGGCATAACGACGGGATCACCAGTGAAAATGCTATTACTGGGTGATTGCGCCTGCCCCGTTGAGGTAAGCGTAATCATGTCAGTGACAGCTTCATTATTGTAGCCGCCACCTTTCTTACGAGCAGGAATGAAACCACGAAATGCTTTAGTAGTAGACATGTTTCATCTCCTTGTTAATATAGGAGCTAGTCCTGAAAACTAGGTACTCGCCCCTTGGTTGTTACAGAACGACTCGAATTTGTAATGGGCATTCTGGAATCAGAACTCTTCATCAATTGTGCATTTACCGCATCCATCTGATCGTTAGCTTTCTGTTCATAGAACTTCCTTCGAGAGTTCACTTTACCGGCTGGCATTTTAACCAGGGCCACATCTCCACGACAAACTGCACCCTGATACCTGCCTTCATCCCGCACGAAGGATGTGAGAGCCATTTCTGGAACTTCATCTGGAGATACGAATTCCCATCCAAGCTGTAGTTTCTTACCTACATTTCCGATGTCGTCCTGACCTTTAATGGAGATGCGTATCCAACGAAGCGCCAGTCCATCATTATCAAATCGTGCTTCCACACTATCTGGAATAGTCAGCGCATTAGGTTCTTCAAAGGTCCAATTCTCTTCTCTCAGATTCTGTTCTCTCAGTGTCTCGCTACGTGTCTCATTTCGTGTTGTCATTTTTAGTTCCTCCACGTTCTAGTTTACAGTTGTATACTCGCCATCAGCCTGTGTAACTTTAAGCTTTTCGGCGGCATACTGTTCAAGTGGGATATTCCATTTCTGAGCCAGTCTCACATCTTCTTTTGAGAGCTTGACTTTTCTGTTGGAAGACGGGGACGAGCGTGAAGACCCCGATACCACTTGAGCAGGTTGTGACGTATTTGAAGCAACTTCTGCTTCAGTTTCCTGCACACGTTCATAATTTTGAGGGAAAGCATTTTGTAGCCTTCTGTCAACTTCGTTATAAAATTCTTCATCATCAGGACTATAACCTTCTCCTTTTAACTCTGCATCTATTGCCAGTGCAGCAGCCGTTCTAATTGTGTCTTTACCAAACCAGTCATTATCTGAAGCCCAGTTATTTGCTTTAGGATCGTAAGCTGGTGGACGGGCCTGTACTGGTGCAGCCTGTTGCTGTACTGGAACTTCCTCATAATTCATTTTGGCCGATCCAACAGTTTTCAGATCCGCCTGTGCATCATTCAGGGATTCCTGTGCCTGAAGAAGCTTTTCCTTATTTCCTTCTTCGAATGCTTCAAGATAAACCTGTCGAGCCAGTTCAACCTTGTCAGTAAGCTGTTTTTCCGAGGCGTCCAGACTAAGTTTATTTACATTATACAGTTCCTGATCTTTTTTTCCAAGGGTATGTGTCAAAGACTCATTCTGATCTATCAGTGACTGAATCTGTTCATCACGTTCCTTGCGCTGTCTTATAAGCTGACGTATTCTTTTTTCCGCACCCTTGGTTTCTATACCTTCCAGTTCTTTTGGAGTTTCTTCTTTCTGGGAAACTTCCTGTTCTGGAGGAGCAGTCTCTTCCGGGCTGCTATGAACTTCTTCTTCTACTTCGTATTCAACCTGATCCGAATCTTCTGCTGATTCAGGAATCTCAACTTCATTCCATTCTTCTTTTTCACTCATGTTACTCTCCGTTGTTAACGACACAAACGATTTACGTTTATTTATAGTACTATTATAGCATACTTTTTCCAGTTTCCCAAATCAGGAAGATCCTTTTCCCAGATTAAAAGTTGGATCAAGGTCTTTTGGATCTTCAACTTTCATGATAATCTGATCATCAAAGAGAAGAATCAGGCGAACACCCTTGTAAAAAAGCTTTGTTCCTGCATGTTTTCCATAACATACATGATCACCTACATTACACCATGCACCACTTGGAAACTTGTCCTTATCCATATAGGCAAGATCACCCAGAGCAAGTACATGCGCTACTGTAGTCAGATATGACATGTCATCCCTGGTTGAATCTGGTATGAATATACCACCTTTGGTTACACTTTTTACTGATACGGGGCGAACCAGTACATGAAATCCCGGTAAATTGGGAAGTGGGCTTGGATCTGGAGATTCTTCCAGATCTGTAATCCACATATCATTCTTGATTGCACCACCTAAACCTACCTGTTGCATATTATTCTTCATCCTCTCTGTACATGCGTTTTTTAATAATGTCTGTTAAGTTATCTCTGGCCCATTCTATTCCAGATATGGACCCAACTAGTTGACGATAGTGAGCATAATCTTCTGCCAGACCACTACTGAGAGTAAGCCTGAGATTATTTATTTCTGTATTATACTCACTTACCACTTCATCCCAGATATCCATACCTAGTCGTAAATGGAACTCTTGCGACTACGTTTTTTAGGATCAGGCATCTTAAAGGAAGACTCCTCAAATTTATCCAGTGAAGACCGCATTGATCGTGGTCCCCATACAGCAGGTTCTTTAAAGGGATCTCCAAAACTTTTATCGGTATCCTTTACATGATCAGGATACCCTTTACCTTTCTGCATCATTTTTCATCTCCTTCTGTTGTGCAATAGCCATCTTGACAAGGGCATCAAGACCCTTTATATCAAGTTCTTTATTGTCTTTGGTCTGTGAATCAAACATATCTTTCAGGACGTTCATGACTTCTTTTTCGTCTTCCTTGTTCATCTTGAATTCTTCTATGGCAGCTTTACCCATAATCTCTATTTCTTTTATTCTTTCCTTGCTGCTTCTGTCTGCTTCAGATTTCTCCCGTTTGAAGTTATCAGCGGAACTGGTCTTGAGCATACCAATAATCTGTTCATTTTCTTCAAGTTCAAGTTTCTTGTTCTTTAGTTCAAGCTCGGCTGCATTTGTCATGGTATCTGACTGAAGTTTCTGTTTCTCCAGTTCAACCTTGGCCTGTTCAAGAGAAACAAGCTGCTGTTCTGGAGACTGTGCCTGTCCCATTGCCTGATTGGCATTCATGACCTGTTGGGCTGCTTCAGCCATTGCCATCTCTACTGCTGATGGATCTTTAGCTGCCTGTGGATTCTGCTGCATCATCTGCTGGGTAATACCACTCATCTGCTCCTGATACTTCATTACAGAGTGTTCCTGTATGTTAGCCTGTAATATGGGAGCTATTCTTTGCATGATAGGATTACCACCATTCATGGGATCTTGAAGGTAGGCCATCTTTACCTGTATGTGAGCATCATGATTCTGACCTGGAAAAGCTGCGATGGGTACACCCTTTGTTGAAGCCATAATATCTGATACGGGGTCCATTGGCTTTGGTTCAATCTTGGGTGGCAGTATCTCTTCCACATTAGGCATGTTGGCAGCATTGAGTATTGTACGATTCAATGCTTCAAGATTGAACATACCGGGTGGAGACTGCTGTGCCATTTGCAGGGCCATGTTAGCCATCATCATGCGATGTGCGTTGGATGGAATGTTGGGATCGGATACCGGAATAATATCTACACGACCATCAAAATCTTTCCTGAAAATACTTCTGTCTTCGTAGGGAATATCATAGGGGTATTCTTCTGGAAGATATTCATAATCTATTCTGGCAAGAATTTTAAATTCATCTTTCTGCGATTTGTGCAGACGCTTGTGTATGGCTGTGAAGAATTTACTGGATGCTTCCAGAAGTGCCATTGTGGTGCCAACAGGTCCATAGGAGGCAGCATCAGAGATAACCTGCTCTGTGCTGTCCGCAAACTTCTGACCAGCAGTAGCTACGAAATTCAACATCTGGAATAGAGTAGAGGAAGGCTCTTTATAGGGAAGGGGAACAATAGCCTTTGATAAATCTACACCAGTTGCTTCAACCTCCTTGAACTCGCCGGGAGCTATAGGTTCGTTGTCACCAACCATCCTAACTCCCTTGGCCTTAAACCCTCCCGGTAAATTGGCAAACTGCCCAGCATCTATAAGGGAACGCATAGCTGCTGTAGCACTCATTGTGAGATTGCCAAGGAAGTGTATAAGGCCCAGGCCGTAAAAACCAAAGCCGGGAACAAATCTATAATGCACAAAATGGCTTACTTTTTCTTTGTTCACATCATCTTGCTTGTAGTTTCTACGGATACTTAGTATCTGTCTGGACTGTTGTTCGACAGTTACAATATAGGGTAATGCTTCTTCTTCATCTTCAATTGTAAGATAACAGTGCTGTTCCAGAAGAATATACTGGGGATCATGATCAGAAGATGGAGACAACCCAAGAATAGTATCCATTTTCTCTGTGAAGGGCATGATGTTTGTTGAGGATGGGGTGGGAAGATCCACCTCCTGATAAACACCAGCCCTGATATCTCTTGCTATCTCAACAGGACTTCTGTAAATTACATGTGTGTAACGATCTGCATTTGCAAGATCAGTTGCATAATAGGAAACATAGAACTGATCTATGGGTATGAATTCTGAATGTGGTCTCTTGGTTGTGGCATCATAGTACAGTTTCTTGAAGGCAGATCCAATCAGTGGGAGATGGAAAAGCATTCTTTCAAATTCATCAAAGTATTCCGGCATCTGCTCGGTAAGCTGGTAGTTCATGAAGTTCTGTACACGATTGGACTGTAACTCCTTCTCTGGAGTTGACTTGCCAAATATCCTGGTCTTGACAGGACCACTTGTAGGAAAGAGTTCACCTGAAGCCTTGGACTGAAACTTGACTGCCGACTCTATGAGGAGGGGATGGACAGCCGTACATGCACCATCAAAGGGTTCAGTTCCCGGTTCAAGTTTAAGACCAAGAAGATCAAAGCCCCTTTCAAACATGGACTCCCAGTCTCCCCTGGAATCTTTATCAGCTTCAAAGTTTTCTATGACATCACTGGCTATGTCTACAAGTTCAGCATCTTCCAGTGTTTCTGAAAGATCACCATACCATTCTGCAATATCTTCCGAAGCTTCCATTTCTACATTTTCTTCTGAGAAATCCACTATGATTCCTCCATCAGAAGGATCTACTTCAAAGGTAGCTTCTGATGTACTCTCCATATCAGCCATAGGAACTACATTACTTACTTCTTCCGGCATTGTTTCAAAAGGATTTCTTTCGGTTGCCATTATACTGAACCTCTCCTACCATAAGCCTGTTCTAAAATATCTGGCAATCCGGTCTGCTCAACCTCATCACCATACATATCTTTTAATATTCTCCGATATTCAGGTTTTAAGTCCTGAAACCAGTTCTCTTCATCAACTTCTTCTTCATCATCAAACAGCTTTGTTATTAAAGCTTTATATTTAGTATCATCATCTTCTTCTTCCTGTTCTACTGGTGGGAAATCTTCTTCTGACATTGTATCTTCATCAAAAGAAGGATGATCTACATCATGTACATCGGTACTCATTTCATCTGGGTCCATATGATCATATTCAGATCTGCTCTTACCTCCAAGCCAACCTGCTATTGTTTCAGTGCCTGTTTGTGATGGATCTTTTGCACCAAAGGCATGTTCGCCAAGAGATCTTCCTGTTGTTAAATGAGACACTAGATTAGGCACCATACCAAAAGGAGAAACAGCCGCCACTTTATTTGCTAACATAGAAAGAAAAGTATTTAAATATGATGTACCTAACGGTGATCCTGTTTCAATACCCCATGCAGAACCAGGACCAGTTGGATCTATACTTGGATCTGTATACGATGCTGTTTCACCATACTCTCCCATATCAATACCACCACCCATTGAAGCATCAGCACCAGTACCATAATCTTCACCAAGACCAGCTTCATCTCCTACACCAATATATGCTGGGATTCCTCCAGTTCCTTCAACTGGTTTACCCAGACCGCCTAATCGTTGAAGAATATCACCCTCACCAGGAGTAATATAGGACAACTCATGAGGTTGACCCTTGATACTTATATTTTTTTGTACGGAAGATAGGCCACCATCCATAGGTATTGCAATGTTGAAAGGACCAGCCTGTATTCTTACAGGATCTGGTTTTCTCTCAGACATTTCCATAGCTCTTTGAGCAGCCAATGAAAATAAACCTGCCATTTATTGTGTTCCCTTTTTAAATCGTGCTACTATTATAACATACTTTCAATGATTCCCCAAATCTTTACTAGACATTCCAGTATGTAGCTTTCTTTTTTCTTCCTTCATCTTCATATTCAGGATCGTCTGGATGTGTCAGATGCCATGAATCTTTAAGGTAATGTACCGCCATTGTGAGGGCATCCACCTGATCATCATGAGCCGCATTTGGAAACCTTATGAGTTCTTCTATGAGATCGTCAGCCCACTTCTTGCCCTTGGGTACCCACAGCCTGCCGGATTCCATAATGGGTGTAGCTGCATAAACTCTGGATACCTTGTCACGATCAGGAAGATACTCCATGACCGGAAGTCCTGCACGGCGCATGTCCTGTATGAGAGACTGTCCAGATGCTTTCTTTTCAACCATACATACATCAGGCTTGTGTTCCTTATAGAGCTTCTGGGCTATCTTCCTGAGTTCAGGATATTCAAATCTTCCCTTGATGTTACCAAGTAATATCAGATGTGGTGCAAAGTCTTCAAAGCCTTCTTCATTCTGGTTATACTGATAGAATATACCCCATGTCTGTATGACACTGTAGTCAGCCGTGGTAGCTGTGGAGAAGGCTGTATCGAATGTCTGTATCAGAAATTCACAGTCGGGAGGCTCAGGATCTTCCCAATCCTGTATCCATTTCTTTTTTATGAGTCCTCCTTCTTCAGGAGTAGGATCTTGCATGTAGAGAGCATTCCAGTATCTTGCTCCGTTGGATGCCTTTATTTCATTCTCGTCTATTTTCAGAACACTCTCAGGCTTCCACTCAGGAAAGTAGCTGCTACCTACAGGCATATCCAGTAGCTCTGAAGCTTCCTCGTCCAGCCATGCTGGTATTCTTACGACATCCCAGGGTATTGTTTCATAGTCTGACATGTTCTCCTGCTGCTTCAGAAGCCATCCACACAGATCATCATAGTGATATCTGGTATTGATTATGACAATGGAACCACCAGGCATGATACGGGTTCTGAGTCCTGCTGGATACCACTCCTTTATGAAGCGCCTGCCTGCACTTGAGATGGCATCTTCCTCAGACATTGCATCATCAAGTATTGCTACGTGTGCGCCACGACCAGCAATCTGGGATCGGACACCAGCAGCATAATAGGTTCCATTCTGGTTTGTCTTCCACTTGCCAGCAGCACGGACATCACTTCTGAGAGAGACACCCCTGAAGATCTTCTGGAACTCCTCCATGTTTACTATGTCTCTTACTGATCTGCCAAAGTCACTGGCCAGTTGATCACTATGGGAAATAGTCAATAGTTCATCTTCAGGGTTTCTGCCTATGTACCATGCAGGAAACAGCTTGGAACATATAACAGACTTGGAAGACCTTGGAGGAAGAAAGACCATCAGTCTTTTTATTTCTCCATCTTCCACCTTCTGTAGTTTCTCAGAGATAACTTCTATGTGACGACCCATCCTGAAGCCAGACACAAGAGTAGGAGCCATCAGTCTTACAAACGAAAGGAAGTCATCATTACACTGTAGCTCAACCTGATTGGAGAGGAGACCCTCCAGATTAATATAGGACTCTATATAGTTATTATTTAAATTTTCCATAATACTATTCTACACTATAATTAATAAAACTATAAAAAAATATTTAATATTATTTTTAATATTTTATAGTATATATTATACACTATAATTAATAAAGCTACGAATAAAATATAAAAATATTTTATAATACTTTATAGTTCCGACTTTTGTTTTATGATTATGACCCTGTTATTTTAGATTTTCAAAGGTTGCTTCCTTATTATATATATTATGCGGGCGGGAGCATTTTTCGACCCCGTGCTGTTGTTTTTTTGAAGTCTGGCAATCCCTGGATTTTAACAGATACCTTGCAACCCGTGTATATGCACGCTGCAATCCTGTGTATCTACATCGATTGTGACGATTTGACCTGTTTCTCGTCGTTCCCAGGTTAGTACACAGGTTACAGCTAGGCAGTCTCTAATGTTTCTGTCATTCCTGTTTTCAACCCTGGACGATTTTCCGCCATTAATAGGTATATAAAAATTGGCGAATGATGATTGAAAAAATAATTTAATTATTTTGGAACATTTTTCCGATTGGTTCGTCTATTAGGTATAACTTAACCTATGAAAGCTTTTACCCATGAACAACAAACAAAATTCCGATATCAAAAAAATCCTGGCAAAACTCATCTCCTATCATAAGTCCGGCATCCCTAGCCAGTACTGGGCAAGACTTATAGCCCTGGAAAAATAAACATTTGACAAGTGTTGTCGTGGGGCTTAAAACTTGGTCTCACGGCAACACACAACTATGGAGTTTTAAAAATGACCACAACATCCACAAACAAAACACTGTCTGCCGACGACATTAAATACGGCAAGCGCTGGCAAGTAATCTTCACAACCGCCGATGGCAGTAGTCTTTGCCGAGAAACTGCGCCATCCTCTATCGTAACATATAGCGAAGCCAAGGCATGGGTAGACAATTTACAGCCCGATTCATATGTTCGAGATTTGATTGCTGGCCATCGCCTGGAGGTATTTTAAAATGAACAATCAACAACACGCCGAAAAAGTTTTATATATCTGGGCTTGCGGCGAACTATCAACAGCCCAGGCCAAGGCCAAATGCTTGAAGCTTGGCTATCAAATCGATTTCCGCCGGGCTGAGAGGTGGCATTGGATTGAAGCGTTGAACCTGAAAACTCAAAATTATGAAATCCTGGAGGTTTAGAACATGCTCATAAAAACCAAAAAACAAGCCGGTGAGATTGCCGGCACCCTTTCTTTCCCGTCAAAAATGCCGGGCTTTGGTTATGGTCTACCAGCAGCCGGTGGCGACTTTGTACCGGAAATATGTGCCCAATATGGTTGGGATGTTCCTAGCACGTTCGGTTGTCCCATTGGCGGTATCCTGGCAAAGCTTGAGGGTTCAACGTGCTATGGTTGCTACGCCAACGGTAGAGGTAACTACACATACCCTTCAGTACAAATTGCCCAGACTAAGCGGGTAGTTGGCGTTCATAAGGCAGAATGGGCTGATGCAATGGTCTACCTGATTGAAAAACATTTCGACAGACTGTTTGCAGAAAACCTGGAAGATGAAATAGACTTCTTTTTCTGTAATGAACACCGAATGCCTACCCAAACCGAAACTCGGGACCTGGAGAAACTTGCCAACCACAATTCTGCCTTTTTTAGATGGCATGACAGTGGCGACGTTATGGGAATGTGGCACCTACACAAAATATTCGAGGTTTGCAACCGCACCCCATACCTCAAGCATTGGTTGCCTACCAGAGAGACAACGGTTGTTCTCAAGTCTACCAGGGAAACGCCAGACAATCTGTTAATCCGGCATAGTGCCCAGAAAGTAGACGGACCATTACCTAGAAGGGTAGACTACATGTCGGCAGTCACAATGGGCGACGAATGGAATTGTCACGCACCAGCAAACAACAACGAGTGCGGCCCATGTCGGAAGTGTTGGGAGCCTGTAAAGCTTATCACATACCCGCTACACTAGGGATTTGACAACCCTGGAATTTTAGTTTAAGACTGTACTTCACAACCAACGAATGGAGATTGCAAAATGACTAAACTAATGGACGATAAAAGAATCAAAAAATTCACCCCACTGGAATTTAAAAATCTGCCCAGGTATCCGAACGGGGATTTACACATTGATTTTTGGGCTGAGGATTTTATCTGGTTAACCGATCACCAGAAAACCAGGATCTCTAACGACGACCGGTCCAGGCTAGAGGATTATGAAGAGGACCTGGCCTGCCTCATGGTTGAGGTAGCAAGAGATATTAGGGCAGAACTTGATAAAATGGAGGGTTAACCAATGTTTGAAAAACATTTTTGGGATCGATATACGGATAATTTTTTTGCAACCGTTAAGGCCGACGACCCTGATCTATATGCGAAAATTGAACACCAGTTCAAGCTTGGCCAAGGCCAGCAGGTTATTGACTTACTATGGGAAGTAATCAAAAACGATAAGAGCCTGGGAATTACGATAGAGACAGAACGCCCAGGCTTTACGTCCACCACCACCATAAAAATGGAAACTGAAAAATGAAAAACCTTAGCAGAAAGCCCACTTGGGAATTGCGAAACATGATCCGGGCGTTATCGTTCCACAGGTGGCTGAATACCCCGGAAGAAAGTCAACGCCTGGCCCTGGCCAAGCAGGAATTGGATCGTCGAAACAAAAACGGTTTT
>VTLG01002601.1_pt1 | contig 23841 bp, 30 predicted proteins | sample 4694571 | NCBI WGS metagenome assembly VTLG01 (sample SAMN12604809, study PRJNA352737) | marine metagenome | biome: ENVO:00000447; feature: ENVO:00000209|ENVO:00000569|ENVO:01000036; material: ENVO:00002151; isolation source: viral sequences binned using virsorter ...
ACTAGAACAAAAGCAACCGAGAAATCTCGATGACATAAAGGTTTACTGAAGGACCGGAGGGTTACACTCGTTACGCAACTGGTAACAGGAATGACACTACGGGCACGCCTACCCAAAGAGTGAGGATTTGAATTGCACGATACACTGGAGCAACATCTTTGACGAGATGCCAGTCCCTGCACGGACGAACATTAGGACTTGAGGAGTAGGTTCGGAACTAGCAAATGCCCACGCAGTTCCGGCACACGGGCAACTAGAGCCATATCTAGGGAGAGTGGGCGCACTGAAAAAATAGGTGCGTTTGGGGTCCAAGACGTAAACAGATCTTAGAAATACTACAGGTTCCGCCTAGAGCCATTCGTGAGTTAGCGTCAACTAACCACACGAATGGGTAGGTAGTCTTTGCCAGAAACAAGTCAGACGATTAGAATAGGACTATGCAGACACGAAAAGAACTAGAGGACTGGTACGATACCCCAGACCCTTGGGAGTACGAGACTACCCCAGACGACCTATATCGGAAAAATTTTTACCTTGCCGTACTGGAGGATGTCGGACCCTACTTCAGCAAGGCTCTAGATATTGGAGCAGGACAAGGGTGGATTACCAAAGATCTCCCAGCCGTTGAGGTACATGGCTTTGAACTCAGCGATTTAGCAGCGTCCAGATTTCCAGAGCACGTCGAACGTGTAAACACCGTGCACCAAAAATACGATCTAATTCTGGCCACTGGAGTCCTCTATGAGCAGTACGATCATGCTGGCATCAACCAAATGATTCATGACGGATCTTCCGAAACACACGGAACAATGGTTATGGTTGCGGGCATAAAAGACTGGTTAAAACCTTACGGGTTTGGTAGACGCATACGTCACTTTGAAATACTGTACAGAGAGTACACACATGTAATTGATGTTTGGGAGTACGCATGAGACTAGCACACAATATTGGAACTGAAGAACACTCAAACTATCACACCCGTGAGCAGATTCTTGCTTGTGAAGAACCTATCGGATTTGATGGGGTCTACAGAAACGTGTATGAAAATCAAGACGTTTTACAAAACAAAAGTGGGATAATGTTTGTCATGGGAAACTTCATGGGGAAAGATAACGAGTTTGACTTAGAGCATGTGCCAAAACTAGAGGAATACTGCACCCTTTCTGAAGTGAAGCAACTCTGTGCGCTGTATGACTTTCAAATCGGTTGGCACACATGGTCACACCGAGATCTAACGACTCTATCAGACCGAGAAATTATTCAAGAGATTACAGCCCCTTTTCCAACGAAACTCTTGCGCTACCCTCATGGAAACTATAATGACAGAGTAGTTGAACTGGTGAAGCAAGCAGGTTACGAAAAAGCCTACTCGGTAACTCAAGGAGTCCAAAATGAACTAGCCCACGACGCACAATACAAGATTTATAGCGACTATGTACCGTTCATCTAGAAAACAACAACTTGAAGAAAACGGAATTGTCGTCATTCCAAACGTTTTCACAAAACGGGAATGCGAGATGATCAAACTTCAATCCTACTTGGTTGAAGATCAAGAAATTGTGGAATCAGGATACCCGCATGTCCCAAGCGAACAAGCATACAACAAAAAGTCTCTAATATTCTTCCCATGTTTAGCAAACCACTACTTGAATCAGATTAGAACAGACGAGCGAATGATCGCAATAGTAAAAGAGTTCTTGGGAGACAATGTTAAACAGATAAACAATCAAGTTTACTTTAGAGAAGCAGGAGACCTTGATACCTTTGCGTGGCATAGAGACACCATATTCAGGGAAAGTTCTCAGTTCGCACAAACCGTAGAAACTGACTACCTCCAAACGATCATAGCAATAGACGACATAACTGAAGAAAATGGCGCAGTTGAATTTATCGAAGGCTCCCACAAGTGGCCCAACTTTGACACACCAGAGAATCTACGAAAATTTGAAAGAGCAAATCTATCTGGCACTAAGTATCTTGCCAGAAAAGGAGACGTAATGATTTGGTCGGTCAAAATCGTCCACGGAAGTGAAGCAAACTCTTCTGACGAACCTAGGATGACATACATGAACGGCTTCTGCAAATCAGAAAGCGTAGTTGATTATCCTGACTATCTCGTAAATGGAACAGTTGTTCCCCTCATCAATCCAGAAAGGATTCCGTAATGTTAACAGTTGTGGTAGCATCATACTACTATGGGCACCTTGCGGCACACTGTATTGAAAGCCTATTGTCCCAGACCGTTCAGCCAGAAAAAATTCTTTTTGTGGATGACGGTGTTGGTGACTGTGATCACCTACCAAAAGTTTACCCAGAAGTTGAATACACGCTCCGAAAAGAAAACCTAGGGACCGTTGATAACTTCCAAGACATGCTCATGAAAGTTGACACTGAGTACACCATGTTCCTTGGGGCAGACAACTGGTTAAGATCAGACGCAGTTGAAACCTTACTAGAACAAGACACGGATATCGTCACATACCATGTCATGGTTACGGGTGAACATAAAATGGGCCATAGAGATGCGAAAGAGGAAAACATTGTTGATGGCGATGTTTACTGGCAGTGGGATGGGCATCACGGATCAATGATGTACAGAACCTCTATCGGACAACAAGCCGGATACAAAAGGCACGAGGACTTTCCAGAGGGAGACGCTGCTTGTGAAGATTGGGCACTGTGGGACAAGATGCTTGAACTAGGAGCAACCGTTTCACACGTTGAAGAGCCACTACTGTACTACAGGCGTCACCGAGAGAACTTTATCGACTGTAAAATTAAGCAGTAATAATCTTCTGTACCTGTTGGGCATCTAAAAAGACAGTGGCAGTTCCTCCCAAAAGATCAACTTGATCCATAGATACATTGAAGTGCGATGCCAAAGTTGCACGGGTTTTAAGTTCACTCATTACATCCACTTCTTCCAGCAACCCGTCCTCTGAAAAAACTTCGATAAGAGTTTTAGGCTTAGGAGTTAGGCACTCTTTACAACAAAGTTTATCTTCACCAATCTTCGGTTTACGCTTTGATTCAATTGAATGACCACATTCAAGAACAATATGCCAACTTGTTTTACCGTATTCACCAATACGGACAGCCTCTGTAACTAAGCGCTTTGGTCCACGTTTGCTCATAAAAGTATACTAGCCCAACCCTTGACCAAGTGCAATAAGGGCCATACAATAGAAACATGGATAAAGATAAACTTTTAGAAGACGCAATGAGCCAGATTGAAAAGCAGTTTGGCGCAGGAACATTAATGAGATTAGGCGATGCCGCTACGATGGAGGTTGAAACAGTATCAACTGGCTCAATCGCCTTAGATTTGGCACTAGGTGTTGGTGGACTCCCGAAAGGTAGAGTCACTGAGATTTTCGGTCCAGAGTCATCTGGCAAAACTACACTCGCTCTTCATGTTGTTGCGGAAGCACAAAAACTAGGTGGCAAGTGTGCATTCATTGATGCGGAGCACGCACTTGATCCGATTTACGCCGAAGCAATTGGCTGTGATGTAAACGACTTGCTGGTTTCACAACCAGACACGGGCGAGCAAGCGCTGACGATCACAAATAAACTGATTGAATCAGGCGCACTAGATGTTATCGTTGTAGACTCAGTTGCTGCCCTAACTCCCGCAAAAGAAATTGAAGGAGAGATGGGTGACAGTTTCGTAGGTCTACACGCACGACTCATGTCTCAAGCAATGCGAAAGATTGTAGCAAACTTGAACAACTCCAAAACAATTCTTATCTTGATTAATCAGTTAAGAGAAAAAATTGGTGTTATGTTTGGTTCCCCCGAAGTAACAACAGGCGGAAAAGCAATTAAATTTTATTCTTCTGTTCGCCTAGACATCCGACGAATTGAAACACTCAAAGCAGACGGTGAAGCATCAGGAAACAAGACACGAGTTAAGGTAGTCAAGAATAAAGTCGCCCCTCCGTTCAGGCAGGCAGAGTTTGAAATCACCTACGGTGAAGGAATTAGTCGAACCGGTGACATTGTTGACATTGCGGCTGAGATAGGTATCATTGACAAGAAGGGTGCGTGGTACGCATACCAAGGCGAAAACATTGGACAAGGTAGAGTAAATACCAAGATCTTCTTAGATGAGAATCCTGAGATTCGTGAGACAATTGCGGACACAATTTACTCAAGTATCCTGACTGACTAAAAATAGTTGTTTGACATTTGTAATAACCTGTGCTAAGGTGGTTAGTAAACCAATTAATACAGGAGGCCATAATGGCTAAACTTACAAACAGGAAAAAAGCAAAACCACAGGAAGCGTATCATTGGCTACCTGAAGAAGAGCGACCCATTGAGTTGGAAAGCCTTAAACTTGAAGGCTTTAGATTCCCTTTGGAAAAAGATCGAGTGTTCAAAGTTAATACTCGTATGAAAACGAATGCGAGAGGTTGGTGGAAAGTCACTACTATTGAGCAGTGGCCGGACGGAACTATCTGCGTGAACGCTTGGTGGTCCACGTCACGTCATTACTCAGAGAAAGCGCACGCCATGTTTCGAGCATGTTTTCCAGAAGAGATCAAGTCAATCACTAAAGATGTAGTGCCAGGTAAAGGACACTTCCCTAAACGAGTTACTAAGTAACGTAAAAATCCCCCGCCCAGTTTTGGACGGGGGATCTTTTCTTCAGTTAGTGAGAAGGTAAACAAAAGAAGTAAAAAACCCTTACCCCTAACTTAAAATTATTATAAGCCTCTTGCTTGAAAAAATCAAGCAGCGGCTCGCTCAAAATCAGATAACTGAAGTTGAGTTTTTATCACCGACTTTTGTAGCGACAAGTGACTTAGCAACTGAGAATGCAGCGGCCACAGCAGCGGTAGCAGCACCCTTAGCGGAACTAAGGTCGGTTACGACGAACATTGCAAAGAACGTCTGTACAAATGTCATAGCAGACCGCTCGGCGGCTTGCTTGATGATATCCAAATTAATCTCTGGCATTAACTTTCTCCTTGTTAGGGGATAGAACAGAGGAATTCTCCTCTGCGTATATTCTACAGCACCTTTACTGGAGATGTCTAGTAACGTTTAGATAAAAGTTTATCTAAGATTTACTAATTTGTGATATCGGATTTTGGTGCATTAAATGCACTGTCAATCTCTGCTTTAGTAAGAACACCATCATCTGCATACGCAGCAGCCAACTTCTGGATAACAGCAGCCGTCGAAGTTATGCCCGCAAGGAGCGCCGCCTTATATGGATCAATGCCACCGATCAAACTTGAGCCACCAATTATTGCCATGGCGTTCATACAGAACACCGCACCAATACGCCCAATAGTGTTCCACAGCATGTCAGTCGTTGCTTTCATCTTCTCTCTCATCATCTACATAGTCTAATATGGTTCCAATCAAGTGTAGTGCAAGACCGGCAAAAGATATATATATTCCCTGCCTTAAAGTCGTTGAACTCAAAGTGATCAAAACCAATCCGGTCCCGGCTAAAGTCCACCCAAGGTAAGCAAACTCTCTAAATACCCTGCGTACACCACCAATTACCAGTTTCCCTATTTTTGTTAATTTCTGTTTCATAGCACCTCCTTACTTACCTCGTGCACTTGCTCTTGCTTTCGCTCTCTTACCGCCGCCTGAAGGTCCACTGCCTCCGCCACCAGATCCGCCACCTGAACCACCGCCACCTGAAGGACCTGAAGGACCAGCAGATGTTGCAGCAGTGGCAACGGTTACGGCTGCGGCAGCAGCAACAACGGTACGACGGGTTTCTGTGTCAACAACAGAACCTTCAGCAATATAATCGTTGAATGCTTCACTATCAAAGATATCTACTTCTTCCTCAAACTGAGCCTTAACTGAATCATCTGCTTCGTTAACGGCTTGAACAAACACCTGAACAGCCGCACCGTCTTCTTCAACGATCTGCTCAAAGACATCTTCGTTCTCTAGAAGTTCTTCAATCTCTTCTTCAGTTACCTCACCGTCAACAACATCAAGGAAGTCTTCAGCGAACTCCTCGTCAATCTCATCCAAATCCTCAATCACCTTTTCTTCTGCTACGTCAATCTCAGCAAGATCGACACCTTCAATGTCAAGACCAAGGTCGTTTAGTTCTAAAGCAAGTTCTCTCTCTTCTTCTTCGACCTCAAACTCTTCAAAGAACTCTTCCGCCGATAGAGGTTCACCAGTGTCTTCGTCAATAAACTCAAATACAACTTCTTCGCCATCAATCAAAACAGTTTCAATAGGAACATTCGGATCAAGAGGGTCAGGGTCCTCCCTGTCTAATACACCATCACCATCGCAGTCTTCTATGAACTCACACCCAAACTCTTCTTCAGCGTCAAACACTCCGTCTCCGTCGTTGTCAATAGTCAAGAATGGCGAGTCTGGATCAAGTGGGTCAATGTCGTCAAAGTCAACAATACCATCAAAGTCACAGTCAGGATTATTGATACATTCCTCAAACTCTTCTTGGTCAAACACCAAGTCACCATCAGAGTCAATCGTTAAGAAAGGAACATCAGGATCAAAGTCGTCAGGATCAAATGAGTCAAAAGTTCCGTCAAAGTCACAGTCAACTAAACCCTCACAGCCTTCCTCTTCTCCCCTATCAAACACTCCATCATTATCAGTGTCTATAGTCCAGACTGGAACGTCTGGGTCTCTATCGTTAGGATCATCTCTGTCTCCTGTACCATCGTTATCACAGTCAACGTCCCAAACGCACCCTTCTTCCTCACCCTTGTCAAACACTCCGTCTTCATCATTGTCCACGGTCCAAACAGGAATATCTGCATCGTGGTCATCAGGATCTTCAGCGTCTCCCGTCCCATCAAAGTCGCAGTCAGGGAAAAGGTAGCATTCAACTATTTCACCAGTTTGCTTATCTTCACCATTCGCTTCTTCTTTGTCGAACACGCCGTCACCATCTGTGTCTACAGTCCAAACTGGAACGTCAGGATCTTTATCATCAGGATCGTCGTTGTCCCCAGTACCGTCTTGGTCGCAGTCCGCACTATCTGCACAGCCCGCGTCTTCATCTATATCCAAAACTCCGTCGTTATCCGTATCCGTGGTGTATGTAGGCACGTCGGGATCTTTATCGTCAGGGTCTTCTAAGTCTTCGGTACCATCCTCATCACAATCAGTAGTTTCAGAACATCCTTCTTCCTCTTCTGCGTCAAAGACACCATCACCGTCAGTGTCAATAGTCAATACGGGCACATCTGGGTCAGCATCGTCTGGATCTTCAGCATCTCCGGTACCGTCATTATCGCAGTCAACATTATCTTCACATCCCTGCTCTTCTTCGGCGTCAAACACGCCGTCGCCATCTGTGTCCACAGTTAGGACAGGCACATCAGGATCAGCATCATCAGGGTCTTGCAGATCACCAGTTCCGTCATTATCGCAGTCTACGTTGTCAGCACAACCCTCTGTTTCTTCAGCATCAAATACTCCATCGCCGTCAGTATCAACTGTGAGAACTGGAACGTCTGGATCTAGGTCGTCAGGGTCCTCAAGGTCACCTGTGCCGTCGTCATCACAGTCCACGTTATCAACACAGCCTTCAGTTTCGTCAATATCTACAACACCATCTCCATCAGTGTCAGGCTCCCCAATGAGAATTTCAACCTGATTAGACCAACCTGAATAGTAGCCGTAAGTGTCATTATCAGAACGAACATCTATTCGATACGTTTCGTTAAGCCCACCGCTGTTCTCAAAAGATGAATACGGAATAGTTATCTCGGTATTCAAAGCGTTTTCATCACCGACGTTACCAGTAGAGATTCCCCAACCAGCATCAGGGGGAATACTCCAAGAGATAGCATAACGTTCCACAGGAATGTACCCAGTATTAGGCGGGTCCCAATCTAGCGTGATTGAAGTACCATTGTCTGTAATGGTTAGATTCATGGGTGGACCAACAGATGGGGCATAATCGTACAAAGTGACACCGTTCGTGGCAAGCGTGTAGGTTAAATCACCCCAATCCTGCTCGTAGTCGGGGTTACCAGTAGTTCCATTGACCGTACTGCCAGAGTTTTCATCCCAGTAGCCCGCCCTTATTCGATAAATGCCAGCAGGATAAGTTCCAGTGATCTTTGAACTCACACATTGATCGGCATCATTGTGGTTGGCGTCGTCATCTTCAGTTAAGTATGAGTCATTATTGTCATAGTCGTACAAAAATAAGTACGGATCTGTGCCGTTGTTGGTCCAATCAATTTCACTGCACGCTTCGTTTGAGTTACCGTAAAGCGTTACTTCAGTCTCTTGCTCCAAGTAGAAGTACCAGTCAGACAATCCAGTAACATTGTATGTGCTCGCCCATGCAGAAGTAGGCGCAAACCACGCCGTAACCAAAAGCCAAACAAAGCAGGCTTTTGCGAGTTTTTTGAAGACACTACCTCGTCTTCTCCTCATCAATCACTCCAAACACACAAAAATACACACACCTACAGTCATATTGTACTTCAGGGCACGCTTGCCCTATTGAAGAGAATCTTGTATAATACTGGATATGCCGAATTACACATACAAATTTGAAGACGGAGAAACAATTGAAGTGTACCAGTCTTTCAAGGATGATTCACTGACAGAAGCGGAACACCCTGAAACTGGAGAGACCCTACCTGTGAAAAAGGTATACCACTCGCCTGCGATTACTGGCGTCGAGAACGTCCCAAGCACAGTTAGTCCTACATATCGTCATGATAGATCTGAGGCTTGGAACTCAGCGCAGATAGAATAGCGCTAGTATAAAGACATGGCCCAAATAACTTTTATGATGGGAACGATGTCTTCTGGAAAGACAACTCATCTGCTTCAGTCGCATTTCAATCTTAACAAAGCATTCCCTAATGAGGTGATGCTCATAAACAAGAATGATCGCTCTGGCGACTCCGTATGCACAAACCGCATGGGCGGAATGAGTCATTCAACTGGCGTCTGTGAAGAATCAACCCTAACAGATGCGGTGAAAAACTTCGAAGAAATGTTTAGCACTGAGGTTCGTTATATTTTTATTGACGAAGTTCAATTCTTCACAATTGATCAAATTAATGAACTCCCCCACTTAGCGGACCACTCAAATATTGAAATCATTGCGTATGGATTATTGACCACATACAAAGGATCATTGTTTCCAGCCACGCAAAGACTACTAGAAGTCTCTGACAGAATTGTACAAATGCGTAACGGAGTTAGATGCTGGTGCGGAGCAAGAGCAACACATAACGCACTATTTAAGGGTGGTAAAGGAGTCTCGGCTGGCGAGACCGAAATCGTAGACAACGATGAATTAGTTATTGACTATCAAGTAATGTGTCGCCGTCATTTCTTGGAGCACATTGAGTTTACAAAGAGACCGAGAACGTAACTCTATCAGACTCGGCAGACTCCACCCTGATATCTAATGATTCAAAAATCATCGTGGTGACCTGCAACATGTCATCGTGAGTTTCTTCAACCTCATCTTCGGTAGGCTCGTACAGATCTACCAAAATCTCAACAACCTTATCAAAAAACTTTAACTGAACTTCTTCCATACTCATACATCTATCCTAACGAAAGATTTTTATAAAATCCACTAGTGGGTATTGACAAGATCGTTTGCACAGAGTAAGATACCGAGTATCTGCAAAACCTAAATGGAAGGATACTTAATATGAGCAACGCAGACGTAACAATCAAAGGCAATGTCACCGCCGATCCAGAGTTGAAGTTTTCCAATAACGGAAACGCTCGGCTACTTTTCTCAGTAGCATCGAACCGCAACTTTCAGGTCAACGGCGAATGGCAGAAGGAAACTTCATTCTTCAATGTAGTAGCATGGCGCAAGACCGCCGAAGACGCTGCTGCAATTCTGGAGAAGGGGTTGCCCGTTATTATCACTGGTCGCCTTGAACAGCGAACATGGGATGATAAGGATAGCGGCCAGAAGCGATCAACCGTTGAGGTTGTAGCCGACGCCGTAGCAGTTAACGTTTACGCAATTGATGGAGTTACCCGTCGTCAGTATGATGGTTCTGGTAGCAACAACTCAAGCGCAAACACTGCACCTAAGGCAACTGTACCTTCGTCAGATCCGTTTGAAGACTTCTGATTTTCAAGTTTGCAAGCCGGTCCTCTTTCGGGGGGACCGGCAAACTTGACTTTTACACAAATCAGGAGTAATCTTTAATTATGGACAAGAATGAATGTAAAGCGGTAGTTGAACTTCTCAGTGTAACTTGGAACCAAGCGATTGACACCTCGTCTATTACGGTGAAGGCAAAGGGCTTTTGGGAGTACATTGAAGACCTACCGTATGAGAACGTAAAAAATACTATCAAGCATATGGGCCTGTCAGGGCGCAAGTGGGCACCACGCCCAGGCGAACTGCGTATTGCCGTGCTTGCAAACATGCGAGGCGAAGACCTACCACCAGAGCCTGAAGAGGCTTGGACTGTTCTACAAGCAATTGGACAGAAGATCTACAGCGGTACCTATGATTACGATAAGCCCCATGCCGTGCTAGCCGAAACGATCAAGCGACTAGGAACTAATGCCACTGCCTTGACAACAAACGCAGATCGTGCTATGTTTATCTCATTATACGAGAAAACACGAGAGGCTTACATTTTGGAAAGGTACGGATATGACTCAGCCAATTGATGATGTATTGGCTAGAGTTAATCACACTCAGTCAGGGAAAAACCAGTGGGACGCAAATTGTCCATGTCGCAACGATGACGATAACCCATCGCTACGCATTTCTGTAGGAAACCAGAATCAGGTTCTTATGAAGTGCCTTCGTGGTGGTGGTTGTGACTTGGGTGAGATCTGCACGTCCATTGGCCTTGAGGTTGGGGACCTATTTCCAAAGGACACACCAAAGCCCAAGAAGTCTCAACTAGAACTTGTTGATACCTACCGCTACTTCTACGAAGGTGGAGAGTTGGCGATGGAAGTCTTGCGGTATGTAGATGAGCGAGGCAAGAAGACGTTTAGACAGCGCCGACCTGATGAGTCAGGTGGATGGAACTGGTCTACGTCCGATATTGAAAAGCCATTGTACCGCCTTCCCCAAGTCCTTCAAGCAAAAGAAGAGGGGCGACCCATCTATATTGTTGAAGGCGAAAAGGACGTACACTCACTTGAAGCATTGGGCAAGACAGCAACCACAAATGCTGGAGGTGCTGGTGGCCAAGGCCAAAAGAAGTGGACTGAAAAGCACACCGAAACCTTGGCTGGTGCCAACATCATTATTATTTGTGACAACGACGAAGCAGGCTACTTGCACGCTCGCTCGATAAACAGAGACCTAACGGATGCTGGGTGCACAGTCAAAGTATTTAAGCCAAGCACATACCCTGATGTCAGTGATATGCTTCAAGACGGAAAATCACTACAAGAAGGATTAGTTCCTTTCGACACAGACGCTCTCCCAGAAGTGGAAGATACTTCTGATGCGAAACAAGACAATCTTGACAAGTTAATTGAGACCCTTCAGGGGATTGACACTACCCAATCCGATGGAATCGTTTGGGGTCGTGTTGCTTCTGCAATGGATCAGTTTTCATCAGCAAAGGATCGTCAGCACAGCGATCAGGGCACACTGGTAGAGTGGAGTCCGTTCCTAGAAACAAACGTTGACCTGTCATACGACTGGGTTATCCCAAATCTTCTAGAACGCCAAGAGCGAGTTATCGTTGTAGCGGCTGAAGGTGCTGGTAAAACCACACTGGCTAGGCAGGTCGCACTAATGAGTGCGGCTGGTATTCATCCTTTCAGAAGAGATGCGATGGAACCAGTACGAACTCTTATGATTGACTTGGAAAACCCTGAACGAATCATCCGAAGAACATCATTGCGAATCTATGACAAGATCAAGTGGTTTGATAAGCACAAGGACATGGACGCACACCTTCTGATGAAGCCTGATGGTATCAACTTACTTACATCAGGTGATCGTGCACTCGTTGAAGAACATGTAGCGGCAGTTCAGCCTGATATCTTGTTCTTTGGTCCACTGTACAAGGCGTTCCTTGACCCAGGTGGACGAACAGCAGAATCCGTTTCTATTGAGATTGCTAGATTCCTAGACTACATTCGCCACACCTATAACTGTGCTTTGTGGATTGAACACCACGCACCATTGGGTTCAGGTGGACAGCGAGACTTGCGACCTTTTGGTTCAGCAGTATGGTCTCGTTGGTCAGAGTTTGGTTTGGCATTGGCACCAGACCCCACTGATCCTGAATTGATTTCTTTCAATCACTATCGTGGTCAGCGTGAAGCACGAGAGTGGCCTACGCTTTGCAAGCGAGGTAACACTTGGCCATTTGAGGTAGTAGAGTTTGCACAATATGCCAATACCGTAAATCCTGCTGCTCCTGAGCGAAGCGATGAAGAATTGAATGATGCGTTGGAAAACGAAGAGTTTGACGAGACTGTGACACCTTGGTAACCCACACTTGACTTGTTTGGCTAAATGAGATACAATTTAATTATCGCTCCAAATACACAAAACACACACACTTGGGTATTACATAATGCGGCGATGACTTACCCTCAACGCCCCCGTTGGGGGTAAGTCTTTTTCTAAGGAGAAATATGAGTAAAAGAGTACTATTGACGGGTGGATTGGGATTTATTGGATCGCACACCGTAGAACACTGGCTAAAGAACACAAACTGGGATATTGTCGTAATGGATGCATTACGTTTCTCTGGTAGGATTGAACGTCTAACCGATATTGAGGGTTATGATCCTGAACGTGTATCTGTAGTTTGGCATGATATGCGTGCTCCGCTACATTCACAAATCCAAGATAATATCGGACCTGTAGACTACATCGTAAACATGGCGTCGGACTCTCATGTTGACCGCTCGATCACACACCCAGTTGACTTTGTGCAAAACAATGTGAATCTCGTACTGAATATGTTGGAGTATGCACGAGAAGTCAAGCCAGAAAAGTTTATCCAAGTTTCAACAGACGAGGTGTATGGTCCTGCTCCAGTTGGGCACGATCACAAGGAAGGTGAGCCACATCGGCCATCTAATCCATACTCTGCATCAAAGTCGGCACAGGAAGCAATCGCATACTCTTACTGGCGAACGTTTGATGTGCCAGTAATCATTACAAACACGATGAATAACTTTGGTGAGCGACAGCATCCAGAGAAGTATGTTCCCATGGTCATCAAGAAAATCCTTGAAGGCGAAATGATTGAGATCCACAGCAAGCCTAATGAAGATGGCACTTGGGAAATCGGTTCACGGGTCTGGTTGCACGCCAGAAACCACGCCGATGCAATTCAGCACATTCTTGAGAACGTTGATGTAACGTACTACATTGACAGCAATGTCACACCAGACATTCAGAGATTCAACGTTGCTGGCGAGCAAGAGATTGACAATCTAGAGATTGTAAACATGATTGCTGATATTATTGGTAAAAAGCCACTGTACCAGTTGGTTGACTTTCACTCAAGTCGCCCAGGTCATGATTTGCGCTACTCCTTAGACGGTTCTAAACTTAAGGAGTACGACTGGGAGGCCCCAATATCAGTCGAAGAATCTTTTAGACGAACTGTTGAATGGACAATGAGTAGACCCGACTGGTTAGTTGAATAAATATTTGACATTTTAATAAAACTATGCTATGCTGAAAGCATCATTATAACAAAAGGAGTATAAATGATTAGGCATGAAAACACAATATTTTTGGACGTTGATGGAGTCATCAACAGTATTACTCACTTGTACAACCGTGAAGATACGGTATTCAGTGAGAACACCGTGCCCTATCCTGCGAACGGATACACGGTTTGGATTCCAGACTACATGAAGTCTCTCGTCCAAGCAATGGAAAAGTCAACGAATCTTTACTGGTTGACCACATGGCGAGAAAACGCAAACGAGTTCATCTCACCAATTCTAGGAATCTCTCAAGACATTCCTGTAATTGACGACGGCTCAACAAAGCGATACGTTGACTGGAAGTTCCCAGCATCTTTACCTTTGGCTAAAGAACTCCACGCTGAAGGACAAAAGATCTTTTGGGTAGAAGACTTCCGCCATATTACTGAGCGCTCACATGAGCCATATCTGACTTATGTTGACACGGACGCACGAGGCGAGGCTGTATTATTGCCTCAGCACCTCCCAGAGCCTCTTCTAACGCACCTGATTGAAAAGGGTGGGTATGACGGCCCAACGTTCGTAGAAGCGCCCACAACGGCACATGTGCGCCGTACAGGCATCCGAAACATTGGAGTCTGACCATAGTGGAAGTACAAATCTTAGATAAAGGTTTTGTTAGGCTAGACGCCACTGACGCAACAGATCTAAGTGTCGTAAATGCGGCACGAGTAAGTTTTGGTGTCAGAAACGAAGAACTGTCCGAAAAGGACAAGGGACTCATCGGTTTCCTAATGCGAGAGAAGCACGGAACCCCATTCGAGCACAACTTCTTTCGTTTCCACATCAAAGCACCGATCTTTGTTGTCCGTGAATGGTTCCGGCACCGGATCGGCTGGTCATACAACGAGTACTCAGGAAGATACTCAGAAATGCCACAAGAAGCGTACATGCCGGACCTAGAGCAAATGCGAACGCAAGTTGGAAAGCCGGGGGCTTACACATTTGAGCCAATGGATGACTGGGAAGCAGAAACTGCTAGAACCGCCATCAAACTCGGATACTTCCAAGCATTCAACGCATACGACATGCTCCTCTCCAAGGGAGTAGCGAAGGAAGTAGCACGACTCGTAATTCCAGTCGGAGCATACACAGAATTCTACGCTACCACAAACGCTAGAGCACTAATGAACTTCATCAACTTGCGTGGTGATAGTAACGCTCAGTGGGAGATTCAGCAGTATGCCATGGCGTTAGACGACTGCTTCAAAGAGACAATGCCAGTAACACATAGTCACTTTGTAAACAATGATCGTGTAGCCCCATAAAAACTGTGCCCTGTTCGTCTAGCGGCCTAGGACGCCACCCTCTCAAGGTGGTAGCACGGGTTCAAATCCCGTACAGGGTACCAAACGGGGATGGTGTAATTGGCAACACATCTGGTTCTGGTCCAGACATTGGGGGTTCAAGTCCTCCTCCCCGTGCACTTAGAGTCTAAACAAAAACTTGACAAATGATCCAAACTGTGCTACAGTTGGATTAAGGAGGTGATAAATATGTCACTAGATTACAAACTATACTACAACAACAAATATACAGGAGCGGAACACGCTTTTGACACAACTCGAAAAAGTAAATACATTGCGGAAACACTAGGTTATGAGCAGATCACTAACCCTGCTCTAATGGTTCCGCAGGCGCATGAATACATCGCAAGATCCATTTCGCCAGAATACCACAAAGACCTACAAGACGGTGGACCACTAGCGTCCTCAAACGGTTTCAAGTGGGACAGAGGCATTTGGGAAATGGCAGTAAACTCTACTGCTGGCGTACTCAGCGCCGTTGAATCAGCACTCAAAGACGGAATCTCAGGCAGTTTGTCCTCAGGACTACACCACGCAGACTACCACAGCGGTAGCGGATTCTGTACAGTGAACGGCCTTGTAGTAGCCGCAAAGTACATGACTTCAATTCATGGAATTGGACAACACATAGTTGTCCTAGACTTTGACGCACACAACGGTGGTGGAACTGTCAACTCACTCAGAACATTGTATCTTGACGAAAACGTAGATCAATACGACCTTTCAACAAACCTATTTGATGAGTATGAGCAAGACGACAAGCACACCATCACTATCGCAACAAACGATGAAGAGTATCTGAACTCGGTGGACGTGATCCTAGAAACAATGGGAACACCTAACCTCGTATTGTACAATGCAGGAACAGACCCATACCCTACGATCTCACACGCTACACTCAGAGAAAGAGATTACAACGTATTTGAACACTGCCTAAGCAGTGAGATTCCTGTAGCCTTCGTGCTAGCAGGCGGATACACATGGTCTCAAGATATGGACAGTCTTGTAGACAGTCACTTGAACACAATCGGAATGGCACAAGTTGCCCTAGATGACGTAAACGCAGGAAAGGCGCAATCAGTATCATGATCGGGCGACATTATCTAAGACCAGAAAAAGTAATCGAAGAATTGCAAAACATAAATCCAGAAGCACTACTGGCAGACGGATGCGAAGATGCAATCATCGGCATCGCTGAAGTATGGAGAGACGGCGGCAGACACCATGTCGTCGCCTACTCCGTACAAGGCGTAATTGAGCAGTTCATGCGAGACAACGATTGGGACTACGAAACAGCAGACGAATACTTCTCTGTAAATACAGTAGGCGCATACGTTGGAGTGAACACACCAATTTATATTGACGAAATGCGAGACATCAAGGCTTCCTACAGAGGTATGCCAGTCACGCCGGAAGAAATGTACGAATTTTAGGAGGAAGGAATGGACTTATGGCTAGTATACAATCCACGAACAAAAGACGTGGTTTACAGAGGCAAACACAAAGACTGTATGTACGTCTTGGAAAATGCGCCATCTCATTGCAGAATCATTTCAACGAAGGAATTGAACGATATACAGAATGGAGAAACCAAGTGAAAAACTGGGTAGTTGTAAACATGGAAACAGAAGAAATCGTGCACCAAGGTCACAGAGACGAATGCTTGCATGTTATTGAATACACTCCCAGCCCAGACTACAAAAACCTCGTCTCAATGCCACTGCACCAGATGACGGAACAAATAAAACGATGGAACAGTTAGAACTAATAGACACATCACCAAGCACGATAGAACTACGCACAACTGTACCCCACGACGAGTACACAGAAAAGTTGGCTGAATTTTTTGACTTCCGATTTGAAGGCGAAGTCGTAACAGAAATCAAACAACTACCACAACTACCAAACGACTTTGGAATCGGAGCCATCATCGGCCCCAGCGGAAGCGGCAAATCAACACTGCTACGCTCAATCAACCCAAACCACGTCATGCAACCAGAATGGGATAATACAAAGTCAGTCATCTCCCACTTCACAACACCAGACGACGGAATCGACAAATTCTCAGCAGTAGGGTTCAACTCAATCCCACAAATGACACTGCCATACGACAAACTCTCAAACGGCGAACAATTCCGATGCGACCTCGCACGGCAACTCAAAGACAACGCCCTCATAGACGAATACACGTCAGTCGTAAACCGAGACGTAGCCCACTCAACATCAAACGCATTCAGACGCTACGTCAACAAAAATAACCTCAAAGGAATCGTAATCGCATCATGCCACTACGACATTCTAGAATGGCTACGGCCAGACTGGGTATTTGATACCTTCACAGGTAACTTCTACTCAGGGAGGTATCTTCAGCGACCATCAATACAAATTGACATATACCGAACAACTCACCACTTCTGGGACACTTTTAAAAAGCATCACTATCTAAGCATGTCCCTCAACAAAGCCTCCCACTGCTACGCAGGCATATGGAACAACAACCTCGTAGCATTCGGCTCAGTACTCCGCTACCCAAGCGGAACAGTACAAAACGGATGGAGAGCACACCGAACAGTCGTCCTACCCGACTTCCAAGGATTAGGAATCGGCAACAAATTCTCAGACGCAATCGGACAACAATACCTAGACGACGGCGGACGCTACTTCTCACGAACAGCACACCCAAGCATGGGAAACTATCGAGAACGGTCACCCCTCTGGAAAGCCACCAGCAAAAACCGCAAACTCCGCACAGACATCAAACACAAAAACGTATGGAAAGACCACTACGCCGACAACACACGCATCTGCTGGTCCCACGAATACATTGGACAACAAACCCCAAACGCAATAGAATAAAACTATGCAAAAGCCAAAACCGAATCTACAAAAAGTAGCAGAACTATGGGACACATGGGAAAAAGGCAAAGCCGACCCAGACCAACTCCTATCCCAACTCAAACTGCACGGACTACCAGAAATCCTCAAAGAACTAGTAGAACATGAAAACAATAACACTACAAGGGACTAAACTCGCCCTAAAAACACCATACGACGAAGACGAAGTAGCAGCACTCAAAGCAAGTTTCCCCAAAGCACGCTGGGACCGCCTCAACAAACAATGGCTACTCCCCGTCACAGACCTCCCCAAACTCCTCAACTTCGCACAAGCATGGGGAATCACAATCGACCCCGAACTAGAACGACTACGCCTACCCGAACACCCCATCGGACAAACCTCCATCAGACAAAGAGGCGGAAAAATCAAAATACGGCTCCCATACGAACCCGTACAAGTCACCGCCCTCAAAACCATCCCAAGCGTACAATGGGACCACAAACACAACGAATGGATAGCACCCTACAAAGCCGTCCACGACATCATCCAATGGGCAACAAACTTCGACATACCCATACCCGAAAACATCAAAGAAGAAGCAGAAATAGAACAAAAACGAGCACAACACTCACAAGACCTAGCAAACGCCGAAACCGCCAACATCACAATCCCCAACCTACAACTAGAACTCTACCCATACCAAAAAGCAGGCGTAGCCTACGCAACCGAAAAACAACGCTGCTTCATCGCAGACGAAATGGGCCTAGGCAAAAGCATCCAAGCAATCGCCACAACAGAATACACAAACCAATACCCAGCCCTCATCGTATGCCCCTCAAGCCTCACAGAAGACTGGAACACCAAAATCCAAGAAGCCCTACCACACCGAACAACCCAAACAATCCAAGGACGCAAAACCCCCAACCTGACCGAAACCGACTACACAATCATCGGCTACCCAAACATCCACGCCCAAAAACAACACCTCAACCAACAACACTACAAAACCCTCATCCTAGACGAATCCCACTACTGCAAAAACAGAACCGCCCAACGAACCAAAGCCGCCAAAAACCTAGCCAAAAACATCCCACCAACAGGCAACGTCCTCCTACTCACAGGAACACCAATCACCAACCGACCAGCCGAATACGCACCACAACTAGAAATCATCCAAAAAATAGACGAATTCGGCGGACTCTGGAACTTCTACAAACGATACTGCGACGCCTACCGAGACCAATGGGGCCACTGGCAAATCTACGGAGCATCAAACCTCAAAGAACTCCACAACAACCTCAAAACCCACTGCTACATCCGCAGAGAAAAACAAGACGTACTACCAGACCTACCACCAATCACCAACAACACCATCACAACCCAAATGGCACCCAAACACCGAAAAGAATACAACCACGCCCTAAACGACCTCCAAGACTGGTACACACAACAACAAGAACAACTCGCACAACAACACGGCACAAACCCAAGCGCCGCCGCCATCAGAGCACACTACGCCGCACAAAACTACGAAACCCTCATCCAACTCACCGCCCTCAGAAAAATCACCGCAACCGCCAAACTCACCCACGCCATAGAATGGGTCCAAAACGCAAACGACCAAGGACACAAAATAGTCATAGCCGCCCACCACCGAGACATAGTACAAACCCTAGCAGCAGAACTCAACTCCCCAATGATAATTGGAGGACAAACCCCCCAAAAGACCGAAACCGCAAAAACAGAATTCATGAACAACCCAAACTGCATGAACCTCATCATCAGCATCACAGCCGCAAGTCACGGACACACCCTAACAGCATCAAACAACATGCTCATCCTAGAAGCACCTTGGACACCCGCACAATACCACCAAACCACAGCACGAATCCACCGAATAGGACAAACCCAACCAGTCACAATCCACAACCTAATAATCCCCAACAGCATAGACCAACACATCTACAACACACTAGACCGAAAAACACAAAACACCCAACCAGCCATCACAAATAGCACAATCCAACAAATCCTAGATAATAGTAACTGAACCAACCCCCAACAAAACTATCTCGGAACTACCCGGTGTGTGTTATGACTGTCCGAAAGTTTAGTACGGGACTTATCGACCCTTGTTCAGTTTTGTGTTGCTATATGTGTATTGTTGTGCTATGATTGATAATTCGTATTGAGAAGGTCAACTGAGTTCATCATTGTTGCACCATTTCTTAGCAAATAACTCGCTTTTTGCCAGAAAAGGTCTGCATCACAGTCCTCCGCAATGAACTTTGCACAAATTAAACGTGTCATTGTATCCATGATAATACGTTATTCCACCGTATTGCTATGTCTTTTTACTTTACATGCTAATATAATTCATGCAAATACTTGACTCTTAGATAGTCCCGTGGTAGGATCATAACTATGTCACTTATCAGATTTACATGTGTCGCTAAGAAATGCGAGTTCACAGTGAAAGCCTTACCTTCTTCTACTTGTTGGTGCCCTAATGGACATCGTATGTTGACAGACAAGCAGATTGCGGAGAAAGAAGCACGGCGACTAAAGCGATTGGAGAAGAAGAATGGCTAAACGAGGATCAGCGTTCGGAACTGGAACGATCAACAGAACTAGAACGAAACGTAAAGGCGTACATGCTAAGAGCAAGACCTCACGACTGAAGCAGTCCAAGAACTACAAGAAGAAGTACCGAGGCCAAGGTCGTTCCTAAACGACAGAACCCCCACCCCTAGAGGTGAGGGTCTGCCTAACCAAGCAAGTTACGAACTTACGGAAGTTGGATAACTTCGCCAATCTGAATCGTGGAACCATTGTTGAGTTCTGCGATTTGATAGGTAGCGTGTCCTGTGTGTCCTGTGCAGTTCTCGCTCGCAATCCCCCAGAGGGTATCGCCGTAGTTGACTACAACAGTATCAGTGTGACACTCAAAGTCGGTTGCCTTATCAAGTGCATGATCTACAAGACCGACAAGAGTGAGTACTCCTAGTGCGATGCCTGCGAATCCTGCAAGTATTTGGGTTGATTTGTTCATGTAGATAACCATAGCAGTAGTTTGATCGGATTGCAACACTTTCTCGAAGATTTCTCAAAAAGTTTGGGAATGACTTGACAACCTATTCGGCACCTCGTATACTGGTGAACATGAGATGCAGATATGACATACAACCAAGCAACTCTTTCTGGTGGTGTGATCGCAATGACACTGGATGGGCGGTAATAGATACTAACAACCGCAACGCTCCGATGAGTTATCACGAAACTAGAGAGGAAGCGCTTTCCGAAGCAATCAAACTAGACCGGAGGTAAAATGAATAACCGCTGAAACACAAAAAGGGAGAAGCCCTCACCGAAAGGTGGGGGTTTTTCTATTTACGACGTGTTTGGGTACGAAGTCGATCTCCGAATACCTCAATCCCAATGAGTCCCGTATGTATCGGGACTATACGACCTTGATCTATTCGCTGCTTGTTGATCCGCCGCTGCTGGCTGCCAGAACTTCTCAAAACTTGCAAATTTCTTCGTTTTTGCCGCTGCCGCTGCTGCCCGCTGCCAGAAATGGTCAAAACTTGAAGGTTTTACTCACTTTTACTTTTACATGTACCAACCCCCAAGATTCTCAAGAAATTCTTAGATAAAAGTTGCAATCCGGTAGTGCATCGGTTATACTGAAGTCATCAAGCAAGAGGCAATCGCCAAGAAGGTGAGTGGCTTCGGTAAAAGTCCGAAGGATTGAACTCCGAACAGAAAGGAAGTAATGAACAATTACTACTTAGGCTTGCGAATGATCGCAGACCGAGTTGGACTTGACCCTTGGGACATTGACCATACGAAGGTTCGCAACTATATTCGCTACGAAATGAAGCCATGCAGTAGATTCTGGTTCGGTTCCCCTTGTCGCTTCGTGAGAGGCATTGACCTACTGGTCCATGTCTACTTACCGAGTGCGATAGAGGAAAAGTACCCAGAACTCGCAGTTTACCTCCGGTCTACCTCTCCAAGATGGGGCAGGAACTGGAGAAACTGGTAAGTTTCAGCCAATAACCAACAATTACCCTCGTAACCATAACGGTTGCGGGGGTTTTTGCGTTTTATCGACAATTTCGCAGCCAACTCGCTGCCAACCCCAACAAGTCCCGACTACTACGGGACTATACGGGATCGCCGCCAATACGTCGCCGCCATAGAGCACGAAAACGAGAAAGTCCCCGCCAGCCGTAGCCAACGGGGACCTTCCTTCCCTTTCTGTTTGTGTAAGTAGACCTATTGTCTACGAATCAAGACCTCCAATGCCAAGTCCATGACTTTACGTTGTGCATCCATCCATGCTGTCTCTCCACTGAACTTGCAAACAACACGCCCGTTGGAAACAGTGCGAACCTCTGCCTTGAGGCTAGCGTCATCGGTGTACGATGCGAAGTTGCCTTCCTGATAATCCAATACCATTCGGTACCTTCTTTCTATTGGTCACCGCTAACATACCACACGGCATCATGCATGTCAAGTACAATCCACAAAAAGTTTTAGGCTAAGACTTGCACTTGTCACACCCGTCTGATACAGTGACATACAACATCTAAGGGAGAAAGGACCCTGAACATGAGTAGTCACCAGAACTACCTTGAGTCACCGTATTCGGTACGAGATACCGAAGTGGCGATGCAAGAACACTGGGAAGCGAACGAGGCACCCGCCGAGTACGAGTTCCTTGTGGATACCGACAACATTGACGGTATCATGGATGACGAGGACAACTTCACTCCGATTCCGTTTGACGAGTGGTTGCAGACTCGGCACGCCGAATCCGCCTACGAGAACTGGGCGGATGAAATGCTCTACGGTGAGTGATCTAAGATTTCTTCGTTAAAGACTTGCAATCTTTTAGATAATCATTTATACTGGAGTTATCAAGTCAGAAGTACTGATTCGATAGAAAGGAACCAAGTGAAACACTTAGTTCAGACAATAAAGTTGATCGGAACCGAAATACGAGTTCTAATCACTAAGGTGCTAGATTTCCTAGCATCACCATACTGGAAACTCTACAACGAACTTATCAACCGAGACTTTCGTAGGAACCCAGAGAAATACGGTCACCCTGATTCTCCTCCAACATTGGAGTGGTAATCTAGGAAAAGCCCCACCGGAGTAATGCGGTGGGGTTATTTTTTTTGCCCAGAGTCAGCCGAAGATCCGCCGCTAGTTTGCTGCCGACCCCAAAGAGTCCCGTGTATAGCGGGGCTATATGACCGCTTTTCCGTCGTTGTTGCCAGTTCGATTCGCTTTGTCGATCCCAGGCAAAAGTCCCCCGCCGAAACGAGGGACTTCGCTTTGTTTTCTTAGGCTTTGAGTGATTCTTCCAAGTAAACCTCAAGTTCTGAACTGCGATCTACTTCTGGAAGGTCCCATCGTGAACGATGCTCCCGCTCAACTTCTACTGCCTGACGAATGTCACGACATACGATCTCTCCGATCTGTGAGTCCGTTTCATCACCTGTTGGACTTTCGTACCAAAGGAATACGCTATTCACTTTGATATCTGTGCCTACTAAATGACCTTTCATATTTTATCTTTCTACCTCATCGGTACTTCCGAATCTTGGTACTACTAACTGTATCACCCTTAGCAACCAATTGCAACTCGTAACACAAAAAATCTCGCAAACAAATCTTGAGTAATACTTGAAATTGTCACACAGTTGTGCTACGGTGGTAGTATGAATGACTCAAAACATAAAGACAACGGACATCGTTGGATAACCGACGGTGAAGATGTTAGATGTCGGTACTGCGATTGCCGACCATCGGGCAGATACGCCCAAGAACTATGCGAGTCGGTACGATGATCTTCTTCACGGTAGCGACTACGTTTTTCGGAATCGGCGTGCTTGCAGGCATCGGTGCGAAATATTACATGGACAAACAAGACGAAATTACTTGACAGACATCTTTCTGCCATGTATGCTGAAGATATGTATTTCAACCCTAAGCGACCAGATCGCA